>ERZ860009.874-NODE-874-length-11186-cov-1.883029_pt1 | contig 11186 bp, 16 predicted proteins | sample MGYA00510114_ERZ860009 | MGnify/ENA primary metagenome ERZ860009 (study PRJEB30046, sample SAMN00715177) | human gut metagenome | study: EMG produced TPA metagenomics assembly of the A metagenome-wide association study of gut microbiota in type 2... | reverse complement strand
GGGCGATATAGACGCCGACAGCTGGCGCAGGCTCGAACAAGCCGCCGCGGAACTTTCCGCGCTGCCTGTCTACTTCAGTGATTGTGCTAATATTACGATGGGGACTATACGCTCGCAATGTAAGGCTATGGCCCGCCGGGGGCGGTGCGGGATGGTCATTATCGACTATCTGCAACTGCTCGACACGGCAAGCCGGAACACGAACAGCACCCGCGAGCGGGAGATCGCCGCCGCCAGCCGTTCGGCCAAACTGCTCGCGAAGGAACTCGATGTGCCCGTCATTTTGTTGTCGCAGTTGTCGCGCAAAATAGAGGAACGAACCGATAAAACCCCGATGCTTTCGGACCTCCGGGAATCTGGCGCCATCGAGCAGGACGCCGATATGGTGCTATTTATCGACCGCCCGGCAATGTACGGCCGGGCCGAGATAGACGCGGGGCGATACGGGACCATTCCGGCCGAGGGCGTCGGGCTGCTGCATATCGCCAAGAACCGGGAGGGGGCGACAGGGTGCGTGATTTTCCGGCACAACGAAAGTATTACACGGATTGCGGACTATGAAAGCACGGCGAACCCCTCAACGGACGGCGAACCGTTTTAAGAGTGTTTGCGATTTAAGCGCATGAAAATACCTAAAGAAAAACGAAGGGGTGGCCAGCGGGACGACAGCACGCTGACAGTAGGATTGAATAAGAAAGAACTTGTAGAGTTGCTGGAGCGTACCCGGCGCAGGTGCGAAGAGTACGAACGGAAGCAAGAGGAGCTAATACTTAAACGCTCCGGAATTTTAATTGTTAAATCAAATATTAGAAAAATAACTACATATGACGACCTACGAACTTTATATCAATGATATTTTGTGCGACCTGTCGAGTGACGAAGTCGTAACCCTGCTCTATCAAAGCCCAATATTTTCGAGCCTCGACAGCATCCAGTCGAACCGTTCCTACAATGTTGCGCTGCCGCCTACGCCTACGAATATGCAGGCTATCGGTCAGGCAGCCCGTCCGGATGTGGATGCCGACGCTCCGTATGTGCGCCTCCCGGCGGCATTGTACCAGGACGGGGTGCCACTGTTCACGCAGGGGTTCGCCGTGGTAACGGATATTGCGGATACGATCAATGTAACGCTTACGTGGGGCAACGTGGATAACTTTCAGCCTCTGTTTGATAACGGCCTGCGGGATTTGGGGCCGCAACTGGAAGAACTCGAAGCGGAGCGCATCGACTGGAACGAAAACACGACCATTTTAGAAGGAAATACGACCAATGAATACCCCGGCGTAGCGTTTTGGGGCGTGAATTTCGGAATGGGGTTGTCGAACCCCAAGTATTTGCACCCGTCCGTGCAGGTGAAAACAATTCTTTCGGCTATCGAAAAGTATAACGGGATCACTATCGACGGCAAGGAGCGGCTGGCGTACAGCAAAAACCTCGGACCTATTATTCCGCTTGTATCAAAAAATGGGGATGAAATATCGAATGAGGCAGAAGCATTGCGATTTACGGCTAATAGCACAAATTTTAAGAATCAAATATACGGTGTATTAGGCCGGGGTAATATAATCAAAGACCCGCATGAGATAGCATATGGATCTTGTACTACAAAATTTAATAAAACGGATTTATCAGTACATATTACGATTAAACCGAGTAATGGAACAGGAGCATATGGATATTTTACACATAGGCCGCCAGAATGGGGAGATCCCAAGGAGATGCATATAATGCTTACTGAATTGGATGGTAATTCCGAAATAGTAAAATCCACAATATTAGGTACATCATACAATGTAGAACTGGTTGGCTCTACTGGTGATGGAGTTAATGTATATAGATTCAATTTTGTGCCGCTTGATATAACTTATCCGTTAATAGAAAACACCGAAATTTTACTTCATTATGAAGATCCAGCAGGTGAAATATATATATCAAACCCATATTCAACTCCATTAACAGTAAATATTTGGGCAAATTGGACCGATTGTGCGTTCCCTACAAGATTCCCCGTCGCCCCCAATCTCCCCGACATTTCCCAGGGCGATTTTATCCTCGCCCTGATGTCCATGAACGGTCTGTTCGCCTATGCGGACAAGGACAGCCCTAACACGATCAAGCTGATAAGCATCGATGACATAATCGCCAATGTTCAGAATAACGACATCATCGACTGGAGCGACCGGGTAATACTGAACGATTTTCACCGGGTGGATATGCCCGACGCATCGATTTTCACCATCGATGACCTCGCCCAAAGCAACATCCTCGACTATGATAATGACGACGATGTAAAGACCGACACATACGGCACCATCACGATCCGCAACGAGAATATCGAGAAAGAAACGGAGCTGGCGTCGCTGCCTTTCTCGGCGTCGGAGAACGCAACTACAAACGAGGTGAATTGTGCATTGGTGCCGATCTATGAGGATAACGGAAAAGGCGGCGCCAATTATTCGGAGTGCTCGCCACGGATATTATCGGGGCGGGGAGCGTTTATGTCGGGCATTGCCCGATGTATTGGCGTATTCGATCCGTGGATGAATTCGGCGGCGAGGAAGGCATTGTAAAGACCCGATACGCTTCCTACCAGAAAGTCGTGGACCGTCTGCGGATCATCACCATTCGGGCAAAACTCACGGCTCTCGATCTCTACAACCTCGACTACACGAAGCCGGTGTATATAGCCCAATTCGGGCAGATATTCGCCATATATTCGGTAGAAACAGGCGAAAACGACATCTGCGACTGCCAACTGCTGAAACTGAAAGTGGACGGAGTGGTGGCAGCAACGTATTATCTGCGCTTGGACGGCAAGAATGAAGACAGCCAATGGGTTGCAGAAGCGGACGGCATTAACGGCACAGCGTATGCCATAACATCGAACGGAACGCCCTATATCGTCGATTACGATTCCCGCCTTTATGTCGATCTGTACGAGGAGGACGGCGATCTGTATCTGTCTATCTACGCCCCCGAAAACGCCGGAACAGAGGAAATTAATTACAACCCTGTCATTCTGGGAATTCAGGAGAACGACGCCGTGCGCCGGCAGGTGGCAGTATCCCAGAAAGCAAAGTCGGCCTAATTTATTAACCATTAATCTATATGAAGAATGAAATAAAGCGTCCGGGAACAGCCCGCAAAGTGGGCCGCCCTCGTGCATATACCCCCGAAGCCCTTGAAGCCAAGTTTGAGGAATACGTCGAATGGGTGAAAGCGAATCCGGTTTACATCAACAAGGTTTCAGCAGGGGAAATAATCCCGTTCCAACACAGCGTCCCCTGACATTGGTGGGATTCTGCCAATTTGCGAAGATCAGCAGGCAAAATTTCTATGAATATGAGTCAAGGGAGGAATTTTCTGACATCCTTACGTGCGTGCGCGAGGCTATCGAGGCGGACCAGCTGGAGGGCGCATTATGTGGACAGTACGATTCGGGAATCGTTGCCCGGGTTCTGCATCTTGCCGACCGTCAGGATGTGACCACCAACGGCAAGGAGATAACGACCGCAACGCAGCCTATTTCCGTGGTCCTCGACCCCGAAGCGGCCAAGATCATCCAGTCCATCGGCAGCGGACAGTAAAGGAATGACGGGGCACGCTGCGTGTGATGATGCACGCCACCGAATAACGACGAAATGACGAGAGCCGGGAATTCCTCCGGCTCTCTTTGTCTTTTATCGAGCGTATTTGCGTTCTGGAATGCCTAAATTTCGACGATCTCCTAACGGGTGAAGCATATACCCTCCAAAGAGCAAGCGTCGCCAAATCGGCTATTTCTTTGTTGTCGGCTTGAACCCTATCGGCTGGAGGGCTTGCGGGCTTGTGGCACTTTGATCGACAATGCTGCGATAGCCTGATAGATATTGTCGAGTTCCTGGCGCATATCCTCCGACAGATCGCTGACCGCTTCGGCATTGTCTGCATCAGCCCGCTCCAGTAGTGCCAGTTTTGCCCGAATTTCGGCCAATTCTGCCGTGATTTGGGTTGTGGTGGTAATGTAGTTGCGCATTGCTACAAAAGCCCGCATAATGGCCCTATTTACCCGTATAGCCGTCTCGCTACGCAGGACGCTCGAAAGCATTGCGACACCCATTTCCGTAAAAGCAAATGGCATATAGCGACGACCACCCCAATTTGAGGACGCATTTTGTGATGTTAGACTTGAGGTCGCAATTTGCGTCCTCAAAATTTCATATTCTTTTTTCGAGAGTACAAACATAAAATCGTCGCCCTCGAAACGCTCGATATTGCGCCTTACGGCCTCTTTCAGCCGCTTTGTCTCCACTTGGTAGAGTTCGGCCAGGTCGAAGTCCAGCATTACCCGCTGGCCTCGTATTTCGTAAATCTTGCTTTGGATGGGTTGCAGTTCCATAAGTCGGTATCGTTGAGATTTATGCCTCGTATCCCTCGTAATAGTACGACTGTTCGATACCTTTGAAAATAACCTCCCGATCATCCGTGCGGTCGGTTAATGCCTGGCCGAGCAGCGCGCGTAATTCAAGGTCATTTATTGGACTGCGTTCCATAGCCTGCAAATACAAATCCTTATCCACCTTCCGCCAATCCACAACCTGCTGGAGGCGCTTTTTCAGCATCATGTCGAGCCAGATGCGAGTGGCCCGACCGTTGCCCTCCATGAACGGGTGTGCGATGTTCATTTCGACGTATTTTGCGATGATCTCCTCAAAGGTCGTTTCCGGCATCTGCTCGATTACCGGAAGTATCGCGCCCAAGTAAAGGCAATTTGCAAAGCGAAAGCCACCCTTTGCAATGTTCAGCGTCCGAATCTTTCCGGCGAAGTCGTACAACCCACCGAATAGATAGCGGTGAATCTCACAAAGTCCGGTCACAGTTCCTACCTCTATGCGGTCAATGTCCCCCGATTCGAAAAGGGTGTGCGCCTGTTCGAGGCTTTGGGCGTCTATTTGATAGGTTTTAGAATTCATATAGGACGGTTTTTTATTTCGTTTTCCAGTTCTTTCAGTTGTTCCATATCCTCACGGTCTGCCTCAATAGCTTCTTTGCGTTTGCGGCGTGCATTGAATTCTTCGTAAACCTGATAAGCGAACTCGTCTTTGTGCTCTTTACGGACCATTCCAGCATTAGGTAGTAGGCGTTGGTCGTTGGAAAGCAGAATTTTATCGACGTTTTCACGCCAAAAATTCATTGTGAGGTCTTTTCGGTTCTTGGCTCTGAATTCAGCCGTTTCTAAAAAGATAACGACCAGTCGATTCAAAGAATCCAATTCGTCGTGCGTCAAATAGTTTTTGGCGATAATCACATCTTGTTTGCGCACTACCGCCCCTTTCCAAGAAGTCAGCCCCATATTCGGAGCATCTGCATCGGCTCGCGTCGTTACAATCTCCGCGGAAGTCTGCCCTGTTACGGCATACAAAAGTTTGTTTTGTGTCTCTGCATAGAACATTTGTGTCGCTTTGTCTGTTTTATCATAATCACTACTTAAGGCAAACAGATCGCGCACCTTTTGATAAAATCGCTTTTCCGAGGCTCGAATATCGCGAATACGGGCGAGAAGTTCGTCGAAATGATCCGGGCGGCCATCGGGATTTTTCAATCGCTCATCGTCAATTACAAACCCTTTACGCAGGTATTCGGCAAGATTGCGGTTTGCCCATTGGCGGAACTGCACGCCGCGGATAGATCGAACGCGAAACCCTACCGCTAAAATCATTTCCAATGAATAGAATTTAACTTGGTAGGGCTTGCCATCTGTGGCAGTTGTTAAGTAATTCTTAATAACTGAATCGGCGGTTAATTCTTTGTCTTTTAGTATGTTGTTTATGTGCTGGCTAATGTTGGGGACCGAGGTGGCAAAAAGTTCGGCCAACTGCATTTGATTGAGCCAGACCGATCCGTCGCGGGCCAGTAATGAAACACTACTTTTTCCGTCGGCTGAATTGTATAGTATCAATTCTTGTTCCATGATGCAGATGTTTGAGGTTATTCCCCTTTTTCTACTTTGATAAGTTTGCCGCAATGCGGGCAGGTGATTGTGTTTGTCGGTTGAGGGGCGAAAAAATCACCCACGTTACAACCAATAGCGGCGGCAATACGCTCAAGCACTTCTACACTTGGATTCCCATTAATATGCTGGCTAAGTCCGACGGGCGTAATTCCCATTTTTTCGGCCACTTCTTTAACAGTTAGGCCGTTAGCCTTTATTGTTCTCTTTATATCCATAGCTTTAAATCTTTGGTACTGGTACAAATGTAGCTATAACTTTATTTTTCTGCAAAAATAATAGTAAAAACTTTATTTTTTATTTGCATAATTAAATTTATAGCTTTATATTTGCATCAAGAAATAAAACCAATAACTATAAATGTTATGACAACCACCCGCACCCGCTACAACAAATCGAAGATCATGCGCAACGCCTGGTATCTGAAACGTGCCAACGCTTCGATGACCTTTTCGGCCTGCCTGCGCAAGGCTTGGCGTAACGAGAAGCTGGCGGTCATGACGGCGATAATCGAGAACCGCCCGATGGAGGAATCGAAGGTTGCGGAATGGCATCCGCTGGCAAATGTTCCGGCCGACTACTACGGCAACAGCAGAACGTATTACGGAGACTAACGATAACCGGGGGCGTACCGCCCCTCAACACCTATTACGGAAATTGAAAAATAGCGAGATTCTCGCAAAACCTCGATAAAACAATGAATGAACAATTAACCCGGTCCGACATTCGGACAATGGCCCGCAAGGCGGCCGATTACATCACCTTCAACTGCGACGGCGTAAGCGAAGGTTTCGAAATTACCCACAAGGGGTACACGATATTCGTTGACTATTCGGCCCGGTTGTGCAACGACGAGATGAGCGAATTTACAGAAGTCCCCGCCGTATGGGATCGGGCGGGCCGGGAGTGTCCGGAGATCGCCGATGCCTTGCAATTGATGTTGAACTAACCAATTAAAACTATAAAATCATGACTATCGAAGATTTGAAAAACGTAAAATTAAGCCCGATGACCGCCGGATACCTGGCTATCTATATCAAATTATCGGACCTCTGCGGCGAGGCGGCGGAAGTTACCGAAATGGATTACGGCGGCTCGGCGGTCAATGAGGTGAACAGTGAATTTGACAGCGCATTAGGCAAAGCGCAAGACGAGGTAATGAAGTTGGCCGTGATGTCCATGACGGAAAATTTATGTACGTTGTCCAACAATACCGAACTATGATCTACGAACTGACATACGGCGGCTATCGGTTGGGGACATTCCCCACCGAGGCCGAGGCTGTCCGCCGGGCAGGGTATCTTCCGAAGGGGCGCTATACCGTCCGGGAATGGGAAAAGGATGGCGAATTTTCGACGTTCGACCCTTCGATGAATAAATGCTACTGTTTCACCAATAAATAAAATTTTAACGCTATGGACTACAACAGACAGACAATTGCAAACGAAATCGCCAGCTTCAAATACACGATGAAGCAAACAAACGACGATATATCCCCCGCCGAAATAATTGACGGGCTTATGCAGTGGGTAGAGCAATACACAAACGTGCTGCACGAAATATCCGTCGCCGAGACCCTCGACGATTTGAAAGAGTTGAAACAAAACGCAGCGTGCCCCGACATCCGCCCCGATGTTGCGATATGGGCGTTGCGCAGGATTGTGCGGGTAATAATGGCTGCGGATTGTTTGTATCAGCGCCTATGCCGGGAATCTTGAAGCACAAAATAACCTTCGATTGCGAGACCTCTCAACTTCATTCGGGAACGATTATTTGCCCCAGCCGTCAATCCGGGCGGCTGGGTTTGCTGTTGCTGGCCCTGCTGGCCTTTTGGAGGCACAACGGTATTATCGACATTGCGCCGTATTATCCCGCTACGAGGAATTTTCCGACATCCTTACGTGCGTGCGTGAACAACCGGCGGAAATTCCCGTCCGTTGAATACAAAGCCGGGCCGCAGTTTGCCTATGTATTAACTCAGCAAGGCGAATTTTTGCGCGTCTATACGCGCGTGCGAGGTTGCCGGGAGTTTTTCGCCGTCTGTGCGCGCGTAAACGCGTAAAGCCAAACCTTTCGGATGGGGTCAATCGAGGTTTAACAGCATTAAAAATCGGCAAAGTTGTGTATAAATTGTGTGTAAATGAAAAACAAATCAGCCATCTACCTGTGTGTAAATGGCTGATTTTCAAGTGGGCCCAGAGGGGCATGATCCCACGACCTTCGGATTATGAGTCCGCTGCTCTGACCAACTGAGCTATGGGCCCGGTCCTGCGCCCCGGGGGCGCTTTCGTGGCGCAAAGATAGAAAAAGTATTCAGATTGCGCAACCCCGAGGTGCTTCGGGTGCGAAAAAATTTGCACGCGGGCTTGTTTGTTGCGAATTAATTCGTACCTTTGTCGCGCTTAAGCATTAATTAAAAACAAAAACAACGAAATGAAAAAGGGTATTCATCCGGAGAATTATCGTTTGGTGGCGTTCAAGGACATGTCCAACGACGTCGTGTTTTTGTGTCGGTCCGCCGTTTCGACAAAAGAGACCATCGAAGTGAACGGCGAAACCTATCCCGTGTATAAGATGGAAATTTCCAACACCTCGCACCCGTTCTACACGGGTAAGATGAAGTTGGTTGACACCGCTGGTCGCGTCGATAAGTTTATGAGCCGTTACGCAAAACGCTACGATAAGAAGAATGCGAAGTAAAACTGCTTGCGCATTTACGAAATAACGGGCTGCAACCGAGGGTTGCGGCCCGTTGTTTTTCATTCCCCGCAGGGAATTTCCGGTCTTTGTGAAAAAATCCGTACAAGATTTTATTTTTATGCATATATTTGCGCCTGAAGGCAAACAAGACCGTAAACCCTTAAAGAGTCGGAGCCATGAAAAACAAGATGAAGCATATAGCAACCGCCGCGGCGCTGGGCGTCGTTGCACTCCTTGCCTCCTGCGTGAGCAGGCAGGTTGCCGTCGAGGCCGAGAGCCGGAGCGATTCGCTGGAGTTGGTCGTCAGCGCGAAGGACTCGCTGATCAATGCCGTGTTCGCGGACATCAACGCCATCTCGGAGAACCTCGCGCTGATCAAGTCGCGCGAGAACCTGATCACCGTGGCCGGGGAGTCGGAGGGAGGCCGCCGTCCCGTCGAGGAGATCGACAACGACATCAAGGCCATCGACCGGCTGCTGCGGGAGAACCGCGCGAAGATCGAGTCGCTGCAACGTTCGGCGGCCCAGCTGCGCAAGGCCAATCTCGTATCGACGGTCTGGAGAAGATGATCGCCGACATGAACAGGCAGCTGGCGGAGAAGAAGGCCGAGGTGGAGCAGCTGCGCGAGAGCCTCGTCCGGATGGGCGACGAGGTGAAGAGCCTGACCGAGGAGGTGGCCGTCCGCAGCGCCGAGGTCGAGAACCTGAGCGGCGAGAAGGTCGAGTTGCAGAACCAGCTCAACACGGTCTATTACATCGTGGGGGCCGAGAAGGAGTTGCGCGACGCGCAGATCATCAACAAGCAGGGATTCATCGGACGGACGCTGACCGTCGGACGGAACAGTAATTTCGACAGCTTCACGATGGCCGATTCGCGCCTGCTGTCGGAGGTCCTCGTCGGACAGAAGAAGGCGACGCTCGTCACTTCGCATCCCGAGGGGTCGTACGAACTGGTGACCGACGCGAACAAGGTCGTCGAGAAACTGATCATCACCGATCCCGTGCGGTTCTGGGAGTCTTCGAAAATTCTGATCATTAGTTACAAATAGGCGGTTCGTCCGCCGTTACAACGCTTTTCAGAGTCCCTGCCGGTCGCGGCGGGGACTTTTTTTGACATCACGGGAGCTGATTTGTTTGCTTTTCCTGATTTTTTTGTATTTTTGTTCGTAAAATCACGTCACACAGATCAAATAAGTTTATGGATTATCAACCCCAACCGCAGTTTGAGGAGTCGGCATTGAAGGAGAGTTGTTCTGCGGATTGTAGTAGTTGTCCTACGTTTCCGGCGCCGTTCCGCCGCATCGGCGATTCGACCTATTGTCGGTTTTCACAGCTTACGTTTGCAGCCGGAGAAGGGGTGACGTTCCCCGCGGACCGCATGGTGCGCATCCTTTTCGTGATGTCGGGATCGTTGAGGCTGGAACACGGAAACGACACGGTGCGTCTGGTTACGTCGAAACAGTGCGTGTGTCTCGCCCGCAGCGAACGCTTCGTGGTGACGGCTCAGGACGACGAGACGCATGTGGTCGTGCTGTCGCTCATCCATCGGATCGAATTCTGCGAGCAGGACATTTTCGACAAGGTGATGCCCTACGACTCGGTCGTTCCGACCGAATCGGTCCCCATGCTTTCGATGCATCCGGCGATAGAACGCCTTTTGAGCACATTCTTTACGATCCGCCAGATGTTCAACTGCGTCCGCTACCACCGGATGAAGGCCACCGAGCTTTTTATGATGATCAAGGTGCTCTACACGCCGACCGAACATGCCTACTTCTTCCAGTCGATGATTCAGCCGCAGGACAATTTCCGCGTCTTCGTCTGCAACAATTACGACAAGGCACAGGGCGTCGCCGAGCTGGCTTCGCTGGCGGGCATGAGCCTCTCGGTTTTCAAACGCCGCTTCGCCGAGCATTTCAACGACAGCGTTTACCACTGGATGATGCGCCAGAAGGCGCTGAAGGTCTTCACCGACATCCGCGACGGCGAGGACAGCACCAAGGCGCTGATGAACAAGTACGGGTTCCGTCACTACACGCAGTTCAGTCGTTTCTGCAAGAATTACCTTCAGGCGACGCCCGCGCAGCTGATCAACTCGATCAAGAAGAAATAGGGCCGCCGGCCGCCACGGATAAAAAGGATGAAAAGGAGGCCTCTCCGCAGGTCTCCTTTTTTCGATGCGACGCCGGATGAACCGCGCACGGCGTCATCGGGCCGGTCGCGGCGTAGGGCATCGGGCCGGATCGGATTTGCGGGTGACGCCGGGGCGGATGCCATCTGGTTTTCAGCGTTCCAGCACGTAGACGTTCAGGTCGATCCACTCTCCGTCGGAGAGCTGTTCGCCTTGTGCCTCGACATGGCTGCGGAGGAAGCCGAGACGCTGCGGAATGCGGTTGCTCGGGAGGTTGCCCGTGCCGCAGCGGATCTCGACACGCCGCATGCCCATCTCCCCGAACGCAAGGTCGCAGAGCGTCCGCACGGCGGCCGCCATGATTCAC
>ERZ860009.871-NODE-871-length-11206-cov-1.910143_pt1 | contig 11206 bp, 12 predicted proteins | sample MGYA00510114_ERZ860009 | MGnify/ENA primary metagenome ERZ860009 (study PRJEB30046, sample SAMN00715177) | human gut metagenome | study: EMG produced TPA metagenomics assembly of the A metagenome-wide association study of gut microbiota in type 2... | reverse complement strand
ATAATTAGTTTTATTTCTTTAAATTTGCGGTGCAAAGGAATGAATATTTATCGTTCCTCGCAAATATTTGATGAATTAAATGCACCTTTTTGCACATTTTTTACGGTTTTGTGCAGGATTTGGAGGGTTTATGAGTAAAAACATTGCTATTTTCGCTTCCGGTAACGGAACAAATGCAGAGAATATCATCCGTTATTTCCAAAATAGCGAATCGGTGAACGTAAAGCTGGTTTTGGCAGATAGGGAGACTGCCTTTGTTTTGGAACGTGCACGTAGACTGAATATTCCGTTTGCCTGTTTGGGCAAGTCCGCATGGGCGGATGGTACGGCTGTATTGTCTTTGTTGGAAGATAAAGGAATAGATTTTATTGTCCTTGCCGGTTTCCTCGCACGTGTGCCGGACTGTATCTTGCATGCTTATCCTAATAAAATTATAAATATTCACCCTTCCTTATTGCCTAAATTTGGCGGTAAGGGAATGTATGGCAGGCATGTGCATGAAGCTGTGGTGGCTGCCGGTGAAACGGAAACCGGTATTACCATACATTATTTGAATGAGCATTTCGATGAGGGCGAAATTATAGTGCAGTACAAATGCCCTGTCCTGCCGCAGGATACGGCAGAAGACGTGGCAAAGAAGGTGCATGCGCTGGAATATGAATATTACCCGAAAGTTATCGGCGGTTTGTTGTCGGAAGTGTGCTGATAACCTTTCGGGATATTATCTTTTGCGGAAAGAAGCGGCATGCTATTCCGGATGATTCACAATTGTGTATGCTTCTTTCTCTCTTCTTAAAGGATAGTCTCCCCGTAATTTCTCAAATAGTTCCGGATGCGTTTTGAGCGCATTGCTGTCTTGTCGGGGATCGTACATTTGTAGATAGGCGGCCGATAGGGTATCTGCTGTAATTCGCGGTTGGCTTGGGGCAGGAGGAATAATCTGATAGTCTGCCTGTACATTGAAATACCGGCATAGGGCATCCAGCGACATGCGGGTTGCATTGGCTTTGCCGTCTGCCGAATAGCCGGCGATGTGCGGTGTGCCGAGGAATACCTTGTCCAATAAGGTGAGGTTTATGGCCGGTTCATTTTCCCAGACATCAATGATAGCATCCGAAACCAGCCCTGTTTCCAAAGCGTTCAGCAGTGCACCGGTCTCGATTATTTCTCCGCGTGAAGTGTTGATGATAACAGGCTTCCGCTTTAGCGATTGGAAAAAGGCGTCGTCGGCGAGATGGCAGGTCTTGTATCTGCCCTCCTTATATAAAGGTACGTGGAAAGTGAGTATGTCGCATTCTTTGGCGAGTGTTTGCAGGGACGAAAAGCCTTGTTTCCCTTCTTTGTCCTCACGGGGAAGGTCGTTCAGTAAAACGCGCATCCCCAATTCCTGTGCCACTTTTGCAACTTTGCTGCCTACATTGCCTACTCCGATAATGCCGATAGTAACTTCCGGTAAATTGATACCTTTCAGCGCTTGCAGCAAAATTAAAGATGATTGCAGGTATTGGGCTACGGAGGCGGAATTGCAGCCGGGAGCATTTGTCCATGTAATGCCGGCTTCGCGGCAGTATTCCGCATCGATATGGTCGAAGCCGATGGTTGCCGTAGCGATAAACTTAACCTTGCTACCTTCCAGCAATTCCCGGTTGCAACGAGTGCGTGTACGGATAATAAGTGCATCCGCATCTTTCACCAAAGAGGGGGTGAAGTCTTTTCCCGGTGCGTAGACTACTTCATCGGCTATTTTTTCAATAGCTTCTTTTATAAAAGGTATTTTATCATCGACAATTACTTTCATGATGCTTTTGTTTTATTGCAGGCAAAGTTAGAAATAATTCATGAGAACAGACATTTCTGATATAATAATGCATACCTTTGACAGATTGTTTAAAACATAAATTGATATACTGATGAAAACACTGATTGGCTTTGAGGAAATAGAGGATAAGATAATTACTCTTCGCGGGCAGAAGGTTCTTTTGGACAGGGATGTTGCCACTTTGTATGGGGTGGAGACGAAACGTGTGAATGAAGCCCTTAGAAATAACCTTGATAAATTTCCCAAGGATTATTGTTTTACGTTGCAAGTATCTGAAAAACAGTATCTGGTCGAAAATTTCGACCGGTTCTCTGTGTTGAAACATTCTACTGTTGAACCTAAAGCCTTTACAGAGAAAGGTCTTTATATGCTTGCTACCATTCTGAAAAGTTCTCGTGCTACAAATGCAACGTTTACGATTATCGAGACTTTTGCCAAACTGCGCGAACTCTCCCGTACCTTGAACAACCTGCCGGATGCTTCCGAAGAGCAGCAGAAATCCTTGTTGGAGAAAAGCGGTGATTTGTTCACCGATTTATTGGACAATAATCTTCAGGCAACAGACTCGGAAACGACGATTGAACTGAATCTTGCCGTATTGAAAGTAAAGCATACGGTAAAACGGAAAGCGGATAAGGAATAAATGCGGCACACTGTTTGGCTATGTGCAAAATATTGTATAGTTTTGTCAACCTGTGGGAATTTTACAGTTCGTTGAACAAAGACTAATTATTTATATCCAATGAAGTGCATTCATATCATTACTCCTGTAAAGGACTCCATTGAATTGACGTTGCAAACGGTGGAAGCCATTGTTGCATCCGATTTTCAGACGCCGTTTACCTATACCGTATATAATGACTTCAGTACAGAAGAAAACACGGCTAAGTTACAGGATGCATCCGAAAAACTGGGCTTTGAATTGGTAAATCTTGCGGAAATAACGGATCATCCCTCACCGAACTATCTGCTGGTATTGCAAATGGCACAGCAACGTGCCATCGAGGCGGAGGCAGGTTTGGTAATTGTGGAGTCGGATGTTGTGGTAAAGAAGAATACATTGCAGGCTTTGTTCAACGGAGCGGCAGAACGGGCGGACTGCGGTATTGCCGCTGCCGTGACAGTTGATGAGAAAGGAGAAATCAACTATCCCTATCTTTTTGCGAAAGGTAAGGAAAACCAGGTGTTTCCGGAGAAAAAGCATTGCAGTTTCTGCTGTTCCTTGCTGACATTGAATTTCCTGAAAGCATTCGACTTCCATCAGTTGAACCCTGAAAAGAACTGGCATGATGTAACTGTTTCGCATCAATCATTGAAAGAAGGGTTTAAGAACTACCTGTTTACTACATTGCCGGTATTGCATCAGCCTCATGGCAGCCGTCCGTGGAAACAATTGAAATATAAGAATCCGTTGAAATATTATTGGTTGAAGTATACAAAAGGACTGGATAAAATCTGATATGTTTATGGAAAAACCTTTGGTCTCAGTCATCATGCCTGTTTACAATGCGGAAGAGTATCTGGAAGAAGCGGTCGATTCTGTAATTGCTTCTAATTACTCTCCATTGGAACTGATTTTGGTTGATGACGGTTCTGCGGACAGGTCTTATCATCTGGCACAGCAACTGGCGGAAAAGGCGGATACGGGTGTGATAAAGGTATATAAGCAGCCTAATGCAGGTCCTTGTGTCGCTCGTAATTATGCGGTTTCTTTGGCGAAGGGAAAATACATTTTTCCATTGGATGCCGATGATAGAGTAGGTTCTGATTTTTTTACTGAGGCAGTTGACGTAATGGAGGCAGACAATGGCGTAAAAGTAGTATATTCTCATGCTGAATTTTTTGGAGAGCGTACCGGAGAATGGAAATTAGCGCCTTATTCTCGAAGCCTGCTGGCACGTAAGAACATGATACCGATTTCTGCGATGTATCGTAGAAGCGATTGGGTGCGTGTAGGCGGATACTGTAAGGAAATCATAGCTCGTGAGGATTGGGAGTTCTGGATTTCGATATTGAAGAATGGCGGTGAAGTAGTCCGTTTGTCGCAGGTCGGCTTGTATTATCGCGTTCGTTCCGGTTCCAAACGTATTTCAGACCGTGCATTGAAGCGTCATGTGGTGGATACGCTGAATAAGCGGCATCCCGATTTTTTTGTTCGGGAATTGGGCGGTCCGTTGCATTATCAACGTTCCTGGTCGCGATTGTTTAATACATTCTCCCGTATTATTCATCCTCGTCGGATATTTGTTAATCCGGCATTCAAGGAGTTGTCATCTTTTATGCAGGCGTTACCTGTATTTTTTAAGAATGAGGGTACAACTATCTATAAAGGAAGGAATGAATTGAAGCTGTTTGAACGAGGTGGACGCGAGCTCATCGTCAAATCCTATCAAGTACCCCATCTTATTAATCGGATTGCCTATAACTCATTTCGGGCTTCAAAAGCGCGTCGTTCTTATCGTTACGCTGAGATGCTACGACAGATAGGAGTAGGTACGCCGAAACCAGTCGGTTTTTATTCTACAGGTACGTGGCTGTTGTTCGGTAGTAGTTATTTTGTCAGTTTGAAGTCTGAATGTCCCTATACTTATCGTGATTTTGCAACACATACTTTTGAGCATCAGGAGGAAATACTGCGTGCCATTGCCCGTACTACGGCTACATTGCATGAACATGGTATTTTACATAAAGACTATTCGGCCGGCAATATTCTGTTCACGGATGAAGGGAACGACATTAAGGTTGAGATAATAGATTTAAACCGTATTCGTTTCGGAACAGTGAATATGGAAGAGGGATGCAGGAACTTTGAGCGTTTGCCCGGTACACATGAGGTGTTTGCAATTTTGGCTGACGAATATGCCAAGAGCCGCGGTTTTGATGTGAAAAAATGTTTGGAGTTGATAGAACAGGCACATAAGTAGCAAAGGAAATATAGTTTTGAAAAATAATGTTAATGGTATAATCAGACGCTGATGTTTATATATAAAATCAAAAGTGTCTAAAACATATATTTATGGGTGATAGTCTTTTATATAAGCTCCGCAGTGGTAAACCGCCTAAGATATTCTTTTTTTTGAAAGGATATTTGTTGATGTGTATGCCGACTTGTTTTTTTAGGTTATGTCGAAAGCGCTATTTGGCACAGGTAGAAACACGTTCGGATAAGGATTATATATATGAGCGTGTGAATTATTATAATAAAATGCGGCATCCGGTTGCCTTACCGGATAAAACCTTTCACGAACACAAGTTTGGGTATTATATCTTTCTGGATAAGATACGTAAATTTCGTCCCTCCACTTTTCACAAGGTCTACTACTTCGATTTGCAGGATGTGCTTCGTTGGTTCAGTCAGAAACTTCGTATAGGTTACATTCCCGGTGATGTTTATTTCACCCCGGAGTTTCCTGCTATTGTGAAAAGCAGGTTGCTGAAAAACGACAATGAATATTCAGTTCTTCTTAAACTGGACAAATTACGCCATTTTATGTTTGTGAATGATCCGGTCCCTTTCTCAGGGAAGTCCAATCAGGCTATCTTCCGCGGTAAGATACGTTCGAGCCGTGTCCGTGAGAAATTCCTTCGTATGTATTATGGGTCTGCCATTTGCGACTGTGGTGTGGTGGGCAAGAATGAGGGGTGTCCGGATGAGTGGATGACTTCCAAGAAAACGATTCGCGAGCATTTTGACTATAAGTTTATTATGGCTTTGGAAGGCAATGATGTAGCTTCCAATTTGAAGTGGGTAATGTCATCCAACTCCATTGCCGTAATGACGCGTCCTACTTGTGAAACCTGGTTTATGGAGGGAAAGCTTATTCCTGATTATCACTATATAGAGATTAAGGATGACCTTTCCGATTTGGAGGAGAAACTGAACTATTACATCGCTCATCCGGCAGAGGCGGAACAGATTGTTCGGCACGCTCACGAGTATGTAGCCCAGTTCTTTGATGCCAAACGCGAACGGTTGATTTCGTTGTTGGTGATGGAAAAGTATTTTGCTTATACCGCGTTCGACAAAAAAAGTAGATAATTATGGATATAGTTTGTAGTACGGATGACAATTACATAAAGTATTGCTGTGTAATGTTAACATCTTTATTAGAAAATAATAAAGCAGAAAATATTACAGTTCATGTCCTTGGCGATAATTTGGAGAAAAAGCATAAGGAAGTGCTGAGAGACATTGTTGAGACGAGGTATCGACAAAGAATCTTTTTTTATATAATTGATAATAAGTTGGTAAAAGGATTTCCTAACTCTGCCCACTCATACTTGTCTTTGGTTGCCTATTATAGATTGTTTATAACTTCAGTGTTACCTGCTACTGTTCATAAAGTGTTATATTTGGATTGCGATTTGATTGTAACCCACTCAATTAAAGATTTGTGGAATGTTGATATTGTGGGAAGGCCTTTAGCTGCGGTTAAAGATGCACATAAAGGAATGAAAGAACATTGTGCACTTTTAGAGGTGGATTGTGTGAGGTATGGTTATTTTAATACGGGAGTTGTATTGTTTAATTTGGATTATTTGCGAGAATATGGTCTTGAGCATAGGGCGATAAGATTTATAGATGAAAAGAGACAATATATCACTTTTCATGATCAGGATGTTCTAAACGGGCTGTTTCACAAGCAAGCATTGTTTCTTCCTTACAGATATAACTTGCATGATCGTTTATATCGTCGTAAGCGTTATGTTGATGCAGAAACGCTTCCTGTAGTCAGAGAAGAGTTGAAACACCCTGTCATCATTCATTTTTCTTCCGGTAAGAAACCGTGGAAGAGTCGTTGCCTGCATCCTTGCCGGTATTTATATTTCCATTATCTGGATATGACCGTATGGCAAGGAGAACGTCCAGACATGCCTTTGAAAGACCGTTTATGGAGATGGAACAGGCTGTTGGCCAGTTTTTTGCATTTGGCTAACGGATATAGAAAACAAAATTAAAAATAAAAATATGGTACCCAAAATCATTCACTTATGCTGGTTCAGCAATGATCCTTTTCCGGTAGAAATAAAAATATGTTTGGAGAGTTGGAAACGTGTACTGCCGGATTATACGATTAGGCGTTGGACATATGAAGATGCCCGTGCTATCGGTTGCAGATATATAAATGAAGCTTTAGACGAGAAAAAGTGGGCTTTTGCCGCCGATGTGGTGCGTTTTTATTCTGTCTATAAAGAAGGTGGTGTCTATATGGATAGCGATATGTTCGTGAAAAAGCGTTTTGACGAGTTTATTCCCGAACATGGCTTCGCTTCTTTTCACGAGCACATCAGCACTACGGTCAAGTTACAGGCTGCTTCTTGATAGGCGAAAAGGGAAATAAGTTTTGTGAGGATGTCTACAATTACTATAAGCAGCGTTCTTTTTTCTTGCCGGACGGTACGTATGACTTGAAAATATCTCCGGACGTAATGGTAGAGATTGCGCGTGAAAAAGGATATAAAGCCGAGGATGTAGAACAGCATTTGGCTGACGATACAGTAATCTATCCTGGTTATTTTGTTACTCCCTGCAATACGCATACAATAAAGCATCCGGATGCATTTGCCAAACATATGGTATATGGTAGCTGGAAGAAGCATAAATTAGGACGGAAGTTTGAGAAATTCATGAAGCATATTGTTCTGTTGGCCCGTTTTGCGATTTTGAAACGTTGATTGTGAGGCGGAGAGGATATTTTGTTTTGAAAAGCTTGACTGTATTATGTTGGGGTATGGTAATTTCATACCCATTTGTGCCGCGTTTTGATAAACCAGCCGTTTCACATGCAATCGGCTGGTTTTTATCCGCCCGGCGCGCAAAAAAGAACCTGTTCGTTTTATTCTCCCCCTGCTTTGTGCTATCTTTGCGCCCGATACGAACGTAATGAATTAACTGTTTGACCGAATGAAAGAATTCTTCCGACTCCTGCGGCGTTTTGTTCCGCCTTACAAGAAATATCTGATATGGGCATTGTTCCTGAACCTGCTATCGGCAATTCTGAACATATTCTCTTTCGCCCTGATTATCCCTATCCTTCAGATACTTTTCAAGATGGATACCAAGACCTACGAGTTCATTCCCTGGGATGCGGCAGGAATCAACATGAAAGACATAGCGGTCAACAACTTCTATTATTACGTCACCGAGATGATAGCCTCGCAGGGCGGCTCATTGACATTGCTGATTTTAGGCATCTTCCTGGCGGTGATGACCCTGCTGAAAGCATTCTCCTATTTCGCCTCTTCCGCCGTGATGATTCCTCTCCGCACGGGCGTGGTGCGCGACATCCGTGCGCAAGTATATAATAAGGTGCTGCATCTGCCGCTGAGTTTCTTTTCCGAGGAACGGAAAGGCGATATCATAGCCCGCATGAGCGGCGACGTTACCGAGGTGGAGACATCCGTTACCAGTTCGCTGGATATGCTGATAAAGAACCCGATACTGATTATAGCCTATTTCGGCACATTGATAGCCATCAGCTGGCAGCTGACGCTGTTCACGCTGCTGGTGCTTCCGGGCATGGGCTGGGTAATGGGCACGGTAGGCAAGAAACTGAAACGGCAGTCGCTGGATGCGCAGGCAAAGTGGAGCGATACCATGTCGCAGTTGGAAGAAACCCTGGGCGGGTTACGTATCATCAAAGCCTTCATTGCCGAAAACAAGATGATGGAGCGTTTCAATAAGTGCAGCAACGAATACCGCGATGCTATCAACCGGGTAGCTACCCGTCAGGCATTGGCGCATCCCATGAGCGAGTTTCTGGGTACATGCGTCATCGTTATCGTGCTGTGGTTCGGCGGCACGTTGATTCTGAGCAACAGCGCTACTATAGACGCCCCCTCGTTCATTTACTACTTGGTGATACTGTACAGCGTTATCAACCCGTTGAAGGAATTCTCCAAAGCCGGATACAACATTCCCAAAGGGCTTGCCTCCATGGAGCGTATCGACAAGATACTCTTTGCGGAGAATCCCATTAAAGAACCCGCCTTGCCGAAACCGCTTTCTTCGCTCAATGACAAGGTGGAATTCAAGGACATCAGTTTCAGCTACGACGGTTCCCGCCAGGTATTGAAGCATATCAATCTCACCGTACCCAAAGGCAAGACTATCGCACTGGTAGGGCAATCCGGTTCCGGAAAATCCACGTTGGTGGATTTGCTGCCCCGCTACCACGATGTACAGTCGGGCAAGATACTGATAGACGGTCTTGATATCAAGGATGCGCGCATCGCCGATTTGCGCGGCCTGATAGGAAACGTCAATCAGGAAGCCATTCTCTTTAATGACACTTTCTTCAATAACATTGCTTTCGGCGTAGAGAATGCCACCATGGAGCAGGTTGTGGAAGCTGCCAAGATAGCCAATGCCCACGATTTCATTATGGACACCGAGAAAGGTTACGATACCAATATCGGCGACCGTGGCGGCAAACTTTCCGGCGGACAACGCCAGCGCATCAGCATTGCCCGCGCCATTCTCAAGAATCCTCCCATACTGATTCTGGATGAGGCCACCTCCGCACTCGATACGGAGTCGGAACGTCTGGTGCAGGAAGCTTTGGAGCGGTTGATGAAAACCCGCACCACGATTGCCATTGCGCACCGTCTTTCCACAATCAGGAATGCGGATGAAATCTGCGTGCTCTACGAGGGCGAAATCGTAGAACGCGGCAGGCACGAGGAACTTCTTGCCAAAGACGGCTACTATAAAAAGCTGAATGATATGCAATCTTTGGGATAATACCCCCCCCTCTGTGTTGTTTTTCGTTTTTTCTCGTCACTCATCACCTATAGCGCTCTATCCCTTTCCGGGAAAGGGATAGAGGAACTGTTGACAACGGTGACGAGCGTGATGACAAATTGTTGGTCGTCACTTTCTGTCGTCATTTTTACCCTTCTTTTCTGTTGTAAAATGCTTATATACAGCTATAAAATGCGTGTGGTGCAGAACGTGTTAACAGCGGTTAAAATCCTCTGTTTTCAGGGGCGGAGCATCCCAATCTCTGCGTTTTAATGCGACTGTTGCCCGTTGGTTTTGTCGTTTTGGCGCATGTATAATATAGGAAAGCCTGATGCAAAACCTCGTTTTTCAATTGCGGGCTCCCCGGTTGCCGGCTGCGGGCCGTACGGTTGCCGTATGCGGGCTGTCGGGCCCGCAATTGCGGGACGAAGTTTCAGTAGAAGTATAAGGATGTTTTTGTAGTGGCATAACGACATTATCCCCCGTGTATGCGAGGGTTTTGTCATGGGGATATGGGTGTTCCACCCAGCTATTTTCTTCCGAAGTCCCGGGTATTTCTCCCCACTGCCTGGTTTCCCATTTCAGGATAGGGGTGGAGTAGGTGTTTTCACGCAGCCATTTCTCGGCGCGCTCTATCAGCAGGAAAAGTTGTTCGGTTCTGGAGTCGCGGGGTAGCTTGGTCTTGCATTTCTTCTGTTTTACCCAACCGATGGCATTGACGCTGTCGCTGTAAATAGGCATGTCGAAGCCCTTTTGCTTCAGCAGGGCAAGGCCGTGCACGATGGCAAGAAACTCTCCGATGTTGTTGGTGCCGTACACGGGACCGTAGTGGAAAACCTGCTGGCGGCTGGCAACGTGTACCCCCCGGTACTCCATTGCTCCGGGATTTCCGCTGCATGCGGCATCTACGGCAAGGCTGTTTTCGAGTACAGCGGCGGGGTAGGGAGCGTCTGCATTTTGAGACGGCTTGGATGGCGTGCTGCCTGCGGATGTATTGCGCTTGATGTAATCGTAGGGTGAAGCGGCAAAGGCGTGCTCTGCTTCCTCGCGGGTGTCGAACGATTTGAACTTTGCCCCCTCATAGCCTTTGGTCTGTAGCTGGCATTCGGTCCAGGATGTATAAATGCCCGGAGTGACGCCTGCCCATACAACGTAGAATTTCTCTTTTTTCATAACTGCGGCAAAGGTACGAATATATTTCACAAATGCGAACAATCGGCTCCGTTCGCTTGTTCTTTTAATTTGAGGAGAAGTGGGAAGTAAAAAAAGAATATCGGTTCAGTCCCTTGACTTTGTAATTTTATATAACTCATTTATTCTTAATAAGAACAGACAATAAAATAAAAAGATATGAAGAGAACATTTGCGGAAGCGTTGGAACACCGGCGCAGTTATTATTCCATAGGTAGCGACTCTCCTGTTTTGGATGAGGAAGTGGTGCATATTATCCTACGGCGGTGAAGAACGTGCCGTCGGCCTTTAATTCGCAGTCAACAAGAATCGTCCTGCTGCTGGGCGACGAGCATAAGAAACTATGGGATATTGTAAAAAATACGTTGAAGCAGCGCATTTCGCCTGAGGCTTTTGCAAAGACGGAAGCCAAGATTGACGGCTGCTTTGCTGCCGGGCATGGCACTGTGCCA
>ERZ860009.870-NODE-870-length-11210-cov-1.080861_pt1 | contig 11210 bp, 19 predicted proteins | sample MGYA00510114_ERZ860009 | MGnify/ENA primary metagenome ERZ860009 (study PRJEB30046, sample SAMN00715177) | human gut metagenome | study: EMG produced TPA metagenomics assembly of the A metagenome-wide association study of gut microbiota in type 2... | reverse complement strand
CAAGCAGATTTTCCTCAGAGGAAGGAAGTGTTATAAGAAATGTATCCGATGTAAATCTCCCTTTTCGTATTCTGCCAAATACTTTATATTTTGCTTTTTTAGCATTATCACCCAGATACAGGTTTCTATACCATCTCATTATATATCACAGTCCCATCTATGAATTAATTATAAGCTTCAAAACCTCAACCGTAGCTGCTGCTTCGGCATCATCAGTACATTGCATAAGTGAAACATTGATGTAATTCTGAATTTCATCAGTATTATTAAAAAATACAGGAAGCTGTGATAACAAAGTTGCCATCACTGCTCTTCTGACCGGAACGCTTGCACTTTCAAAAAATGTTTTCAAATCATCAATAAGCGATTCGCACACCTCATCTGCATATAAATCCTGTGGAACTTCTTCACTTGATTTATCTTTTTCAAGCTCAACAAAATCACTTCCGGACTGTAAAAGTGAAACCTTTTTAAGTGCTTCGTATACTGTAAGAAGATTGCATTTTTCTGTCTCCTCTTTATACTCATCAATCACCATATCGACAGCATAATCGCACTGGCTTATAACACTTAAAATTCTTTCCTGTTTACCCTCAAACCGGGTAAAATCTTCAAGAATGTCCTCACTAAGTTCCTCTTTTCCATTATGTGCCATAACAATCTGCTCTATAATAGAAAATGCAAGATTTGTCTCCTCTACCTCACCGACAGTATATCCGCCTGTGAGTAGTATTGTATACAAATCATTAACCATCTGTGCCAGAAGTACAAAATAATCTGCAAGATCTGTTACTTTTCAGCACCAATCTGTAATGCATCATGAAGTTTCTTGTACTCGTCTTTGTCAAGGGATGTGTAATCTGCATTTTCAAGCAGACCAACAAGTTCATGCATTTCAGGCATAATTTCATCAAAGCCTTCCGGCTTATGTATTGTAGCTGTTGTCTTTAAAGAATAGGCAAAATCATCAATTGTGCCTTTCTGGGCACCATGATACAAAGAGAATGCATCTCTTAAATATTCATAAAACTTATTTCTTGACAATCTCATAGGAAGCTGGCCTACAACCTCTGCTATCTTACTGTGAATAACCACATTATCCTTATCAGATAATATATAATGCATCAAATCATTTGTAAGATACGTATTATAATATTCTTTATCAAACTCATCATCCCTGAATCTGTATTCAATTCTGTTTAATGCATGCTCATATATTCTTAATCTGTCAACAAAAGAAGTTACACTTTCCATAATTCCCGTAATCTTATTTCTTAAATCATCAACAGTTTTAATGTCAATATCTTCTTTTGCTGCAATCTTTGCAACAAGGCTGTTAAACTCTTCGAAACATTCATTAAAAAGAGGTTCTTTTACAGGCTGTTCATTATACATATCATATACTGTATAGTAATTCATTGCCAGCTTTATACATGCGAGGGTATTGTAAAAAGAACACATACCCGTCGCATATTTTCAAGATTAATATCAAGATTTTTACCTTTGCTTATTCGCCTGCAATATATTTTAAATCTTTCATTATCAAGTTCCTTAATTTTTATTTTAAAATTGAGATTATCCGGATTAACTATTTTATTTAAGATTAAGCTTATCCAATGCATCGCTGAAATCAAATGTTGCAAAATAATCCTTTGGAGTCTCTGCTCTTCTTATCATCTGGACATCACCATTTTCTTTTAAGAGAAGCTCTGCTGAACGAAGCTTACCATTATAGTTATATCCCATTGAGAATCCGTGTGCTCCTGTATCATGAATAATGAGATATCTCCCATATCAATCTTTGGAAGCTTTCTGTCTATGGCAAATTTGTCATTATTTTCACAAAGTGAACCTGTTACATCATAAACATGGTCGCAAGGTGCATTTTCCTTTCCGGCAACAGTGATATGATGATATGCACCATAAATAGCCGGTCTCATAAGATTTACCGCACATGCATCAACACCAATATACTCTTTGTGAGTATGCTTTTCATGTATTGCTTTAGTCACAAGGCATCCGTAAGGTGCAAGCATGAAACGTCCAAGTTCTGTATAAATTGCATATCGTCCATTCCGGCCGGCTTTAATACTTCATCATATACCTTGTGTACATTGGCACCGATAATTGAAATATCATTCTTTTCCTGCTCTGGCTTGTAATCAACGCCGATACCGCCTGAAAGATTGATAAACTTGATATCTGCTCCTGTTTTTTCTTTAAGTTCAACAGCAAGTTCAAATAAAATCTTGGCAAGTGTAGGATAATATTCATTAGTTACAGTTTGCTTGCAAGGAATGAATGAATACCAAAATGCTTAACGCCTTTTGACTTGAGAATCTTGAATGCCTCAATTATCTGTTCATGATCATGCCATACTTGGCATCTCCCGGATTATCCATAATTGAAGTACCAAGCTTAAAAAATCCACCCGGATTATAACGGCAGCTCATTGTCTCCGGGAACTTTCCGTCAAGTATCTTATCAAGAAAATCAATATGTGTTATATCATCAAGGTTGATTGTTGCACCAATCTTTGCTGCATATTCATATTCTTCTGCCGGTGTATCATTAGAAGAAAACATAATCTCTTCCGGTTTGTAATCTAATGCATATGCCATCATAAGTTCAGTCATCGATGCACAGTCAACTCCACAGCCGTAATCTTTTAAGATTTTAAGTATGTATGGATTTGGAGTAGCTTTAATTGCGAAATATTCTCTGTATCCTTTATTCCATGAAAATGCTTCTTTAAGTTTCTTTGCATTCTCGCGGATGCCCTTTTCATCATAAAGATGATATGGTGTAGGATATGTCTTATCAATCTCCTTCAACTGTTCCAATGTTACAAATGTCTTTTTCTCTGCCATTTTACAAGCTCCTTCCTCATCAATTCCATATAAATCTTTTGTATAAAACTCTGCGTAAAATTTTAGCCTACATGACTATATTTGTCAAACAAAATAGTTTAATACTATATTTTTTTCTGTTTTTCACAAGAAACATCACACTTATTACAACAGAAAGAACTTCCGCTGCAATCACCGCAGTCCATATTCCGCTGATTCCCAGAACGACCGGAAGGAAAAGAATCATGACAACCTGGAATACAAACATTCTCATAAATGAAATAACAGCTGAAACAATGCCATTATTTAAAGCAGTAAAAAATGATGATGCAAATATATTTATACCGCTTATAAGATATGAAACAGCATATATTCTTATCGCCTCAGTTGTCAGCCAAGCAGATTATTGTCATAACTTACAAATATTCCAGCAAGATAACCAGCAATAATTTCAGCAATAAGTGTCATGACAACAGAACTTACAATTATTATAGTAAGACTTCTTTTGAAAAGATTTTTAAGTTCATCTTTATTGCCTGCACCGTAATGATAACTTATAACAGGAGCAGAACCAACAGCGTATCCCATATATGTTCCCACAAATATAAATCCCACATACATAATTATTCCGTATGCAACAACTCCATTAGTACCTATATATTTCATAAGCTGCATATTATACAGAATATTTACAAGAGACATTGACATATTGGTGACCATTTCTGATGAACCATTAATACATGTCTTTATAATTATATCTTTGTTAAAACGGCATTTTGTCAGTTTAAGTACATTATTTTTACCACCGGCAAAATATATAATCGGAATTACAGAACCGACAAACTGGCTTATTCCTGTTGCAAGTGCCGCACCAAAAACGCCAAACCGTAATACATATACAAATAAAAAGTCCATAAACATATTAGTAAATCCGGAAGTAGCGTTACAAACAGTCCAAGTTTAGGCTTTTCGGCAACAACAAGAAAACTCTGGAATGCATTTTGCAAAAACAAGCCCGTAAGCATAAAAAATACAGTTCTGCCATATGTCACACAGTCTTTTGCTATACTTCCCTTAGCACCGAGTAAAACAGCAATCGGTCCTGTAAATATTATACCTATAACAGACAATATTACGCCTGATACAACACACAGATATACAAGCATTGAAAAATACTCGTTAGCCTTTTCTTTCTTGCCTTCTCCCAGTGTCTTTGATACAATGGCACTCCCTCCTGTTCCTATCATAAATCCGACAGAACCAAGTATCATAATTATAGGCATAATCAGATTAACAGCCGCAAAAGCATCACTTCCGACACAGTTTGAAACAAAGACACCATCTACAACACCATAAATTGATGTAAATATCATCATTGCTATTGTTGGAAGTGTAAATTTTATAAGTTTGCTATATGAAAAATGATCTGATAACTGAATTTTCATTCATCTTCTCCTTTACTATTGTCACTTATTTTACCAACTAACTTTTGAAGTTGTTTTACATGTTCAAAAGAGAGCCTGAACATCTTTTTTAATTCCTGTATATCAAATGCATCAAACTTATTATTTCTCTGAATTAAGTATTCTTAATCAAGCTCCTGCGGTTCATCCAAAACTGTAACATTAGTGAGCTTACGGTTAATCGCTCTTGTACGGACTCCGATAAGCTTCTCAAGTTCTTCGTCAGCCTGTCTTAATCTGCTGCGTGTTTTGTTAAGTACATCCTCAAATGTCTCAAATTCTTTCTTGGCAGATTCAAGTATTTTCCAGACTTCCCCACTTTTTTTCTGTATTGCAAGTGTTCTGAATCCCATCTGAAGGCTGTTAAGCATTGCCGCCATGGTAGATGGTCCTGCAATATTTACTTTGTAATTTTTCTGTAAATCTTCCACAAGCCCCATATTTACAACTTCTGCATAAAGTCCCTCAAAAGGAAGAAACATTATTGCAAAATCAGTTGTATACGGCGGAATAATATATTTATCATGTATGCTTTTTGCACATTTTTTTATCTCATTTACAAGAAGAATTCTCTTTTGCTTTATATCATCTACATCGCCATTTTCATAGGCTGACATAAGATTGGCATATGTATCACCCGGAATTTTGAATCAATAGGAAGATATACTGTTTTGTCAGCAGATGCCCCCGGAAGTTTTACGGCAAAATCAACTTTTTCATTTTTACCCGGAACAAGCACAACCTGCTCTGCGAACTGTTCAGGTGCAAGTATCTCACTTAATATTGATGCAAGCTGAATCTCTCCCATAATTCCTCTTGTCTTTACATTTGAAAGTACATTTTTAAGATCGGTAACTCCCGATGCAACTTTTTTCATCTCACCGAGCCTTCGTAAACTTCAGCCAGACGCTTGTTTACAGCTTCAAATGACTGTGAAATCTTATCATCAAGTGTTTTTTGCAGTTTTTCATTTACAGTATCATTAATTTTATCAAGACTCTTCTGATTATCATTCCTTAACTGTTCAAGGCTTTCCCAGTTGGATTTTCTCATGCTGTCAAGTGTACCCAATGTGTCTTCACGGATTTTATCAAGAATCTCCCTGTTTTCTTTTCTTAATTCTTTCATTTCATTCTGCACATTTACAAGCTGCTCTTTCGCCCTGCCCTGCTGTGTTTCTGTGACTCTCTTAACTCCCTACCAAGTGCTGTTATATTATTAACCATAAGGTTATTCTGACGGTTAGCTGGTCATAAAGTGTAGAAATCTGTGCTGCAAACGTCTGTGACATCATATCAAGCTGCTGATTAACTCTTTTATATTCATCAGTATTTTTATTTTTCATGCTTACTGTTAAACATAAAACCGAAATTATTATGCTTACAACACAGCACATGAGAATAATAAATTGCATATCTTTAATCCTTTCTTTATTACTGCATGCTGTATGTCACGCGGCTTAACGTATTGATTCAATTATGCCTTCAGCATCCGCTTTTGCCAATGCATCAAGTTTATCATTAGTGCAAAGAAAATTCCTGTAATCATTTTCATTACTTAAAAAAGCATGTTAATAATTATCGTTGGAAGTCCGGCTTCGGTTCCGCAATAAAGAAGTGTATAATAATCAGCCTGTGAGCCATCGGGATATGTCGCACCTACGGTATTTACCCTCTGCAGAATTCCCTGTGTATTTTCTTATTCCAGTCATTTGCTATTGGTAACCCAAGCCGGTTAAGCTTTGAAATCACAGACAATGCCATTCCTCTTTCTGTGTCATAAAGACTTCCGACTTTTGTATTTGCAGGCTGATATCTGCTGCAGCTCATAAGAACCATACATCCATGCGAATTTACTTCGTCAGTGCTTCTGCTGTTTACATGGACTGATATAAAATAATCTGCTTCATTTGCAACAGCATAATCAATCCTCTGAATAAGGCCAAGCCCCTGATTTTCATTTCTTGTAAGTATAACTTTGATTCCGTCATACTGCTCAAGATAAGACTTTAAACTTGTCGCAATCCTGTAATTTAAGTCTTTTTCCATAACAAGCTTTCCGTCATAAGTTTCTTTTGTGCCCTCATCGTTATCTCCGCCATGTCCGGGGTCTATACATATTATTATCGGTCTGCTTTCCCCTGGAGTCTCATCGTTTCGTGATTCTTCCTCATATTCCTCATAATATGTATCATCTGAATCTTCTACTGTTGAATCTTCATCAACTCTTCCTGTATATCGACATTTTCTTCACTTGATTCTTCTGTTATATTTTCACTTTCTGTTTCTTTTATACTTCAGTTTCAGTTTGTTTTTCTGTCAGTGCTGTATCGGCAGCTGTTGTTTCGACTACATTCTGTGTATTTAATTCTGCCTGCTTTTTACTTCCACAACCGGCAGTCACGATTAATAAAGTCAAAATTAAAATATAACTAAAAATTCTATTTTTCACAATATAACTACTCCCCTATTTTTCCTCTATATTGTAATCTAAAACCTGTTTTAACAGGTAATTGCTCATATTGAGCATTTTATATTAAAATCTTCTTCATCAAAAAGCAATGATACTGCAAAAAGATTCGCTTCATATTCAACATTTTTAAAAGCATTTTTACTTGTAACTGCGAAATTGTTGACCGCATCTGAATGAAGAAGTGCATGCCCCAGCTCATGTGCACAAAGCACCATCTGACTTTTATACTCATATCTGCCGTTGACAATTATAATTGTAGGATAATTATCTGATTTTATTGTATACGCCTTTTTATCCGCCGGAAGCACTTTGCTTATAAGCACTTTTATGCCAAACTTATCCGCCAGTTCAAATGGATTTCTCGTATTGTAATTTTCTCGTAAATCCTCTGCGAGATTTTTTATTTCTTTTGCTCTCATTTTTCCACCTACCTGTATTTGTAACTCACAAGTTGTAACTGCTGTAAAATTTCATTTGCAAATGCCACCATTGTCTCGTCATCCATCTTTGACGGATCATATCCGCCATAAGCCGCCACTGTCGGCAGCTTCAAAAGAAATTCCATAGCATCTTTTGGATTATCAAAATTCACAGGTAAATCATTACCGCTTTTTATATCAACTGTTTTTTCAGGAACATTTCCCATCATTTGTGCCGGTGTTGTTCCCAGAATATCACACATTTTTTCAAAAGTTGATACAGGAATCTTTAATATGCTTGAATCCTCATATCTGTAAACAGTTGACACTGAAATCCCCAATTCTTTTGCAAGATATTCGGCAGATATATTTTTTTCTTTTCTTTTTGCTTTCAATCTTTTCCCTAAATCCATAATAAATCTCCTGCTGCATTTTTCTACTAAAATCATACACCTATTTTTGCATTTTCGCAATTATTTTTTGCGTTTTTGCATATTATTATTGACATTTTAGCATAAATGCATTATATTGCAAATTACAAATTCGCATTTATGCAAACTCCAGGAGGTTAAATATGCTTGAAATAACAGACTTAAAATATGCTTCATCAAATATGCCTGTAATTAAAGTTATAGGTGTCGGCGGCTGTGGCAACAACGCTGTAAACAGGCTTTCTCACGAAACCCCTTTTCCAATTCAGTTTATTGCCATAAATACCGACCAGATGGTTCTTGACAAATCAAATGCCGATATCTGTCTTACAATCGGTAAAAAATTGACAAATGGATTCGGTGCAGGAGGAAATCCTGAGATTGCATATGCCGCTGCCGAAGAAAGTACCGATGAAATCAAGGAACTTGTAAACGATGCAAATATGGTTATCCTGACTGCAGGAATGGGTGGCGGGACAGGTACCGGTGCACTTCCCTACATTTCTAAAATATGTAAAGATATGGGAATACTTACAGTACTGTTGTCACAACTCCTTTCAATTTTGAAAATCCTAATCGTACAAACATTGAAATGCCGGAATTGAAAATCTCGAAAAATGCATTGACACACTGCTTGTAATTTCCAACGACAAACTTCTTTCGTGCAATGAAAAAATTGTTACTATGTCCGCAGCTTTTTCTCTTGCAGATTCTGTGCTTAAAAATGCCATTGACACAATAACAAATATTGTATTCAACTGTGGTACTGTCAATCTTGACTTTAATGATTTAAAAACAGTTCTTGGTGACAAAGGTTACGGACATCTGGGAATCGGCTATGCAGACGAAAATACATCAATAACAGATGCGGTAAAACAGGCAGTAAATTCGCCGCTCCTTAACACTAATCTTACAAATGCCAAATATGTAATGATTAATTCATCCGGAGACGTCAATCTTATAGAATTAAACAATGCAATCCAGTACATCCAGGAAATTGCAGGAAAAGATGCAAAAATAATGTGGGGAACTGTCTCAAGTGAAGAACAGTTAAACGATAATAAAAATTCTGTTATTACAATTATTGCAACCGGACTTGAAAATGTATCTGCCTCAAAATCCGATTCAAATACGGCTTACGACAAGGCTTACGTTCCGAAACATGACACGAAAAACATTTATACCAGCAATTCTGATATTCCTGTATTTGACACGCTTAAAAACAATGCACACAAAAAAGAAACTGAACTTGTAATACCGGCATTTTTACAGTCAAGAATGCGATAAAAACGATAACAGCCGCGATTTTTAATTTAATCACGGCTGTTACTACAGAACATATATTTATATATAATAACATACATACTGATTTCATACAAACTCACCCCAAAACCGCCTCTCAGTTTTGCGTCATTACACAAACTCTTTACAGCATGATCACGCAAGCTCTCTCACCACTTTTTTAACTTCATCATCCGGTGTGAGCGACTCACATATTTTTCTTATTGCTTTTTTGTATGAAACATTATCAAGTTTCATATTTTCTTTATCCGTAAGATAACGCCATGTATCTAGCGGAAATGTAACAAAACACTCTGCTAGAAGCCATCCTGCCGCATCTGAGTATAATATCCGTTTGAAGAAAAATCACGGTTCACAAGTAAAAGATTTTATCTATGTACATTCCCTGCTCTTCTTTTTTATTATTTTTACCACACATGCCTATATCTTCAAGCATAACTTTTTTCATTCTCGGCTTTTTATTGCCGTCGGCATCAACCTTAATATAATGGTCAAGAAGCATTATAAGTCCGGCTCTTGCCTCAAATTCATCTTCCGACAATATACATTTTTCCAAAAACGGCAGAAATTCCTGTCTGTATTTATCCATAATTCTGAATTCCACACAAAATCCATCATTAACAGCCCAATTATCAATAAGCGGAACAAATTTCTTTAAATCTTCAAGAGCTTTGTCAAAATCTTTTTCTTTCGCGGTACCCATTCCTATGATATAACCTCTTAGAAGGATTTCCTCATAGTATAAATCAGGCTCCGTAAGAAGTTTTCTAAAATCATCATTTTCTTTCACAAGCTGTTTTGCATATTTTTTTAGTGCCGGCTGACGCACACCGATAATATTATTACACCCCGGAATGAGTGAAGATGTAAATGTTTGATAATTTCCTTTATCTGTCATTGATACCAGTTCATCACGTATATATTTAAGCATAATTTCTCCGAATTTCAATCAAATTAATCTGGCACATTTTCATTGCATCCAATGCTATTTTATGCGATTCGGGTGTTACACAGGCACATGCATCTGCCTTAACTGTAATTACAGCTTCAGGCAAAGCTGCCTTCAACAGCATTGCATTACTGATAACACAAATCCCCGTACACACACCCACAAGAACAATTTCAAGATTATCCTGCTTATTTTCATATTCCGTTTTTATATCTTCTGCAAGTTTGAGTGAACCAAAAACAGGCTTATCTATAATGCAAAAATTATTGTCGCTCACAGCTTTCATAATCTCTTCTCTAATCTGCCAGCCAATTGTTCCCTCTATGCATGTTCAACTGGTAAATTCCGTCCCTCTTGAGTTTCAAGATAATTTTTTTGATGTGTATCCCTTGTAAGAAAAATCTTATCATAATTATCTTCATTTATAACTTCTACAACCTTTGAAACCGCTTCTTCGCACTCATTATTCCCCAATACTCCTGATGTAAAATCATTCTGCATATCTACAATAACTAAAATTTTCATAACTGTTCTCCTTAAATCATTGTCCTTTATATTTATAACCAGCTGCTTTTTTTCCGCCTTTTATCATAGATGTAATTTTACAATCTGTTGATATTAATTTAGATTTTATATTTGCATTAAAATTCGATTTATACAATTCTTTCCCCAGAATCACTTCATACACCCTTTTAACATCTGGGAGTGTAAATTCTTCAGGTAGCAGATTAAAAGCAATATCACTATATAAAATTTTATTTTTTAATCTTAATAATCCTTCTAATATTATTTCATTATGGTCAAATGCCAATTTTTCATCTGTTATGCTTTCCTGCGTGTACCCTGTGTATCCACCACACCATTTTTAAATATTTTTTTATGCAGACAATATTTTATATTAATATTTTCTTCTTCATTTTTAAGTTCCAAAATATCATCATGCAAACTAATTCAAACCATAGTGCTTTTTTCGCATCATCTCCTGCCAGCACTGGCTGTTCTCTCATCAATGTTATATATGCTACATCTATAACACGCATTCTTGGGTCTCTGCCAGGATTACTCATTGTATACAACTGCTCTAGATATGTATTTGTTACTAATCCTGTCTCTTCCTGTAATTCCCTGCAAGCCGCATCATAAGTTGATTCATGAATTCCTACAAATCCTCCCGCCAAAGCCCAGCAGTTAATATATGGATGATTTTTTCTCTGAATTAATAATACTTTCAGATTATCAAGATATCTGCTCATACACAAAATCAGCATATCAACCGTAACACTTGGTCTTTCATACTTTGACGGCTTGTATTGTTTTAAAAATTC
>ERZ860009.868-NODE-868-length-11232-cov-1.386150_pt1 | contig 11232 bp, 13 predicted proteins | sample MGYA00510114_ERZ860009 | MGnify/ENA primary metagenome ERZ860009 (study PRJEB30046, sample SAMN00715177) | human gut metagenome | study: EMG produced TPA metagenomics assembly of the A metagenome-wide association study of gut microbiota in type 2... | reverse complement strand
CGCTGTCGCAACGCACAGGAATGTCCTGACGGCGACTTCCGTATGGCGGTATACCGGACAGAATATGGTACTGTTTATTGGTGCCATGATGTCTGTGGATAGCGAACTCTACGAAGCAGCGTCCCTGGATGGTCAAATAAATGGGAGCAGTTTAAACACATTATTCTCCCGAGTATCAAGACAATTATTACATTAAATGTTATCCTTTCCATCACCGGTTCCTTAAGTGCGTTTGAGGCGCCTTTCGTAATCACCACCGGTGAACAGGAACGTATTTCGTAATTATGAACAAGATCGCACATACCAGCCAGAAAGTAGGTCTGGCATCGGCAATGTCTGTTGTTCTGCTGATGATCATCTTTATCTGTACGATCTTACAGAATGTGTTCTTTAAATATGTGTTCAGGGATGCCGCGTCGGAGGATGAATCCTATAAGGCAAAGAAAGCCCGGCTGAAGGCAGAAAAACAGGTGATTAAGCAGATCAAAAAACAGGAGAAAATGAAGAAGGGGGCGGCGAAATAATGAGTAATACGCAGTAGTAAAACGTAAAAAAGCAAAACATTATTCCGTAGGAAGCATTATCTGGACGATAGTGGAATATGCATCGCTGATCTTTTTCGGATTCTGTGCAATCATTCCGATTGTTTCCTGTATCACAACGGCATTTAAGACAGATGCCGAGTACCAGAATACCAATGTTATGGCATTTCCGGGAAGCTGGCTGAATTTTGACAACTTTGTAAATGCATTTAAGACGGCAAATATGGGACGTGCATTTTTAAACTCTGTCATAGTTATGGTGGTTGTGCTTACCGTATCCGTTATTGTAGGTTCCCAGCTTGCTTACGTATTGAACCGGTTCAAGTTCCCGGGCAATGGGTTTATCCGTAACCTTTATACAATTGCAGCACTGCTTCCGGCAGTAGCAATGCAGGTTACCGTATACCAGATTATGTCAGATTTACATCTTGTAAACAGTCTGGGCGGTTACATCATTATGAGCTGTGGTACCGATGTTATCTCTATGTACATCTTCATTCAGTTTATGGAGAATATTCCGATCTCTCTGGATGAGTCAGCTATCATTGATGGCGCAAATTACTGGCAGATTTACTGGAAGATTATGCTTCCACTGTTGAAACCGGCAATTGTTACATCCTGTATTTTAAAGGGTGTTGGTGTGTACAACGAATACTACGCAGCAAACCTTTACTTGATGAGAAAAGAGATCCGTACCATGGCACTTTCCCTCTACACGTTCGTAGGACCAATGGGAAGCAAGTACAATCTGATCTGTGCAGGTGTTATTATCTCCCTGCTTCCGGCGCTGATCGTATTTGTCTGCTGCCAGAAACAGATTTACAGTGGAATTACTGCAGGTGCAGTAAAGGGTTAATGATTTTAGAAAAATAAGAGGTATCGGCATGAATAAGAGCATGATGAAAGAAGAAGTCACAAAGCATTTGACAGAAGGGATTATTCCCTTCTGGAAGGCATTAAGAGACGATACATATGGTGGTTACTATGGATATATGGACTATGATTTAAACGTAGACAAAACAGCAGAAAAGGGCTGTATCTTAAATAGCAGAATTACCTGGTTTTTTGCAAATGCGTATATCCTTCTGAAAGATGAAACCTTATTGGATGAGGCAAGACACGGTTATGAGTTCCTGCGTGATCATTGCATTGACAAAGAAAATGGTGGAATCTTCTGGTCTATGACCTATGACGGAAAGCCACTTGACACAACAAAACATACTTATAATCAGGCGTTCTGTATTTATGCTCTTTCTTCCTATTATGATGCATCCAAAGACGAGGAAGCATTGAAACTTGCAAAAGAACTGCAGGTACTGATTGAAAGCAAATGCACGGATGAAATCGGATATCTGGAGGCTTTCACAAAGGATTTTCAGCCAGAGTCCAATGAAAAACTGTCTGAAAACGGTGTACTTGCAGAAAAAACAATGAATACACTGCTTCATGTGTTTGAAGCATATACAGAATTTTATCGTGTTTCCCATGATGAAGAAGTGGGAGAACGCTTAAAATGGATCATGGATGTATTTGCAGATAAGGTATATAATCCGCAGCTTAAGAGACAGGAAGTATTCTTTGATAAGAATTACAACACGATCATTGATCTGTATTCCTATGGTCATGACATTGAGACAGCATGGCTGATGGATCGTGGAGTAGAGGTACTTGGGGATGCACATTACAAAGAAAAGATGTCCCCGATTACCGAAACACTTGCAGAAAATGTCTACGCGGTTGCTTTTGACGGTCATTCTCTGGCAAATGAATGCTGTAAAGGAGAAGTGAATGACCACCGAATCTGGTGGGTACAGGCAGAGACGGTCATTGGATTTTTGAATGAATACCAGAAGCATCCGCAGAAAGAGAATTTCCTGGAAGCATCTGAGGCAGAATGGGAATTCATCAAAGAACATGTAATTGACAAGAGAACCGGTTCTGAATGGTTCTGGGAAGTAAATCCGGATGGAAGTCCGATTGCCGACCGTCCAATCGTAGAACCTTGGAAATGTCCGTATCATAACGGAAGAATGTGTATGGAAGTAATAAGGAGACTTTAAATAATGCATGAAAGATATTATGTAGAATTGGCAAAGCAGGAAAAGCTGCTTTCACGCAAAAATGAAAAAAGTGACTTTTATAATGGGGTATTTGACCGTTATGTGAATCCCGTTCTTACAAGAGATATGATTCCGCTCACCTGGAGATATGACTTAAACGAGGAGACAAATCCATTCTTTATGGAACGTCTCGGAATCAATGCAGTCATGAATTCCGGAGCAATTTATTTAAACGGAAAGTATTATCTGGTTGCCCGCATCGAGGGAAATGACAGAAAATCTTTCTTTGGCGTAGCAGAGAGCGACAACGGAATTGATAATTTCCGTTTCTGGGATTACCCGATTCTTCTGGATGATGTATGTCCGGAAGAAACAAATGTCTATGATATGAGACTGACACAGCATGAGGATGGATACATTTACGGCGTATTCTGTTCCGAGAGCAAAGACACCAGCGTAAACGATCTGTCTGCGGCAGTTGCAGCAGCAGGTATTGTCCGCACAAAAGATTTAAAGCACTGGGAGCGTCTGGAAAACTTAAAGACCCTTCGTTCCCCACAGCAGAGAAATGTTGTGCTGCATCCGGAATTTGTAGATGGAAAGTATGCATTCTACACCCGTCCAATGGATGATTTCATTGATACCGGAAGCGGAAGCGGTATTGGATTCGGTCTTTGCGAGGACATCACACATGCAGTCATTGACGAAGAGAAGATGACCAGCATCCGTAAGTACCACACCATTACGGAGGCAAAGAACGGTGCAGGTGCGACTCCGATCAAGACTGACCGCGGCTGGATTCACATTGCACACGGTGTAAGAAATACTGCAGCAGGTCTGCGCTATGTGATCTATGCATTTGCCACGGATTTAAATGATCCGTCCAAGGTAATTGCAGAGCCATCCGGACTGTTAATCGGACCAAGAGGTGAGGAGCGTGTCGGAGATGTATCCAATGTTGTATTTACCAACGGTGCAATCGTAAACGATAAGAACGAAGTATTTATTTACTATGCTTCTTCTGATACAAGAATGCATGTGGCGACTACAACGATTGACCGTCTGATTGATTATGTATTTAATACACCACAGGATCCGGGAAGAAGTGTACTGTGTGTACAGCAGAGATGCGACCTGATTAAGAAGAACTTAGAGTATTTAAAAAATCATAAATAAGAGGAGAGTTGATTATGAGTGAAGTAAAGATGCTGACAGCTCCGGTACCAAATGTACCATGGCAGGAGAGACCACAAGGACCTCAGAACGGAGCCCCGATCTGGAGATACAGTGAAAACCCGATTATCGGAAGAAATCCGTTAAAGGGTGTTGCAAGAATTTTTAACAGTGCGGTTATGCCATATGGTGATGCTTTCATCGGTGTGTTCCGTGGAGAGCAGACCAATGGTATTCCATATATTTATCTTGGACACAGCAAAGATGCCATTCATTGGGATTTTGAAGAAAACAAGATTCCATTCGTAGATGAAAACGGCGAGCCATTTATGCCAATCTATGCATATGATCCAAGACTTGTAAAAGTAGAAGACACCTATTATATCATCTGGTGTCAGGATTTCTACGGAGCAGCAATCGGCATGGCAAAAACAACAGATTTCAAGACGTTTACACGGATTGAGAATCCGTTCCTCCCATTCAACCGTAATGCCGTGCTGTTCCCTAGAAAGATCAATGGAAACTTCATGATGCTTTCTCGTCCGTCAGACAGTGGTCATACACCGTTTGGTGACATCTTCTTAAGTGAGAGCCCGGATCTGGTATACTGGGGCAAACACAGACATGTCATGGGCAAAGGAAGCGAATGGTGGGAGTCCTTAAAGATCGGCGGCGGAGCTGCTCCAATCGAGACTTCCGAAGGATGGCTCTTATTCTATCATGGGGTATCCGGTACATGTAACGATATGTTTACTCCATCGGTGGGGCAATCCTTGACATTGATAATCCTTCCATCGTGAAGTACCGCTGTGAGAATTTCCTTCTGACTCCGGAAGAGTGGTATGAGGAGAGAGGTTTCGTTCCGAACGTATGCTTCCCATGCGCAACCATTCACGACAGTGCATCCGGTAAGATCGCGATCTATTATGGCGCTGCAGACAGCTACGTTGGCCTGGCATTTACAAAACTGGATGAGATTGTAGATTACATAAAAACAAACAGTGTTGTAACACCTGCGGACACTGAAATCGGAAGGAGATAACTATGCATATTTCACCGGACGACAAGAGATTACAATATTGTGGAAGAATTGATTTTGATGATCCGAAAGCACCGGTGCTTGTCTATGCGGCAAGTTTTGTACAGATTCGTTTTACCGGAACAGAAATTCCGTGACACTGGCAAACAAGCGTGCTTACTGGTCGAGCCGGATGGGATATATATTAGACGGAAAGCAGGGACAGTTCTTACTCACCTCAGATTCCGATGCAAAAACGTATGTGATTGCAGAAGGTCTTGAGCCTACAGAGCATACCCTCACTCTTTTTAAAAGAATGGATTCCTGCCATATCTCACATTACTGGGATTTGAATTGGGAAGCGATGCCGAGGTACTTACTCCGGCACCGCTTCCGTCCCGTAAAATCGAAGTTTTCGGGGACAGCGTTTCCTGCGGTGAGGTATCAGAAGCTGTGGATTATGTAGGAAAACCGGATCCGGAGCACGATGGGGAATATTCAAACAGCTGGTATTCTTATGCGTGGATGACCGCGCGAAATCTGCATGCACAGCTGCATGACAGTTCACAGGGTGGTATCGCCCTTCTTGACAAAACCGGCTGGTTTATGGCGCCGGATTATCTGGGAATAGAATCCTGTTATGATAAAATTGAATATCAACCGGAACTCAGTGAAGTAAAACCATGGGATTTTTCCCGCTATACACCGAATGTTGTCATTTTGGCATTTGGACAAAACGACAATCACCCGGACGATTATATGGCGGAGGATTATAACAGTGCACGTTCTGAGAATTGGCGGCAGCATTACCGCAGATTTTTAGAGCATCTCATGGAAGTATATCCGAAGGCAACCTTTATATTAACTACTACAATATTGGAACATAACGAAAACTGGGACATTTCCATTGAGGAAGTGTGCAAAACAATAAATAGTCCACGGGTACACCATTTCCTGTATTCACAAAATGGAAAAGGTACACCGGGACATATCCGGATTCCAGAGGCAGAGCAGATGAGTAAAGAACTTACGGCATACATCGAAAGTCTTGGAGAAGGAATTTGGGAGGAGTAAACATGCAGATCGAATATGAAAGAGGTATTTCCAATCCGGGAAATCTGTACCGGATGAAAAATTTGATGGCAAGGGCAGAGGCCGGTGAGACATTAAATATCGGCTTTTTAGGTGGCTCATTACACAGGGATGTCTTGCGTCCACGCCGGAGCTGTGTTATGCTTACCGCGTATTTCAGTGGTGGGAAAAAACATTTCCGCAGGCAGAGTTTCATTATATCAATGCCGGAATCGGTGGAACGACATCGCATTTTGGAACCGCCCGTGCAGAGTCCGATCTGCTTTCGCATGAGCCGGATTTTGTCATTATAGAATTTTCTGTCAATGATGATTCTACAGAATTTTTCCGCGAGACCTATGAGGGACTGGTGCGCCGCGTATGGCAGGATAAAAAAGAGCCGGCCGTGATGCTGGTGCACAATGTCTATTATAATAACGGTGGAAATGCACAGATTATGCATGCACAGATAGCCAGACACTACAATCTTCCGGCGGTCAGCATGCAGAGCAGTATTTATCCGGAAGTCGTTGCGGGGCGGATTCCAAACCGCAGGATAACAGAGGATGATCTGCATCCAAATGACAAAGGACATGAACTGGTGGCATCTGTGATCACTTATGCCTTAGAGAAAATCCATATAACACAGACAAAGGATGCAAAACCAGAATTCCCAGAACCACTGACAGACAATTGCTATGAAAAAGCAGTGCGTCTGGATAATCGTAATTATGAACCTGAAAACCAGGGATTTGTCAAAGATACCAGAGTACAGGAAGAAGTCAAAGATTGCTTCAAAAATGGATGGTCCGCAAAAGAAAAAGGAGCATCGTTAACGTTTGCTGTAAATGGAAGTGAGATTGCAGCACAGTATAAGCGTTGTGTAACGAAACCGGCACCGGTGGCACTGGCCATTGTGGATGGGGATGAAGCACATGCGGTGACGCTGGATGCAAATTTTGATGAGGATTGGGGGGATTCCCTGACGCTGACTCCGGTTCTGGTGCATGGAAAAGAAGGGGCACATACGGTGGAAATACGGCTGATTTCCGGAGATTCTACCATGCCGAGTGCATTTGAACTGATCTCTGTAATTGTTTCTGAAAAATAGAGAGGAAGAAAAATATGTTTCCAAAAGATTTTGTCTGGGGAGTGGCAAGCAGTGCTTATCAGGTGGAAGGAACCGATCCTGACGATGGCCGTGGAAAGAATGTGTGGGATGAGTTTGTGCGTTCCGGCAGGGTGTATGAACAACAGACTGCAGATGTTTCCTGCGATCATATGCACCGTTATAAAGAAGATTTTGCTTTGATGCGGTTACTTGGAATCAAAAATTATCGTTTTTCACTCAGCTGGTCAAGAATCCTTCCGGCGGGAACCGGGAAGGTGAATGAGAAAGCTGTACAGATGTATCGCGATATGATTCTTTGCATGAAAGAAAACGGAATTCGTCCGTTTATCACCATGTTTCATTGGGAGTTTCCATATGAGCTGTTTAAAAAAGGCGGATGGCTCAATGAAGATGTGGTGGAGTGGTTTGGAGAATATGCAAAAGTCGTTGCAGAAAATTTCTCTGATCTGTGTACCGATTTTATCACAATCAATGAGCCGCAGTGTGCGATTGGACTGGGACACTTAAGCGGGGTACATGCACCGGGAATGCAGTATTCCGTTCCAGAGACCTTTCAGATGGCACACAATCTGATGAAAGCACATGGTCAGGCAGTGATCAATCTGCGTAAATATGCAAAGCAGAAGATACGTGTCGGCTATGCACCGACCTGTGGTGTGGCATATCCGGCATCGGAGGGTACAAAGGATATAGAGGCTGCAAAAAAGGTATATTTTGGTTTTGACAACCCAATGGATAACTGGACCTGGAATGTCGCCTGGTTTTCCGATCCGGTCTTTTTAGGAGAGTATCCAAAAGAAGGACTGGAAAAATTTGCACCATATCTTCCGGAGATTACGAAAGAAGATATGGATCTCATTCATCAGCCGCTCGATTTTATGGGACAAAATATATATAACGGTTATATGATCCGTTGTGGAAAAGATGGGAAACCGGAATATGTAGACCGCGCCCCTGGGGCAGCTAAGACAGGCACAGGCTGGCCAGTGACACCGGAGGCATTGTATTACGGAATCCGTTTCTTGACGGAGCGTTACCATCTGCCGCTTTATATTACAGAAAACGGGATGTCCGATCTGACAATATTTCCGCGGACGGACAGGTGCATGACAGCGAAAGAATCACATTTTTGGATGCATATCTGGGTGCTGTGCAGCGTGCGGTCAATGAGGGAATGCCGGTGATCGGATATTTCCTCTGGACATTTCTGGATAACTTTGAGTGGGCAGAAGGCTACAAAGAGCGTTTTGGACTTGTTTATGTAGACTACACAACCCAACGTAGAATTGCAAAAGATTCTGCCTACTGGTACAGAGAGGTAATGAAAATGAATGGAGAAAATTTAAGCTGTAACCAGCCATGTAAAGAAATTTTGTTTATGAATCCGGTATTTACCCACAACATCTGGGGCGGCACCAAGCTGCGTGAGAGTTTGGCTATGCGATCGAGGGCGATGACATTGGAGAATGCTGGGGTATCGCAGCACATCCAAACGGCACCTGTACAATTGCAGACGGTGCGTATAAGGGAAAGAAATTATCCGATCTGTGGGAGGAACATAAAGAACTCTTTGGAAATACACAGGGGAAAGTATTCCCACTGCTGATCAAGATTATTGATGCAAAGGCAGATTTAAGTATTCAGGTACATCCGGATGATGCCTATGCCGCAGAGCATGAAAATGGTTCTCTCGGTAAGATGGAGTGCTGGTATATCTTAGACTGTGAGCCGGATTCCAGGCTGGTTATCGGTCACAATGCAAAGACACACGAGGAACTGGAAGACATGGTACACAACGGACGCTGGAGTGAGCTGATCCGTGAGGTTCTGGTAAAGAAAGGTGATTCATCCAGATTGATCCGGGAACGGTACATGCAATCAAGGGTGGAATTACAATTCTTGAGACACAGCAGAACAGTGATATTACCTATCGTGTCTATGATTATGACCGTCTTTCCAACGGCAAACCGCGTCAGCTTCATGTACAGCAGAGTCTCGATGTCATCAAAGTGCCGGCAGCACCGATGTCCGAGTGCATGATCGAGACTGGGGCAGCGGAGACAAACAAACTGCAGAAACTCATCGAGTGCAAGTACTATCAGGTATTCCACATGAAAGTGGATGGGAAGGCTGAGTTTGAGCAGTCTTATCCGTTCCTGATTGTCAGCGTAGTCGAGGGCAATGGTCTTTTGAATCATACCAGTGTCAAGAAGGGAGATCATTTTATTCTTCCTTGTGGATACGGTAATGTCGAGATAGAAGGAAATCTGGAGCTGGTAGCTTCTACGGTTTCTACGAAATAAGACTGGGTAACGGTTTGTAAAGGCATACATGATCCTTTGAGGAATGTATGCCTTTTTTATGTGTAAAACTTTGTTTGACAAAGTAAAATATTTATGTAAAATAATTATAACAGAATTTATCAATAAAGAAATCCATGAAAACATTGGAGGAATCGTATGGCAACAATTAAAGAAATTGCAGAAATCGTAGGGGTTTCGAGCTCAGCAGTTTCACGGGTACTCAATTATGATGAGGGAATCTCTGTTAGTGATGAGACAAGAGAGGCGATCTTTGCCACAGCAGAGAAAATCGGATATAAAAAGAGAGTAATCTATCCCAAGATCGAAAATGTGGCATTGCTGTATTTTGTTGACCACGAGGATGAACTCGAAGATGTCTTTTACCACGGGGTAAAGGATGAGATAATAAAGCAGGCGAAAAAGATGAATATTCAGCTCAGCATCTATGACCGAAAAGACGGCATGGATCATGTTCCGAAAGATTTAGTGCCTTTATTGCGATTGGATGGCTCACCAGAAAAGAAATCAATGCTTTGTATAAACGGTGCAAAAGGGGCGTGTTTATCGGCACATCCCCGGATGAAAAACTTTTTGATGCCGTGAAGCCCAATATGGATTCGTTTGTGACACAGATGGTTGATTACTTTGTGGAAAAAGGACATAAACGGATTGGATTTATCGGGGGCAGTGATAGAAATATTGACACCGGAAAACCTTCCATGGATATCCGGGAGTGGTCATTTCGACAGAGCGCTGCATATTATGGGTATCTCAATGAGGAGTACATTTTCATTTCCGAGAGATTTACGGTGGATGATGGCTACCGCATGGGAAAAGAACTGCTTAAAAAAGAGATACTGCCAACAGCACTTTGTGTGGCAAGTGACACACTGGCGGTGGGTGTGCTACAGGCTTTAAATGAAGGCAATATACAGATTCCGGAGCAGGTGGCGGTTTTTAGCATCAATGATGTGAATATTGCAAAGTATTTATCACCACCCCTTACTACTATTCATATTGATATTCCATGTATCTGTGAAACCGCGCTTGATCTGTTGCGAAACAGGGTACTATATGGCGGACGCGTAACCAAGCTGGTGTTTGTAAATGGAATTCCAGTTTTCCGGAAGAGTTGTTGAAAAAAGATGTTCGATTGCGAACATCTTTTTTTGTGCCTTTTTTGTATATATTGCATAAAATACAAAAATAAAAATTGGCAATATAGTGAAAAGTGTATTTGTGAGTATTGACATTATTAGGCTTAGATGATACATTCTTAATAAGTAAATAATTTACTTGAATATTAGTAAAGATTTAATTTTAGAAAAGGGGGAACATTTATGAAAAGGAAGTTATTACATGCAGTTCTTGTAGCGAGCATGGCAGTAGCATTGTCAGGATGTGGAAACACATCTGGTATTAATGCTGATGCGGAGAAAACACAAAAAGCTACAGAAACAGAGAACATTGAAGAGGAGAGAGGCACAGAAGTTGCTGCTGCAGAACAGAAGGAAAATACAACAGGTACGCCAGATGAAAACGGAAATTATCTGATCAACGGAAGTTTTGAAGAACCAGATTTTTCCGGATGGACGGTGACAAACAACAATGATGTTACAGAGGAGTTAGATGTTTATGATCGTGAGACAGACTGTTTTGCAGGTGCACAGTCACTGCATTTTTATTCAGGAAACAATCCGGTGGATTTTTCCATGAAACAGACAGTGAGTGGACTTGAGGATGGCACCTACAAACTAACCGCTCATATTCAGGGTGATGCAGCCGGGGATGAAAATCCGACCGTATATTTTTATGCGCTCGTGGATGGCGAAGAGGTAAAAGCAGATGGCAAATTGCAGGGGTATGTTAACTGGTATACGGTGGAAATCCCGGGCATTACACCAACGGACGGAGCAATCACAGTAGGAGCACA
>ERZ860009.867-NODE-867-length-11239-cov-1.229703_pt1 | contig 11239 bp, 15 predicted proteins | sample MGYA00510114_ERZ860009 | MGnify/ENA primary metagenome ERZ860009 (study PRJEB30046, sample SAMN00715177) | human gut metagenome | study: EMG produced TPA metagenomics assembly of the A metagenome-wide association study of gut microbiota in type 2... | reverse complement strand
AAGGTGGTCAGAGACAGCGTCTTACTATTGCCCGTGCAATGGTGAGAAAACCTAATATATTAATTCTTGATGACAGTGCATCGGCACTTGATTTTGCAACAGATGCTGCATTAAGAAAAGCAATACGCGGGATGAAGTCATCGCCGACACTTTTCATAGTATCTCAGAGAGCAGCTTCACTTATGCATGCAGATAAAATTATTGTTCTTGATGATGGCAAAGTTGCAGGAATTGGTACGCATGATGAACTTCTTGCAGGATGCGAAGTTTATCAGGAAATCTATTACTCACAGTTTAAAAAGGAGGCAATGTAATAATGAAAAAAGATTCACAAAATCAAAATTCACAAAAAACCTCCAGCCAGACAGTTAAAAAAGTAATAATAAGGATAAAAAAATACTGGGTATTTTTGATATTATCAATTATTATGGCGACAATAACAGTGGCATCGTCACTGTATGTGCCTATACTTGTCGGTAATGCAATTGATTATATTATTGGACCATCTAATGTTAATTTCAGGCTGATTGCACAGATTCTTGCTGAAATTGGTGTTGTTATAGGAATAACAGCACTTTCACAGTGGATTATGAATATATGTAATAATAAGATTACATATCATGTAACAAGAGATATAAGAGATGAAGCTATAGAAAAGATAGAACATCTGCCATTAAAATATATAGATGGACATTCATACGGTGAGATTGTCAGCCGTGTTATTGCCGATGTAGACCAGTTCGCTGATGGCTTATTAATGGGATTTACACAGTTTTTCTCAGGTGTTATGACAATACTTGGAACACTCGGATTTATGTTATCAATAAATGTTAAAATTACACTTGTTGTAGTTCTTATTACACCGGTTTCATTTTTTGTTGCCAGTTTTATTGCAAAGAGAACATATAAAATGTTTAAGCTTCAGTCAGAGACTCGTGGAGAGCAGACAGCTCTCATTGATGAAATGATTGGAGGTCAGAAAGTTGTAAGTGCTTATTGTCATGAAGAAGAGGCAGTAAGACAGTTTGATGAAATCAATGACAGACTTCAGAAATATTCGCTTAACGCGATATTTTTCTCATCAATAACAAATCCTTCAACAAGATTTGTAAACAGCCTTGTATATGCCGGAGTTGCAGTTACAGGTGCTATATCAGCTATATATGGAAGACTTACTGTAGGACAGCTTTCATGTTTTTTAAGTTATGCGAACCAGTATACAAAACCTTTCAATGAAATTTCAGGAGTTGTAACGGAACTTCAGAATGCTATAGCATGTGCTTCGAGAGTATTTGAACTTATAGAGGAAGAGCCGGAAGCTGCAGAGAGCAGTAATGCGGTTAATCTTGAAAATGTTGACGGACGAGTCGATTTAAATGATGTAGAATTTTCATATGTCCCTGATAAAAAGCTTATTGAAGATTTTAATCTTCATGTAAAAAAAGGTCAGAAAATTGCCATTGTAGGACCTACAGGATGTGGTAAAACAACAATTATCAACCTCCTTATGAGATTTTATGATGTAAACAGCGGCTCAATAGATGTGTCGGGTGTTGATATAAGGGAGCTTACAAGACGTTCACTCAGGGCGGGCTATGGAATGGTTCTGCAGGATACGTGGCTTAAAAGTGGTACAATCCGTGAAAATATTATAATGGGTAGGCCTGATGCAACAGATGAAGAAATAATCGAAGCAGCAAAGGCAGCTCATTCACACGGATTCATAAAACGACTTCCAAATGGTTATGATACAGTAATAGGTGAAGATGGCGGCAGCCTTTCACAGGGACAGAAACAGCTTTTGTGTATAACAAGAGTTATGCTTTGTCATCCACCTATGCTTATTCTTGATGAGGCGACATCGTCTATTGATACGAGAACTGAAATCAAGATACAGAATGCATTTAATAAGCTTATGGAAGGAAGAACAAGTTTTATTGTTGCACACAGACTTTCTACAATCCAGTCAGCAGACGTGATTCTGGTAATGAAAGACGGTCATATTATTGAACAGGGTAATCATGAAGAATTACTTGCTAAGAATGGATTTTATAAGAAACTTTATGAAAGCCAGTTTGCACAATAGAGTAAGAAGGAGTGTGACATTCATGACAATGATTAATAAGGAAAAAGTCCTTAAAGGGTTGGTAAAGCTGTGGATGCTGCCAATAATGCAGCAGATAAAGCGGCAGCATTTGCAAAGGAAAAAGAACTTGATAAAAAAGCAAAAAACATGGCTCATACACTTGAAGACGGAATAAAGTCAGCAGGCGAGTCGCTTGAAAATCTTTTTAAAAATTAAAAAAATCCTGCTCACCGGTGATGATTGGTGGGCAGGATTTTCTGATATATCCCAGATTGATGTTGACTTATAGGATAAAATGCCTGCCTATGCAACATTCTTATTTATTTTCTTTCATAGCTTTTTTGAATCAAATGCAAACAGGATTGATGTGAAGCAGACAGCTATAAAATCTGCAACAGGTTCAGCCATGTATACTGCATTGGTCTGATTTGCCTTAAAAATTGCAGGCATAATATATATAAGCGGAATAAGCAGTATAAATTTTCGCATAACAGCAACAATAATTGAATCTTTTGCTTTGCCAAGGGCATTAAATGCCATCTGGCATGCAATCTGAATCCGAACATAAACATTGAAGCCATGTATATTCTTAAAGCCTGTGATGTAAAACTTAAAAGTGCGTTATCAGATGTGAACATCATCGCAAACATCTGTGGGAACAGCATAACGATTGCCCATAAAACTATAGAATAGCCAAAACTTACCTTTAAGAGCAGCCGGAAAGTTTTACGTACACGGTCATTATTTTTGGCACCGTAATTATAGCTCATAATAGGCTGAGCTCCCTGACCAAGTCCCTGAAGCGGAAGCATTGCGAACTGCATTACACTTGTAAGGATTGTCATGGCACCAACGGCAATATCTCCGCCGTATTTTAAGAGTGATGAATTAAAACATACTGATATAATACTTTCGCTTGCCTGCATGATAAAAAGTGAAGAACCAAGAGCAACGCAAGGAAGAATAATCTTTGCATGCAGTCTCAGATTTTCCGGCTTTATTTTAAGGAAAGTCTTTTTGCCAAATAAAAAGCTTAAAACCCATATACATGACAAAGTCTGTAAATAATTGTTGCGAGTGCGGCACCACGGACACCCATATCATTCCAAATATAAATACAGGGTCAAGAACTATATTTGCAACGGCACCAATTAAGACAGATAACATGCCGGTTTTTGCAAATCCCTGTGCCGTTATAAATGCATTCATGCCAAGTGTAAGCTGTACAAATATAGTTCCGAGGGCATAAATGTTCATATAATTGACAGCGTAGGAAATTGTATTTTCACTTGCACCAAATGCGAGCAGGAAAGTTTTATTTCCTATAAGTAGAATAATTGTAAGAATTATTGATAGTATAATCTGAAGAGAAAAGCAGTTACCGAGAATTTTCTGAGCGGTATCTGTGTCTTTCTTTCCCATGTAAATAGATGCACGAGGGGCACCACCATTTCCGACAAGTGCCGCAAATGCCGATATTATCATAATAAGCGGCATACACACACCGACTCCGGTAAGGGCAAGAGCACCAACATCTTTTATATGTCCGATATACATTCGGTCAACTATGTTATAAAGCATGTTGATAAGCTGGGCGGCAACAGTAGGAAGAGCGAGCTTTAATAAAAGTCTGCCTATAGGCTGTGTGCCGAGGAAATCTTTATTATTATCCATATTTTTTCTCCTTTTTATGAAAATGCAATTGTAGCGGACGTTCTAAAGTCTATTTTAAAAAGCAAAGTAACTTTACTATACACTTTTTACATAAAATTTACAAGTATTACCAAACTGACCATATAAAATAAATGTAGTTTGACACTATAAATAATATCAGATAAGAGTAATCTTCGTGGAAAGGAATTCAGAAGATAATAATTCCTCAAAAAAATAGAAATAGAAAAGGGAGAATCATTATGGAAAAATCAAAGGATTATGTAAAGGTCCTTGCACAGGCAGCTTTATGTGCAGCATTATGTTATGTCGGAGCAACATTTATAAAGATTGATATCCTGTTGGAACAGAAAAGACAATGTTCCATTTTGGTAATACTTTCTGTGTGCTTGCAGCTCTTCTTGTTGGCGGTCCATGGGGAGGGCTTGCTGGAGCAGTCGGAATGACAATCAGTGATTTGACAACATCATACGTTACAAGTGCACCTAAGACATTTGTTCTTAAACTTTGTATCGGTCTTATTGTAGGTCTTGTTGCACACAAAGGCTTTAAACTTTCAAAAGAACATTCAGCAAAATAGTAACTATGGCAACAATCGTATCAAGTGCGGCAGGAATGGTATTTAATATATTTGCAGATCCAATTGTTGGATATTTTTACAAGACATATATTCTTGGAGTTCCACAGGATTTATCTAAGGCACTTGCAAAAATCGGTGCGTTGACAACTTCTGTTAATGCAGTGATAGCTGTAATATTTGCATCAGTTATTTATCTTATTTTAAGACCTGTTCTTAAAAAGAGCGGTATGTTAAGAGAAATGTAATTTATATATAAGTTTATGTGAGACTGTAAAAGTCAATATGGGAATGCCGGTTAAGTTAAAAGTGACCGGCATTTTTTATGCCCGGAATGTAGCCGGAAAAGAGTGTTATTTTTATATCAGGTTTGTTAAAAATTTAATTAATAAATTTTTTGTGACAGATTGAAATAATTATGATAGAGTGTATAAGGTTAATTAATGTGCGTAAGGGTTACGCGGGAATGGAGTAAAAATTGAGCAGATTAACGATTATAACAAAAGACAAGGCTCAGGTTACAATGGAGTCTTTGTATCAGGATTTGGAGAGAAGGATAGTTGCCAGTCCTCCGGGATTGTGTACTATTGACCTTACAAGATCATTTATAAAAATGTGTCTGGCACAGTCATGTGGTAAATGTGTTCCGTGCAGGGTAGGTCTGAGACAGCTTGCAAGACTTTTTGATGATGTTCTTGATGGAAATGCAACAGATGAGACACTTGATGTTATAAGCTTACAGCGGAAGGAATTTATCTGTCTGCTGACTGTGCAATCGGATATGAAGCAGCTAAGCTTGTTTTAAAATGTATAGATGGATGCGAGGACGATTTCCGTTCACACATCGAAAGAGGATTTTGTTCATGTAACAGCAGCCAGCCTGTTGCATGTGTTAAATCATGTCCTGCCGGAGTTGATATACCGGGATATATTGCACTTGTGCATGACAAAAGATATGCAGATGCAGTGCGTCTTATCAGAAGAGATAATCCGCTTCCTGTTACATGTGCATATATATGTGAACATCCATGTGAAAACAGATGTAAGAGAACACTTATAGATGCACCTGTTAATATTCGTGGATTAAAGAAAATGGCAGTTGATAATGCAGGCGTTGTTGATGTTCCTGAATGTGGTGAGCCGACAGGAAAGAAAGTTGCCATTATCGGTGGAGGTCCAGGTGGACTTAGTGCGGCTTATTATCTGTCACTTATGGGCCATAAGGTTACTATTTTTGAACAGAGAAAACAGCTTGGTGGTATGTTAAGATACGGAATTCCGAACTACAGATTCCAAGAACAAAACTTGATGAGGATATTAATGCAATACTTTCTACAGGGATAGAGGTTAAGAAAAATATAAGTGTAGGAACAGATATTACTCTTGAAGACATTAATAAAGAATATGATGCAATTTATATTTCAATAGGTGCCCATGCCGATAAGAAAATCGGTATTGATGGTGAAGATGCAAAAATCGGCGTGACATCGGCAGTTGAGATGCTTCGTGCGATTGGTGATGATGAAATACCTGATTATACAGGAAAGAAAGTTGTAGTAATCGGCGGAGGTAATGTTGCAATGGACGTTGCACGTTCATCAGTAAGGCTTGGTGCAGAAAAAGTCAGCATTGTATACAGAAGACGTAAAGAAGATATGACTGCACTTGAAGAAGAGGTTGCAGGAGCAGAGGCAGAAGGATGCGATATTCTCGAACTTATGTCACCTGTGAGAATTGAAAAAGATAAAAATGACAATGTTGTAGGTCTCTGGGTACAGCCGCAGATGATAAGTAAAATCAAGGGTGGAAGACCATCACCTAAGACAGCAGCAAAAGATGAGGTTCTTATACCTTGCGATTTGATTGTTGTGGCAATCGGACAGGGTATCGAGACAAGATATTTTGAGGAACATGGTGTTACAGTTAAGCGAGGAACTATTGAAGCACTTGCAACAAGCGAAATCAAAGAACATAAGGGTATATTTGCTGGAGGTGACTGTGTTACAGGTCCGGCGACAGTAATAAGAGCTATTGCAGCCGGTAAGGTAGCAGCAGCCAATATTGATGATTATCTTGGATTCCATCACGAAATTACATGTGATGTGGAAATTCCATATGCAGGTTATGAGGACAAGATTCCTTGTGGCAGGGTTGAGGTAGCAGTGCGTGATGCCGCAGACCGTAAGAAAGACTTTGAGCCTATTGAGTATGGTTTCTCATGTGAGGAAGCATGTCAGGAGTCAGGAAGATGTTTAAGATGCGACCATTTTGGTTTTGGCTCATTTAGAGGAGGAAGAGAAGAACAATGGTAAATTTAACAATAAATGGTACAAAAGTATCAGTAAAAGAAGGAACCACTATTCTTGATGCGGCAAAGAGTATCGGTGAGACAATACCTACATTATGTTACCTTAAAGAGATAAATGAAATCGGTGCGTGCAGAGTGTGTGTTGTTGAGGTTGAAGGAACAGAACGCTGTGTTACTGCATGTAATAACTTTGTAGAAGAAGGAATGGTTGTATATACTAACTCACGTAAGGTTCGTACAACAAGAAAAACTAATGTAAAACTTATACTTTCACAGCATGATTATAAATGTGGTACATGTGTAAGAAGTGGTAATTGTACACTTCAGTCACTTGCAAATGAATTAAATATTTCAGAGATGCCATATGATTCTATTCTTGAAAAGGATAACTGGGATATGACATTTCCACTTATCCGTAATGCACAGAAATGTATAAAATGTATGAGATGTGTGCAGATTTGTGACAATATTCAGGAAATGCATATATGGGATGTAGTTAATACAGGTTCAAGAACAACTGTAAATGTGCGTGGCAACCAGAATATCAGGGAGACAGCATGTACACTTTGTGGACAGTGCGTGGTAAATTGTCCTGTAGGTGCATTAAGAGAACGTGATGACGTAGGCATGGTTCTTGATGCTGTTGAAGATGATGAAGTTATCACAGTTGTTCAGGTAGCACCTGCTGTAAGAACAGCATGGGGTGAAAGCTTCGGACTGTCAAAGGAATTTGCAACAGCAAAGAGACTTGTTGGCGGTTTGAGAAAAATAGGTTTTGATTACATATTTGATACGACATTTGCGGCAGATATGACAATTATGGAAGAGGGAAGCGAATTTCTTGAAAGACTTCCTGAAATAAAGGAGTCAGGGCTTCCGATGTTTACATCATGTTGTCCGGGCTGGGTAAAGTTTATCAAGAGCCAGTATCCTGATATGGCAGACAGACTTTCTTCAGCAAAATCACCTCAGCAGATGTTTGGTGCAATTACAAAGTCATATTATGCACAGAAGCTTGGAGTAGACCCTGAAAAGATTTTCTGCGTTTCGATCATGCCTTGTCTTGCAAAGAAAGATGAGTATACATGGGATGGTGCAAAAGATGTTGATGCTGTCCTTACAACAAGAGAAGTTGAGAGATTATTCAAGGCATTTTTCATTAAGACAGATGAACTTGAAGAAGATGAATTCGATAATCCGCTTGGCGAAAGCACAGGTGCAGGTGTTATCTTCGGTGCAACAGGTGGTGTTATGGAAGCAGCTTTAAGAAGTGCATATTATCTTGTGACGAAGAAAAATCCTGAACCGGATGCATTTAAGGCTGTAAGAGGACTTGATGGATGGAAAGAAGCTGAATTTGATCTTGATGGAACAGATATTAAAGTTGCTGTGGCAAGCGGACTTGGAAATACAAGACGCCTTATGAATGCAATCAAAAAAGGAGAAGTCCATTATGATTTTGTAGAAATTATGTCATGTCCGGGCGGATGTATCAATGGTGGAGGACAACCATTTAAAGATGATGCATCAATGGTAGAGGAAAGAAGAAATGTTCTCTATGGACTTGATAAGCATAATAATATCAGATTTTCACACGAAAATCCGTCAGTTATAAAGTGCTATGAAGAGTATTTTGAAAAGCCTTTATCGCATAAATCACATGAAATCCTGCATGTTAAACATGTGTAAAAAAATAACAGAATATAATTGACACTAATGGGCAGAATAATTATAATAGCCCTAGGAAGTTTATTTTATGAAGCAAAGGTGCTTGTATCTGTGGGTATAGGTGCCTTTGTTTCTTTTGTTATTAAGTGTTATGAAGAAATGAGGCAAAGATATGAATATTTTTGATATTATAGGGCCGGTAATGGTAGGTCCATCAAGCTCGCATACCGCAGGGGCTGTAAAAATCGGGTATATAGCTAGAAAACTTATGGGAGAGGAGATTGCAGAGGCAGAGATTCTTCTGTATGGTTCATTTCTTGCAACAGGAAAAGGACATGGAACAAATATGGCACTTGTGGCAGGACTTATGGGAATGAAACCTGATGATAACAGAATTCCTGACAGTCTGAATATTGCAAAGGAACGTGGCATGCAAGTGACGTTTGGCGTATCAGATTTAAAAGAAGCACATCCTAACACGGCACAGCTTCGACTTACGGGAGTTACAGGAAGAAAACTTGAAGTAGTAGGTGAATCTATAGGAGGTTCAAGAATCAATATTGCAAAAATTGATGGAATTGATACAAACTTTTCGGGAGATTATCCGACACTTGTTGTTCATAACATAGATCAGCCTGGACATGTAAGCGAAGTAACATCAATGCTTGCACATAAGTCAGTCAATATTGCAGCAATGCAGCTTTACCGTTCAAACAGGGTGGAGAAGCTGTTATGGTTGTCGAGTGTGACCAGGAAGTACCACAGGAAGGCATAAAATGGCTTGAGAAAGCAGAGGGAGTAGTCAAGGTAACATACCTTAGTCTGGAGGATTAATATGATTAGTTATCATTCGATTGAAGATATAGTGAATTTATGCAATGAAAATAATATGTCATTCTGGCAGGTGATACTACGTGCAGATGCATCTGAGAGGATGGCTGCGGAGGATGCTTCATTTGCGACAATGCGTGATATGTACAGGGCAATGAAGAGAGCTGATGCCGAGTATGATAAGACACTGAAGTCACCGAGCGGTCTTTCAGGCGGCGATGGTGAAAAGATGAGAAAATATAATAAAGATGGAAAAAATCTTTGCGGTCCGTTTATGGGACTTGCTATGGAAAAGGCGATAAAAATGGGTGAATCTAATGCGTGTATGAAAAGGATAGTTGCAGCACCTACAGCAGGCTCATGCGGCGTAATACCGGCTGTTTTTCTTGCCTATGAGGAATGTTTTAATGTGCCTGAAGATAAAATGGTAAAAGCAATGTTTGTGTCGGCAGGGGTTGGAGCAGTCATAGCAGAAAATGCGAGCATAGCGGGAGCATCCGGTGGATGTCAGGCTGAAATCGGTTCTGCGAGTGCAATGGCAGCGGCAGGACTTGCATATCTTGAGGGAGGCGATGCAGAGTGTATTTCACATGCGATGGCATTTGCATTAAAAAACATGCTCGGTCTGACATGTGACCCTGTCTGCGGTCTTGTTGAAGTTCCGTGTATTAAGAGAAACTCCGCCGGTGCTGTAAACGCCATTTCTTCGGCACAGATGGCAATGGCAGGAATAAGAAGTGCAATTACTCCTGACGAAGTTATAGACAGTATGAGACGGATAGGAAATGAACTTCCGGCATGCCTTAAAGAGACGGGCGAGGGCGGACTTGCAGTTACACCTTCAGCACTTAAAATAAAAGAAAGATTAAATTAGAGCGCTTAATATTATTGCTTAATCTCCTTAAAAAAGTTATAATTTAATAAATATTATGTCGTGATTGTAAAAATGTATATGATACAAAGCATTTTGGCAGTGACTGCATTTTGAACCTGAATAATATGGAGATTAAAGATGACAAGAAAAGAAATAAATGAAATAAAATCACAGTATACACTTGAAGACTGTGCAATTGCAAGAATGAGCGGATGTTATGTTGACGGAGAAAAAAATAAAGTTACAAAAATTAACGAAATATTTTTGAATCTTCCCGAAGAAGAAAAGCATAAGTATTTTGATATTTTCAAGAAAACATTGTCAGGAACACCGGGTAAGAATCTCTTGGATATGCAGTTTACAATGGATTCATACGCTGATGGGGAATAAGGGATGCGCTTTATAAGGTGCGTGACAGTGAATTAAAAGATGAATCTGTGCTTGATGAATTTTATGACAAGGTAATACAGAATTATTATTATCCGGGTAACTATCTTATACTTTTAATACATCAGGTATATGATATTCCGGGAAAAACAAGTGACGGAATTGATATGGAAGATGCATCGGATGAAGTATATAATTATATACTTTGCAGCATCTGTCCGTAACACTTTCAAAGCCTGGACTTGGATATGTTGAAGAAAGCCATGAATTTCATAATCAGGAGCAGTTCCATATGGTCGATGTACCTGATATTGGCTTTCTTTTTCCTGCGTTTAATGACAGAAGCGAGGATGGGGATAAACTTTTATTTTATACAAAAAATGCTAACGATTTTCCGCAGATGTTTTTGGAGACAGTTTTAGGTTGTGAAATTCCGCTTCCTGCCGGAGACCAGAAAGAGACATTCCAGACACTTGTGACAGAGACACTGGGAGAAGACTGCGATTATGAGACTGTTAAAAATATTCATGAAAATCTCAATGAAATGATAGCAGAAAATAAAGGAAATCCTGAGCCGGCTGTGCTTGATAAGACAAGTGCGAGACAGCTTCTTGAAAAGAGCGGTGTAAGTGATGAAAAGCTTGAAACTTTTGAAGAACACTTTGAAAGACAGCTGGAGAAAACGGAAAGCTTCTTGCAGCAAATGTTGCCGAGACACGTAAATTTGAAGTAAAAACACCTGATGTTGTAATTAAAGTTAATCCTGAGAGAACAGATTTAGTGGAAACAATGATGATTGAAGGCCGTCAATGCCTTGTAATACAGATTGATGAACTT
>ERZ860009.865-NODE-865-length-11244-cov-1.497274_pt1 | contig 11244 bp, 14 predicted proteins | sample MGYA00510114_ERZ860009 | MGnify/ENA primary metagenome ERZ860009 (study PRJEB30046, sample SAMN00715177) | human gut metagenome | study: EMG produced TPA metagenomics assembly of the A metagenome-wide association study of gut microbiota in type 2... | reverse complement strand
ACGGGTCCGGCGGCTAAAAGAGTATTCAAGGCACGCTGAGGATAGACCAAGCCGAACTTGGAGAAACGTTCTGCGTCTGGCAGAGAGAAAGCGGTTTCGAAGCTTTCGGTGAGAAAGTGTCCGATCTTAGAGGTGGCAGACGCAAAGAATCCCACACCGAACGGGACGTTGCTTACGACATAAACATCGGCGCTTCGTTCGTCGTGGATGGCGACATCCACTTTAGGGACGAGCATGACGGAATAAAACAAGACGGCGGCAAAAAGATAAACCTTTGAAGCCAATCCCTGCCACTTCAGGAGGGCGCCGGTAAGCGTCACAAGAAAGCCGGCAAGCACGGCAGTTTTAAGCAGACCTTCGTAGGAGGAGCCGGAGCAAATCGAAACCAAGGCTTCGAATAAGTCTCGAATTTGGCCTCCGTTCCAGTAGGCGTAATAGTCCATCACCATTAGAGGTTTTCTCCGAAGGAAAGGTTGGCCGCTAAGTCAGCGGCTAGGGCGCCTTTGACACTTCTTTCCAAGTGTTCAATCTGCGTAATGAAAGAGTGCGCCCGGCTCATCTGCTGGAAGACCGCATCGCTGCGCGAGGCGATGTCTTTACGAACTTCATCGATTCTTGCCTCAATGACTTTTAGGTGTTCGGCGGCAATGACGCCGGTTTGAGAAGCAGAAGAAGCGGAAGCTGCCGCCTTGATGTCTAAGGACAAACGATCCATGGCTCGGATGACGGCTTCAAAAGCGGCAGCTTCGACGTAGATGCGCATGATGTCTTGAGAGAAACCTAAGTAACGATGAGAAGCGGTGGCATTGATCAGACGGATTAAAGGGATGGTGGAAGACGAAGCTAAAAGCAGCATGTCGGCTTCGGAGACAAGATTTGGGTCGCGGCGCAGGATGGAGTTTCTGTAGTTTGATGCTGCCTTCATGAATTCATAGGAAGGTTAACTTCATCGAGCGTTGTCTTTTTAACAGTCAAGCAGCGATCATCTCCGTCTTCTTCGACACAGCGGAGCCGGAAAGCTTCACTCTCTAAGACTTGGGTGTCGGGGCGTCCGAAAAGGAAACCCACTAAGTCCTGTCCGGCAATCGGAATGGCGCGGGTGACGGTGTCTTTGCCGCTGCCTTCTCGAACATAAATGACGGTGCCCACGAGCGTCATCATGAGTTCTTTGAGCTCTTTGCTGTAAGAAGCATTAAAGCTGCCGCCGGAGAGCAGGGACCAAGTGAGATTTAACTCCGGCGCATCGACCACATTTCCGCCGGAATCTTTACGGGTCGGCGCGTAATCAGAACGGCGGCGCCGTCCGTGCGGGTCTTTGCATCGGCTTCCGAAGCATCAGAAACAATACCTGAGGCACGCAAAGCATTGCGGGCATCAAAGCCTGTCTTTTGAATCCATTGTTCTGCGCCGCTCATCTTCAAGAGGTTTTGCGCGGAGGTGCAGGAGTCTTGGAACATATTGGTGTACTGACGGATCATGTCACGGAAGCTTGTGACTTGTTCATTGAGATCCGGCGCTAAAGACTGGAGGGCAAGCTGGAAAGCTAAGCCGGGGAGTGCAGTGCCGATGTTGCGCAGGAAAGCGACGAACTCTTCTCGGGAAGGGATACCGAAGGCGCCAAAAAATAAGTCAATGCCTCCGCAGCCGGCAGACAGAGAAGGCGGCGTGAAGTAAAACGCATTGAAGTCTTTGCGCGGAGCTCGGTAGACAAATCCTCCGCCTGTGACGGTATTCATGCCGGAAGACTGATAGACACCTGCCGGTGTGACATTGCCTTGATAAGAACCTGCGGCAGAATAGAAGTCTTTCATGAAGCCTGCGGAAGCGTCAGCCGTGAAGAGACAAGTACTCAAAGTCAAAGCGGAGAAAAGTTTTGTGAATTTACGGGTCATGGCTGAAGAGGATTAAAGGGACGGATGGGCGGCAAGCGTTGTTGAGGGAGTCGCGGAAAGGGCGTCAGGGGCAGAAAAATTTGTGGTCTTTTGCACAGAGTTTGCGACTTGTGCGCCGCCGAAAAGTGACTCTCCGGGCTTGCTTAGTGCCAGAGTCTGAATGCGGTTGAGCATGTCTTCGAGCGAAAGCACACCGGAAGAAACTAAGTAAGAAGCGGATTGGTCGCGTTTGACCATGAAGAGTGCGGGTACTCGGTCAAGTCCTAAGCTGTTGGTTAAGAGTTTTGAAACACCGTTGTCTGGCAGCGCATCCGGGAAATGATCATTAGGGGAGCCGTCAAGCGAGACGGCAAGCACTTCAAAACCAAACGTGTCTTTGAGCTGTTTTACCAGCGGAGACTGCAAAGCACAGAAGCGGCAGGCAGAGCGGTAGAAATCATCAGCCCCCAGCCTTGTGCGATCTGCGGAATCTGTTCTTTACGGATTTGGTTTCTGTCTTCCTTTAAAGAGACTTGAGCGAAGTTGGCGGCCGGATTAAGGGTTGAGAAATCAAACTGCGGGTTCTGCCAAGAAACGCGGCGGTTCATATCTGTAAAGAGAGCGGCTTTTTCTTGAACGAAATGGTTGACCTCTTGGAAGGCTAAGACGTTGGCTTCCGTCGGAAGAAAGGTCGCGTTCTCTAATCGTTTGGTGTATTCGGCTCTAAGTTCTGCCGCGCTTAGGATTAAAGAGAGATCTTTAGGCGCATTAGGATCCGGGACTTTCTTCTTTAATTCTTCGGGCGGGTAGTAAAGAAATCCACGGTCTTCAGAGTTCCAAACGTCTTCATCCCAAAAGGAAGCGGCGAGCGACGCAGGCGCAGCGAGCGTTAAGGCCAGTGATAAAAGCAGATAAAGATTTTGTGGTCTTTTGCACATAATTAGATGTTAGTTTTTAAGATTCTTAGAGGGAGCTTTAGGAGGCGAGGGACGGTTGGGCGCTGTCGGAGTACCCGTGAAGTTAGGGTCGACAACGTGTGAAGAGCCCACGGACGGCGACACATAAGCGCCTAAGTCTTTATCGACCAAATTCTTGGTATGGGCCGTTCCTCGGTCTTGGGCGGCAGCAGAATTGAGTTCGTTCTTTTGGACGATTAAGGCTTCGAACTCAGACAAGTCCATTGCGTCAAAATCCAGGCGTTCGAGTTCGTCTTGGGTGAAGCCTTCGCACTGAGGATTCTGAGCCGAACCCCAGCCTTTGCCCAACTGAGGACGACCTTGTTCCTGAAGGATTCGGGCAAGCGGCGAGTTATAGCAGCAGTAGCTTTCTTTTCTTTCCACGCAGGTGACGACTTTCTTAGAACAGTAGGTTCCGACGTAGTGGCAGAGCTTCTGGCCTTTCTTGAGCATTAAGGTTTGCTCTTTAGGTTCGCACTGCAGATAGTCCAATGCAATTTGGACGGCAACGGACATGGCGAAAGAGGTGGGGTCAAAGGTGAAATACATTTGGCCCCCTTGGAGCGTCATTCCGAAACCATAGAAAGAGAGCGACGGATTGTAGATACCGCTCGTTGCATCGCCGTAGAGCATATTCAAGATGCCGGAGGTAGCGTCAGAAGCTGACAAGACGTCATAAACATAAGGACTGCCGATGTATTTGACGGTTTCTACCGTCACGTCTCCGGCAAATCTCATCGCTTTGCCAAAAGCAGACGAATTAGCCGTTCCGGCTTTGACTTTGGTATCGCAGCAGGAGAAACCTAAGACTTTCTTGGAGCATTCGTCGACTTCTCCGTTAAAGAAGCGGCCGTTGTCGTAGTCGCCGTAAAGGGCGCCTTGGCGCGCTGTCTCAAGCATTGTGATCACTTTAGAGAAGTCAGAATCGGCCGGGTCGCCGGAGCCCTCGCAGATGCCGTCCAAGCATTCTGCGGGGCGGCAGATGGTTTCCGTGACGACGGATCCTTCTTTTTCTACACAGCGATAAGTGTGGGCGGTCGTTAAACATTTGCCTTGGTCATCGACCGCAATGCATTCGGAAGAGACTTTGACGCAGTCTTTATCGGCTTCGAACTTACCGCAGTCGTTTTTGTTTTCTTCGGAGCCGTCGCCTGAGGCTCCGCAGACATAGACGTGTTCATACTTCCAGCAGTCTTTATAACAGGGATGCCGTTGATGATCTTTTCTGCCGGGCCTTCGACGCATTCGGTTCGAAGCACCGTGCAGGCCGGATTATCTTTAAGGGGAAGACAAGTGTCCGAGGGTTCAATGGCGCCGATGACAATGTTTGAATCAATGATGTCGGCGCCGGGGGCAGAGATTTCCGAGTCGCCTTTGCAGAAGATTTCCTTTTTATAAGCAAGACACTTCGGGCCGTCGCGTTCGATACAGGTTGATTTACGGACTTCGCATTCGGGGAGCTTTTCTAGGGCTTCGCACGAGTTTTCGTTTAGGGATTTGGTGCAGTTATAGATGTATTTGCGCTGAATGCATTCGCCTTTATCGTTGGTCTGCATACAGGAGTAACCAGAGGCTTTACAGGTCATGCCTTCCGTTGCAGTCTTACAGGCTAAAAGATCAAAACCGGGTTTAGCGGGTGTTCCTTCCGGCGTAATGTCATCGCCTTCAATCGGATCGGTATTGACGCAGTGGTACTTCTGCGAATACTGCGCGCAGGTTCCGTCGGCACCGACGCGCTCGCAAACTTTTTCTCCTATGGGCTGACAGCCTTTAGAGGCGAGGATTTGGCAGCTGTTGGAGGCGCCGGGAGCAGCGCAGGCAAAAGCGAGTTCTTTCTTCCAGCACTCTTTATAAACGGCTACGCCGTTAATGATTCGTGTCTCAGGACCTTCGATACATTTCTCTTCTGCGATATAGCAGTCGGGATTGTCTAAGAAACTTGAACAAGTCGTCGTATCCGTTCCGGATATAACGGTATGAGAACTATCGAGAATTTCGATGTTTTCTGTTTCTTTTGCTTCTTCGGAACAGATATAAGTACTGTTCCAAGACATACAGGTACCGGTCAGGCTGTAACTCAGACACTCTGCTTTTGTTTGACGACAACCCGGTGTTTGTTTTAGGCCGGAACAATAATCGACAGTCGAGCTTGAAGTGCAGTGACGCGTGGTTTGATAGTTCCAGCATTCGCGCCAGACCTCAACGCCATTAATAAACTTGGAGCCGGGACCGTCGACACAGACTTCGGGGCCGTCCGTGCAGGCGCCACGGACAGGCGCAGAAGACAGGACGGTCAGGGAGGACAAAAGGACGATTAAAGGAAGACGGATCATGATTCGAACTCCACGACTTTGCCGTCATCGCTGACGCAGGTGGTGCGCCACTTGTCTAAGGAAATGTCGTTGACGTTTTTCTGGAAAGAAAAACGCTTTTGGATGGAACCGGAGTAATCCCATTTACCCGGACGGGTATAAATGTCCATCTTGATATCGACGGTGCAGTTGACTCCGATGCAGCGGGTTTGTCCGGTCCAGACGCCTTTGCAGTTCGAGAAGTAATGTTCGTTCTGAAAGTCGGCCGCCTGTATCTCAAAACCGAAGTTAGCGGAATTTTTAACGTTGGTTTCTATGCGAAGTTTGGGGATCAGATCATTAGAGCATTGATATTTAAGCTCGATGACGTCTCCGCCGTTGCAGGCATCTTTACCGAGCGAAGACGAAGTCTCGCTTTGTGCTTCAAAGAACTTCCCAATTTCGCATCCCGAATAGCCGACAACTTCAAGATATCGATTGCAGCGATAGGTGTTCTGCTCAAACTGCTGAGTTTTACAGCGATATTGATAGGTGCTTTGGATTTCGACTTTTTCTCCGACGTGGCAGGTCTGAGGCGGTGTATGGAGACACGTGTAGTCTTGGCTCGTTTCGTTGTAATCGGCGAGACACTCAACGGTGAGTTTCTTACCCGTTCGAGCAATACATTCGAAGAGCGTTGAGACGTCGAGCTTTTCTGTCCAGCCTTCAAAGCAGGACTGAGTAGAGCTGCCGACGGTGGTTTCTTCGCAGACTGCAAAGTCGGTCTGAGGCGGGCGGGTCGTTGTGATGGTTTCGCAGATTTCCTGGCCGTTAGTCGGAAGTTCGGGAAGCTTGTTTAAGAGATGATCGCGATCTGCCAAGATGTTGTCGAAATCAGATTCCTCCCAACCGGGGCTTGAATGTGTGTCGTAAATCACCTGGACGGCTCTGCAGTCCATAGAAGTTTGCGATAAACATCCGTCGGCTTTTGAGGTGCCGGGTTTCAGAAGATTGCCTTGACCTTTAGCAAAGAGTTCCTTGAGTTCAGAAACGTCTGAGCCGAACTCGGGAACGGTGCCGGAAGCGGAGCTCTCGGTCAGGATGTCCTTGATCGACAATTTGGCTGCTTCTCCTTTGGCGGCGTCCATCGCGGACTGTTTGTCGTAAGCGCCAGCCGGGGAGCTCAAGACCATTAATAGGGCGGAGCTGATTAAGGCATGAAGAAAGATGCTAAGCATTACGGACGGTTCCCAAGTTTGGCTCGAAGAGTGCGGGCCGCGTCTCCAATCGAGTCTTTGCGGTCGGTCAGGCGATCTAAGGCGTATCCCAACGTCACGTCCCCCGGAACAATGACGGCTTTGGTGCCTTGGACGCAGCCGTCTGCGGAAGCGGAAGATTCTTCTTTGATGATTAAAGCAGGAACCTGACGGATATTGAATTCGGAGAAAAGTTCAGGGTTGAGCTGAACATCGGCGCCGGATTCGATTAAAGGCTGAAAGGCCGAGAGCGACTGAGGATTAAGGAGCGGGAGTTTAGAGTCAGAGGGTCCTTTGGTTTCGGGGACACCGCGGAAAACCAGAGGCACGCCGGCGTCTTTGGCGTCACGGGCCAAACGCTCTAAGGAAGCCTCCGGCATTGAAAAAGACACCAAGACAAAGGCCTGAGGCAGAGGCTTTTGTGTGGCTCTTCAGGATCTCTCATCTGCTGAGAGAGTTCGGAAGAAACTTCAAGGACATCTTCGATCGTCCAAGGTTCCGAAGCAGCAAAGGTGATCAGCGGACAAGTTATCAAGGCGCTCAGAAGGAATTTGAAAAAGTGCGATTTATTCATAAACGAATTTTTGAATAAGTGTGTTTAATTCAAAAAGTTTTATCTGGGTTAGATCGAATGGAGCATTAAGGTTTGAAAAAGTAATCTCTTTTCAAAAGATCATTTTGAATTAGTATGAGCATTTCAAAAATGACTTTTGAAAAAGTATGTTTATTTCAAAATAAACTCGGCTGAATTCCTGCACCTTGGCAGCAGTCTCGTTTGCGATAGATCAGATAAGCCGCATCTTCTCCGCCGGAAGCCCAGGTTTTGCCGGAATGCCAAAGCGAAGTGGAAGCGCCCATCGGATAACAGCATCGGCCGTCTTGTTTGCCGGTGGTGCGTGACGGGTACATCATTTGCGTTCGATAGACGCGCTTATCCATGATCGATTCGAGATAAGGACCGCATTGGCCTTTTTCTCCGTAAGCGGCCCATTGAAGACCGGAACGATGGAGCTTCATCGTGAAGCGAGCGACAAGCAGAGAAGAGGCTTGCGGAAAGTGAACGTGAGATCCGATCCAGCCGGTTAAAGGGAAGATTCCGCCGTGGCAGCCTGCGCACCAATAGAGTTCAGAAACCGGAAGCGAAGACGTTGCCGCCACGCAGTCAGCAGCGCAGGCTGCAGCCGCGGCCGGATTGGCAAAGAGCGAAGCATCCGGATTTAAGAAGAACGTAGTGACGGAATCATCCCAGAGCGGATCGAGCTCTGTCATATAGGCTAAATCCCATGCGGACTGTTCCAGACATTTGGTATCGAGAAGGACTTCAAGGATAAAAAGCCAAGGTGTGAAGTACCAGTGCACTTGATAAAAGGAAGAGCGCTGAGCGGATGTCGATTTATTGGGTGTACGGCCGTGAGCCGGTGCTCGAATGCCGACATTAAGTTCCATGCCGCCGAGCGACGGAAAACAGTATGGTGTACGGACGACTTCAGCGGTTCTTAGCGGTTCCAGAAGGACATATTAAGACCGACAGTGATATTGGCGCCGGAAGCACAAAGACAAAGACGATTGGCATCGGTTTCCGGATCGGCATTGTTTCCGGAAGAAAGCGTAACGCCTCCGAGCTTGATCGGGAAAACACAGCTCCAGCAGACATCCGTGATCGGATTGATGATTCTGCCTTTGCAGTTTCCGGCAGAAGCGGAAGCTGCAAAACAGAAGACAAAAGGAGTATTAGAAGAGAGCGTTTCATGGCTGTGGCATCAAAGAAAGGAGTTCGGACAATTGGTCGGGCGCAAATTCGGCGCCTTCAGGGCCTTCCGGACCATTAAAGAGAAGAGCAGGAACGGCTTTAATCCCGAAGACGCGGACGAGCGCACCGCCTTGGTCAAAAAACACACGGCGATTGAGCTTTTCCGAGACTTCTGCCGGGGTGCCGTTCACCAGAACCACCCGCATGTCCTTTTGAGATTGATAGAGCTTTTGAGCGGTACCGATAGACTTAGCATCCTTCCCGTCAATGAAGAGCAGTGAACGAGACAGATGCGGCATCGGGACGGACTGAGCCTGGCGAAGAAGAGATTCGGGTAGGGTTTCCGGGACGGAAGCAGACAATTCCCAAACCCGTATTTCCGTGGCTTTCTTCAATCCTGCAACCGGTGTCGGGTGTTCCAGTTCTCTAGCAATACGATCTTTGTTTTGGTTGAAACGGCGATCGTATTCACCGGACGCTTTCATGGCACCGACACGAGATTTAAAGGCTTCGAGAATGTCGGGTTCAGCAATATCGTGCAGCGGACCGAGCGGTTCGAGGATTTCCATTTTCGGTTTAGGTGCGCTCTCCTGAGAGCAGGGTTTGGCAACGGTAAACTTCACCGAAGGTTCGCTCGAGGCAACACTGTAGGCGGAAATGCAGACGATGGAAGAGGCGACAGCGCAAGTTGAAAGAATTGCACGGGTTAGGTTCATGACAATCTTCAATCATTAAAAGAGAGGATGAGCTCTGCCGCTGAAGCGGCAGCGATCAATTAAGCCGAAGGATTCATAACGACTGTCGTAAGAATCTTTGTGCGTTCCGCGCACAAAGTATTGGTCTTCACCTAAAACCTGAGGTTGTGTGGCTTCCAGAGGATTACCGTTCAGAGCGCGTTTTTTGGCAGTGGTCAGTTCTTTGCCGTCGCAATAGAACGTCCGGTTCTCACGAGTCAGCGTTTGGCCGGGACCGCAGACCACTTCCTTGATAAAGGTCAGACGGTAGCCGCCGACAGCAGATGGCTTAGGTTCAAAGGCAACGTAATCTCCGACTTTGACGTCTTTTTGTCCTCGCTCAATAACAAAGAGCTTGAAGGGCAAGGAATGGGAGCGGTTCATAGCGAGATGCCAGCGGTTGTTTACGAGACTGAGGATTAAGAAGACAGCAAGCCATATCCATCCGAAGCGGCGAACATGGTCTTTGAGCCGATGCCAAAAGACTCTTGGGTGGGCTTTCATGCGGTTCATCGTTTGACTCCGCTGTTTAATCGAGCTTCGATCTGCTGAAGCTGATTGCTTTGCTGCTCGGCGGAAAGGCCGAGTTTGGCGGAAAGGTGTGCGGTGTAATCAGGTAGTTTTGCGTTAGAAATGACAGCTGAAGAGACCAGAAGAACGCAGTCGCATTCGTTTTCTATCTGGGCAAGTTCTTCTTTGAGTCTTTTAGCGAAGCGCTCGGCTTCCGCCATGATTTCTCCTCCTCGTTTGCCTTGGGAGACGACACGAACTTCATTGGCTTTAACGACAGAATTGAGGTTAACGACCGCAAAGCGGGGACGATTAAGAAAGTCGGCAACTCGGTTTTTGGCTTGATAAGCGCCGTAACCAAGCCCTAGACCGATAGATACGGCGATGGTGACGGAGAGGAAGGAGATTTTCATAGGATTAAACGGAAATAGGATTGAACTCTTGGAGCTAAAGGAGCATTAAGGACAAGAAGGATTAAGGGATGAACTCGCCTTGACCGCGTTCTAAAAGAACTGCTTCGATGGCTTTTCTCATCGACAGTCCTTCCTTGCGGAAGCGATTGATATCGCTGATGTCCTTCGGATGCGTACTCATGACCAACAGAGAAAACGGATCGAGAATCAGACGATTCACGGAAGTCGGCGCATCTCCGATCTTGACCAAGACTTCGGAATAAACATCTCTCAGACCTTTAAGGGAACGGAGCTGCTGAAGCTCGTAGTCGTCTAAGCCGAGCTGAGATTCTTTTTCGCATTCACTCAAGACGGATTCTTTGAGCTTCATGATGAACTTGCAGTCGGCGTTGTCTAACGCTGCTTTAGCAGCAGAACTTTTCCAATAGTCTCCCGGTCCTTGCGTACCGGTAAAGAAAGCACCGTTTAATTTACGGGCTCGGCGGTAGCCGGCCTCAATAAACTTAGAAGAATGTCCTCGGACCATTAAGTCCCAAGCTTCATCGATGATGACAAGTTTGGGCTGGGAACGCTCGCCTCTTCGCATCTCAACGTCTATGAGGTACATCAAGAGCATTAGGACAACGGCTTGAAGAGACTTCTTGGTGTTGAGCTGTTCCAGCTCAAGCACGATGAAGTGATTGTCAAAGTCGATATTGGCTTCTCCATCAAAGAAGGAAGCATAAGCACCGCCTTGCGCATAGGGCATGAGCTTGACGCCGAGGTCGACGAGCCGAGGATCGTCCAACGTCTTTTGTTCTTCTGTGGTTAAAGAAGCGTAATAGGCTTCCCACTCAGGATCATTAAGACGAGGATGAGCGCCACCTAATCGTCCGTTATGAAGCAGGGATCGAGTGAGGTCGGTAATCGCGGAACTTTGTTCAGCGCTTTGGCTTCATACCAAATATGACGGATATGGATCTGAAGATGCGAGAGCATTAAGCATCGAGCTGTTCATTAGAAGATGCCATCTGAGCAATCAGAGGCAGGACTAAGTCCATATCGGCTTCAATGTTCTTTGTGACAGAAAGAGGATTGAGACAATCGATCTTGCCGTCCGGACGCGGCGTGTCGGAGAGTTCAATCCATTGGCCGTTGACGCAGTGACAGAGTTTTTCGTAGCTTCGGCCGATATCAATCACCCAAACACGACCGTTAGAGCAGAGTGTTCCGAGGGCCAGAAATTCAGCATGACGGATTTACCGGATCCGGAAGATCCGGTCACGATGCCGTTGTAGTTGCCGTGAGGATTAGCGAAAGGATCAATATGCGTGATCTGACCTCTGCGGGAAAACAACGAAAGAATCGGCGTCGGCAGAAGATGTCCGGCACGAGTGCCCGAACCCTTCCAGTCTCCCAGCAAAGGCATCGTATTGGCGGCATTGGCACTGTCTTCGTCGAGGAGCGTTTGGCGAGTTTTACAT
>ERZ860009.864-NODE-864-length-11273-cov-1.661972_pt1 | contig 11273 bp, 10 predicted proteins | sample MGYA00510114_ERZ860009 | MGnify/ENA primary metagenome ERZ860009 (study PRJEB30046, sample SAMN00715177) | human gut metagenome | study: EMG produced TPA metagenomics assembly of the A metagenome-wide association study of gut microbiota in type 2... | reverse complement strand
TCGGCACCATCCAATAAGAATGGAGAGGCTATTTTAGCAAGTTGGGATTCTCCCAACCGATAGGTGAGCAGGAAGAAAAACATAAGTCCCAGGTTTTTCTTCTCAAAGAAAGTGACGAATGTCTTAAAGAAATCTTCCAGTAACTTACCCGGTGTTAACCCCGGTCTTTTGACATCTGAAGCAGGGTGGGGGAGAATAAAGCGATGGTATAGTGTCAGTCCGAGGAATAATCCTGCCATCAGATAGAAAGTGATACTCCAGGCCATTGGAACATTGCCATGCGATGTTTCCAACCAGCCTGCCAACATAACCAGGATTCCCTGCCCGAAGATATTGGCGAAACGATAGCAAGTGTTTCTGATGCCTACGAAGAAGGATTGTTCTTTGTTGTTGAGGCCAAGCATATAAAAGCCGTCAGCCGCAATGTCATGCGTGGCAGAACTGAATGCCATCAGCCAAAAGAATGCCAGAGTGAGTTGCACATAGTGTGGAGTCGGGATAAAAAAGGCAATACCGGCGAAACCGGCAGCAATCAAACCCTGCATGGCAATAATCCAGGAACGCTTTGTCTTGACCAGATCTACGAAAGGACTCCATAATGGTTTGATCGTCCAAGGCAGATATAACCAGGAAGTATAAAGCGCTATTTCTGTATTCGACAATCCCAGGCGCTTGTACATGATAACGGCAATTGTCATCACAGCCACATAAGGCAGTCCTTCCGCAAAATAAAGAGTCGGAATCCAGCTCCACGGATTTCGATTGTTTCTTGGTATTATGTTCTTGGCATTTCTTGTTGATATCATGGCATTAGTCTCAGATGTTATTCATATTGTTTTTCAAGTCTGCTTCCGGGATAATAGTGAGCTAAAATATCTTTGTAATAATAACCTCGCTCTCCCATTACTGCCGCACCGATCTGACAAAGTCCTACTCCGTGTCCCCAACCGGCTCCCGTCAGTGTAAAGCGGGTTGGAACATTTCCCTCTTCTCCTTTTTCCTTATCCACAAGGAATGCTGAACTATAAAGATGGGAAGGCGACAATGTACGTCGGATCTCTAATTCTTTTCCGATGGTCAGTGTCCGTAAAGTACCTACTATCTTTAATCGTATCAGGCGTCCGGAAGTTCCTCGCTCTACAGGGATTAAGTCTATGATTTCCCCGAAATCAATTCCCGAACGTTGATGGATTAACTCAGCTAGTTCCTGTTGGCTATAACTGATTTTCCAACGGTAGAAATCAGTCGTTTCCTGATCGTAGTTATTAAGAACCTGACTCAGAATCTTTTTATCCTGCGTATTACAGAAAGCATCCGGAGAAGTTCGTATCCATCGGTCCGCTTCTTCTTCCTGCGTCAGATCGGGAAGCTGTATTGCCGGACCTGTTATTTGTTTCTCCGAATCAGAAGCATGGGATTCTGGTATGTAATCTCGTTTACCGGTCAGATAAGGATGCCTCACATTCTCCCAACAATTCTGAAACTCTTCCATTGCACCGCCACAACATTTGGAGAATCGCGCATCGCAAATCTTTCCTTCATACATCAGCACCTCTCCACGGGTAGCTGAAACAGCTTCGATAGCTTGTGGAGTAGAAGCACGGGTAATTCCCTGATAGCGCTGGCAATGATCATCCGCACAAACATCAAAGTGCGTATGCGCTTCATGATCATACCATTTGATAAGTTGAGAGTGGAGAGTGGAATGTGGAGAGTTGGCTGCGCTGTCCGGCTGTATAGTAGCTTTCCATTTTTCATTCTCCACTCTCAATTTATTGATCAGCCAGCTTCTGGAAATGACTGCATGCGCTTTCAGTAGTTCCAAAGAGGCGGTGGCACTCATTTCTGATGAGATGACACTTGTCAGGTAATCTTCTATAGAGATTACATTGATGGCGGTCAGTGTCTCTCCTTCGACAATGATTTTCAAAGCTCCCTGGAAGCGTTGTACTTCTTTGCGTTCCCAATGAAAATTGATGCCGATGGTGACATCCTTTAGCTCAAAGAAGATCCCGGCATTTGGCTGAGGGTAGAATATCAATTCATCGTATTCTTTCCCTGACCAGTATATCTTTTCTTTTTGATAAACAGCCTTTTGTGCCCCTGAAACCTTTGTGCCGTCAGGAGTAGTGAAGCTTTCGGGAAAAGAAAATTCAATTTCTTTTCCCGAAAGGATACCGACTGTAATCTGAGGTTCTTCCATTTCTTCTTTACTAGGATGTTTGATCGGTGAGTGCTTTTAACTTTTCCTGTGACAAACTGACCTCCTTGTAAATCTGAGTGATTTTTTTAGCTGTTATCTTATCCAAATCTTCTTCTCTTACAATGGGGAATACGCCACACATCTCCGCAATAGCCGGGCTTATCAATAAGCCTTTTTTCCCTTGGGCATAATAACATTCCGGCCGATGTTTAGAACGTAGGAAAATAATACAGTTCCACTGTTTTATTTCATCGCCTCCAGTGCGGTTTACTGTTTCGAGTCCATACCAGGCAATCACATTGATTAAAGGTTCTTTGTCATGATAAATAGAAACTATCTTATCGTAAAGATACTCAAACATTTCAATGATCCCTCTTCTGTTTGGAGATGAAATGCCAATGCTCGTGGTGAACCCGTTTTCTAGATGACTATGTACGCTATCTTCAGAACTAAGCATGTCCGATATGAAAGTCATCCCAAAAGGATTGGCAATCTTTTCCTCTTTTCCTGCTGCCTGAAAGTGCATATGGTCAGGGGCGGAAGCTCCGCATTCCGGTCCGTTATATAAGATGAGGAACTCGTTCATGTTTTCGGCAAGGAAAAGCATATCCTCAAAACGGTTTTTGATGGTTTGCGGGGTATGTTCCTCTTCAATTATGGTCAGATGCCGGCGGAAAATCGGATAAGGATTGAGGCATACCTCATAATGTCCGAGTGACAAAGACGTTTGTTCTGCCGGGCGATTGTCATTGCACAGAAAACAAGGTCTTTCTTGTATGGACTGAGAGTCGGTCTGGGCCATTGTAGAGATTGCCCGTTGTGGATTTGGGAAGAATCTGACTCTCTTGGTGTCCCCTCCTAGTTTGAGTTCCAGCGTCTTTTCTTTTTTAAGATTCTGTTCTAATTCCTTATAATTCTTTTTTGCCAGCTTCCAGTCTTTTTTCTGTTTTTCTATCATCTCGTTGACGAGACGCTGAAAACTTTCATCGATGCTGTGCATCCGGATTCTTGCCTGTAACTCCCAGGTTCGGATACTGTCTTTGTAGAAATTGTTCCGGTTAATTTTTTCGATATCTAATGCTGCGTCAGAGTTGCCTTCCCAACGGCGGCAAAGATAGATTACATCATAAATACGACCGATCGTATATTCACGAGAAATACTCAGACCTATGGCATAATCTTCTCCATAACTGGTATTGGGGAATTTGATCTTGCGAAGGATGGGAGTGTAGAAGGCCCGTGGGGCACCCAACCCATTGATACGTAAAGCATTGTTGGGACCGTCCTCTACTGTCCACTCTTTATGGTCAATGACACCGGGAGCTATCTCGTTCATCTGAAAATCCGTCATTAGGTAAGTCCCTATCACCATTGCACAGTTCTGCTGATAGAAGGTATCGACGATTTTCTGTAAGGTATGCTCATCCTTATACAGGTCATCGCTATCCAGTTGCACGGCAAATTTACCGCATTTCTCATGGTGTACTCCTACATTCCAGCAACCTCCTATACCGAGATCATTCTCCTGGGGAATGATATGTATTAGTCTATTGTCCGCACTAAATTTCTGGAGGGCTTCGGTGGTACCGTCCGTTGAGTGATTGTCGATCACAATCACATTAAAGGGAAAAGTCGTTTGCTGGCTCAAAGCAGAATTTACGGCGTCACGAATGGTCCGGATACGATTACGGACAGGTATGATGACAGATGCTTCAAACTCAAAAGCTTCTCTGTCCAGGTTTACTGTTCGGGAAGAAGGTCTTACATAGGCATTGATTTCTTTCAGATGCTTGATACAAACTTTCTCCATTTCGATCTGTACTTCCCGATTTTTAGGATTTACGTAGTCGAATTGTTTTTCTCCGCTTTTCCGGGTATCTGTTTCTATTTCTGTGTAAAGGAACTCATTGATATGGATGATTTGAAATAGATTACCTAGCATCAGACGCATTTCATAAAATGCAGCATATTGGAAAACTGTTTCCTCCAGAATACTTGAAGCAAGGGTGAAAATTTCGGAATTGAATAAAAGCACCGAACCGAAATCAAAATCATCCCGGAGGCTTCCTTGTTGATAATCAATAACGGGAGTTTGTTTGAGAACTCCGTCAACCAGTTGGTAATGATCTGCGTATACCATTGCATTTTCTGAGGAACTCTGTATAATCTGTGTCATGCGTTCCAGTGCGTACAATCCTAGTTTTAGCGGGGTCTGTTTCGTGTAAAGCAAAAGATAGCTGGCATCATCTGCGTTGTCAGCAATTGTTTTAATCGTACTTGTAGAGTAGAGACCGTTAATGAGGAGACATTCACACCCCGGTAAGCACTCTTTGTTGGTATCAGCGCTTAGCAGGTAGATTTTGTTCACTAATTCTGAAGCTTGCAATTCTTTTACAGTTTGTATCGTATCTTTCGGATTGCCAAAAGGTATGAAGCAATTGATTTTCTTTTTCATTTTAATGTTTTTTTATTAAAGAGTTGTTGATAGGGGCTGCTGACGATTTCCTTTTGATGAGCAGGCAAAGCCCCAGAAAAGTAAACGCAGCATTCAATATCAGTAACTCGTAGCTAATTTGATATCCATCGAACCAGGCTTCCGAATTTCTTTGCAATACGTAGCAAAGTGCAGGAGAAAGAATGGCTACTAACGGAATATATGGATCATAAACTTGTTTTTTAGTAAAAATGCCGAAAGCGAATAGTCCGAGAATTGGACCATACGTATAGCTGGCCAGCGTATAAATCGCATCAATCACACTCGTATTATTCAGCAAATTGAATACGAAGATGACGATTCCCATCACGAACGCCATCCCGATGTGCACGTGTTTCCGTATTTTGCTGAGTGCCGCTTCGTCTTTCTTGTGCGCATTCAGAATATCTACGGTGAAAGAAGTCGTCAGGGCTGTCAAGGCCGATCCGGCAGCGGAGTACGCCGAAGCTATCAATCCGATAATGAACAGGATACCGACTATTCCCGGAAAGTAATTGCCTGTGGCGATCATTGGGAACAATTCATCGCTCTTACCAGGATTCTCGATTCCCTGTCGGGCGGTGAAAGTATAGAGCAAGACACCCAGCATCAGGAAGAGCAGGATCACAAAGAACTGTGAAATCCCGCTTGTAATCATATTCTTCTTGAGTCACGGAAGTTCTTGCAACTGAGATTCCGTTGCATCATGTCCTGATCCAGCCCGTTCATGGCGATAACGGTAAAGACTCCTGCCAGGAATTGCTTGAAGAAATATCGCTTGTCGTTGACATCGTCAAAAAAGAACATTTTGGAGAGATCGTTGTCTGAAATCGTTGAGACCAATCCGCTGAAATTCAGATGCAGGCTGGAAGCTATATAGTAGATACAAAGTACAACGGAGACTACCAGACAGAATGTTTTCAGTACATCAGTCCATATCAATGATTTCACTCCTCCCCGGAAAGTATAGAGCCAGACAATGAATACTGTCAGTATAACATTGATTATAAAGGGAATATGGAAAGGGTCGAAGATGAGTAATTGCAAGGTCAGACATACTAAAAAGAGCCGCACGGCAGCTCCGAGCATTTTGGAAATAAAGAAAAACCAGGCTCCTGTCTTATAGGAAGAAGCTCCGAAGCGATTTTCAAGATATTCATAGATAGAAACCAGATTCATCCGGTAGAAAAGCGGAACGAGTATGAATGCGATAATGAACTGTCCGACGATAAATCCCAGTACCATCTGCAGGTAGGAGAAGCCGCTGGCTTGTACCATACCCGGTACGGATACAAACGTAACTCCGGAGATAGTGGAACCAATCATGGCAAAGGCGACAATATACCATGCCGATTTGCGGTTGCCGACGAAGAAGCCTTCGTTATCCGCTTTATGTCCTGCTATATAGGAGATAGCGAAAAGGATCATAAAGTATGCTATGATAGTAATAGATAAGATAATTGGACTCATATCTGTTGCTTAAAATTCGTTCGCGGGTGAATATATTCAAATATGCTTTTCCTACAAATTGTACAAATGTAGGGAATTTATCAAATAAATGCATCCTTCTTATGAGTTTTTTATTCCGGGTGTGCCACCTGTATCATTTCTCGATGAGTGCCAGTTTTTGTTGAGAGAAGGAAGTTCAGGAGATATCTTCTCTAATGAAATGCCTGTAGTGACTGAAGTGTCGTGCATCCAGTCTATGAAACGGCAGGTATCAATCGTGCGGGGATGTTCTTCATCAGTTGCCAAGGCAAGGTAACCTCCGTCGTTGCTCAGTTGCGGAAATTTGGATATTTCGGTTATACTTTTGCCGTCAACCTTATGCTTTCTGATCAGTGTAGTTGCGGAGTGAGTAAAACAAATATATCCTTTGCCGGGAATAACAAGGTTTGTATTTTCATCTTCCTGTTTGAGTATTGTGGTACTGAATATTTCTCCCGTTGCTCTCATTTTAAACAGACGCAGAGACTTTACAGTGATATCCTGATCAGCAGGATTATAGAATTCGATGTATTCGGCACCGTCTTTGGCATTGTCATACATCACTTCGTTGAATAGTAACATATTTCTCACATTGTCAGGATATTCCGGCGATTCCGGTGTGTCAGGCTTGTCCGGTTCATCCGGAACGTCCGGTATGTCGTCCGGTTCAGTACTTGTTATTACATCATCAGACAACTGTATATGATGGAAAGTGAAACCGTCACAGCGGCTTTTTGTATAAACGCAGTATATGCCGCAGCAGATTGACTTTGTGATACTTGCGTCTTTTATTTGTTTCTCCTTCGTATATTCGGTTTCCGTTTCCATGCGTGTCCAGAAAGTCCAGTAGCCGTTGGCGTCGCATTCTACTTTGATAAATAATTTCGGAGAATTATTTCCTTTCATGAGTTCTCTTCCCGAAGCCAGTAATTTGGATTGATTCCCATTTTGCCGGTAAAGTGCTACATTGTCTTTTGTTCCTCCTATCTGAATGTAATAGCCGTTCAGATCTCCGGAAAGTATTTCCGATGAAGAGGCTAAATAGAAACGGGCGTAATTATTGGCGGAAGGATTAAAGGTGAGCCGTACCCCGAATTCCCATCGGGTGCTTCTTACAGAAGAAGAGGGGATCGTGATATATGCTGTTCCTGCATCTTCCTGCGGATCATTTAAGTGTACGCCTTCTTTGGTATTAATCGTGAATTTCTCGGTTTCTCCTGTCCAGGGAAGTTCTGATGTTGAACTGTCCGGTTCAAGGCTCTCTTTTTCATCCTCAGGCGGAAGCGCACAACTGTATAATAATATAATGAGGAAACTCAGAAATGTACATGCCTTGCAAATTTTCATACGGCTTTAAATTAGTGTTGTTATCTACCGTATTTGTTTGTGTTCAACGCAGAGGCAATTGCGGATCGGATAATGTTCATGCTTGCAAAGGTACAGTTTCTTGTTGAATAAATGCGAAAGGTTCTTTATTGTTTTCTGTGAATGTTAGAAATAAAAGATACGGATTATACGAATTAACACGATAGCTTTATGCTTTCACAACGCTAAAACCGTGTTAATCTGTGTAATCCGTGCCTAAAAGTTATTATTCCTGTTATTACTCAAAGCGCGGCATCACATACTTGTCCGTATAAGAAGTGAAACTGATGCCGGGCATATAATGAGTATTCGAATTATTTTCCAGCTTCTTTATCAGTGAATAATCATCCGCGTTCAAAGCATAGTAATTATCGGAAGACGGACTCGTCACCCGTACGTCCAGTCGAACATATTTCCAATGATGGTCAGCGCGTCCGTTTCGGGATTGAATGCAGGAACTCCTGTTTTCACCACATCATACGTGCGGCTTTTCAGCACATATAAAGCATTGTTGATATCTGTCAGGAAAGCAAGCGTCTTTTTATTTCTGAATTCCGTCAGATAAAGGTGCTCTAATGTTAATCCTTCCGGCAAAGTGATAGCACGAACGTAGGGACGCCCTTTCACCTGTTTCAGATGGAACAGACGACGGTCGGCATCCAACAGAAGGTATCCTTCGTCATACTCCTTCTTCACCGTCGGGTTTCCTGCGATCTCAATGGCCGGAAAGCGGAAATTCTTCTTGGTCATAGCTTCTGTAAACAAGAGGCTTTTTTCTGCATTCACGCTATTGGAAGCCATATTGATAAACTCAATGCCTTGCGAAGTAATGCGGAAAACATCATCCGGCATCTTCAGGTCTACACGCCCGGACATCGACTCCAACAGAGGATAAAGACCGATGGAGGAGCGTTGATATCCGTAGGTACGCTGCGGAAATTGAAATTCTCCGTCTGCACGATCTTCGGAGTGACAGCTATCCCGTTAATCGTATCCGGAAAACGTTCGTCGGACATCAACTGGCGGAAATAAAACATAGGCAGAATACTGTCGAAAGCAGCTTCGGAATAAATGTTTCCGGCAGCGTCGCGACGTACGGTTCCTTTTCCCTCTTCCTGTCCCATCAAGGCGAAATCGCCGATCACGAAACTATATAGAGTGAAAGGAGTCTTCTCCGGCTTTACGACAAAGAAGTTGTAACACCAAGGCAACTGCCAGAGAAGCAGGAAGGCGATGGTGACATATAATAGTAGGGTACTGAAACGTTTCATCTTTATTTAATTCTTCATTTTTAGTTCTTCATTATCCTAGTCCTGCTTTCCCGCTTTAACCGTACGATGGAGAGCCAGGAGAAAGACGCGGTCAGCAACGTATAGACCAGCAGATACGGGAGGAATTTGTTATAAGCTTCCGGCGTGGGCGACAGGAAGAAGATTCGCAGTAACAATACGGTGATAATGAGATTGATGATTCTGCGTTTCCATGCCGGTTCGAGGCAGATCCATGCGATGAGCAGGTAGCCGGAAATACCGGCAAGATACCACGTGAGGGCGGTCAGCAGTATATGATTCTTCAGTTCGTGAGCCAGTACTCCGCTCAGATAGACCTCCATCAGAAGGAAGTTGGAAGCGAAGCAGACAAGCAACAGTACCAAACCGGAGAACAACATATTGCCGGTCATTTTCAGTTCGGGATAGGGCAGGTGCAAAGTCAGTTTCAGACATTTGCGCTGCATCTCGGGAACAAACTGCACGATGGCCATCAGCACTCCGGCAATCAGGGGGATGTATTGTAACATATCGATGAATATGGCATCCCGCTGCATCATGACTTCCCATACATGCGCGGCGCCTTTCATTTCTATCACCCGGTTGATGCGAAGCATACAGTAGCCTGTAAAACCGAGTGTAGTGACTACGGCAAGCAGAAAATACCACCGTGTCTTGATCCATTCTTTATAAAATATAGCGTACATGAGACTTCTAATTACTTTTTAATCTTTAATTATTTTATTGAATCAGTATTTGCCGGTCAGACCGATGAAGGCATCTTCCAGATTCACATGTTCGCTATGCAGGTCCGTATAGGGTACTGACATGGATTTCAGTTTTGCTTCCGCCTCTTGGGGGGGAGGAAGGAGAATGTTTCCAGTGTATTCCGCATCACGGAAGGATGATAGAAATCATCGGATGCGGGCAGTTCGTAACCTTCGGGACAGTACAGGTATAGCGGCGTCCTTCTTTCAGTAATCGTCAATTGGCTTCTGAATCAGTATCTTTCCGTAGTCCATCATGATACAGTCGTCTACCAGTCGTTCCATATCCTGAATGATATGCGAAGTCAGAAAGACAGTCTTGCCTTCGGAACGTGCATAATCGCGGAGATAGTCTACAAACAGGCGGCGATAACCGGGGTCGAGACCGAGGGAGAAGTCGTCTAATACAAGAAGCTCGGGATTCTGTGCCAGAATCAGTCCGAGTGCTACTTGTGAACGTTGTCCGCAAGACATACGGGAGATGCGCTGTCCGGTAGCTACTTTCAGTTTGTTCATCAGTTCATAATAAGCCTCTTTTTTCCATTGATTGGGGTAAAAGGCTGCGTAGAACTTCTCAATCTGGGTGATGCTCATGAATTGATACTGTACGTGCCCTTCTATCAGCAGCCCGATGTTGCGGCGCAATGCCGGAGCCATCGTCTGTATCTCTTGTCCGAAGATACGGCATTCTCCGGAACGTGGTTTCAGATATCCGCTCAGGATGTTGATGGTCGTGGTCTTGCCCGTACCATTCTTGCCCAGTAGTCCGAGGATGCGGCCTTTGGGGACTGTGAAACTAAGATTTTCGTAAATCAACCGTTTGCCGTAGTAGTGCGTCAGGTTGTTACATTCTATGATTTGTTCCATTTTATTTTATCAGTTATTCTGTTCAAAAGAAGAGAAGAAAAAGGATGGGAATCACGATTCCGACAATCATTTCTATTCCTCCTCTGCCGATAATACCTTTGCTGCCTTTCAGCATGATGACTCCGGAAAGGGTGATAATGATGAGGCCGACTGCGAAAATATCCGCAAAGTAAGTCCACCATTGTCCGGGGTTGTAGTGCAGGCGTGCCATTGCTCCGATGAGCGGGCGGCGGGTGACAGATTCGTAGACTGCCTCTCCCGTACGGACGTTTACCTGCAAGTTGGACCCGCCTTTCAAGAATACTTTCATGATGTCCGTTTTCGGGAAATAGTGCTTGGTATAGTTACCTTCCTCTCCCAATGGTTGCAGCAGAGGCAGTACATTTTCCCTTTTCATTCCCTCTTTGCCCGGCAGTTTTTCGGCAATCTTATATTCTTTCCGTTCGATGGAGAAGTTCGGGTTGATGGTGTCACGGTGATTCATCACAATGCCGGAAATGGCATAAATCAAGACCATTCCGGCAAAGAAAAAGGATAAATCACGGTGTATCAGCCTACTCCATTTACGGATGCTGCTACTCCACTTCATACGAATTAGCTTCCATGAAATAGAAAGACAGATACTCTTTGCCGCTGCTTGCTTTTCGGTCGGCTATCTTCGCGCGGAAGTCGGCGATACGGGCTTCGGGCGTTTGGCTGTCTCGCCGCGTGCTTTCTTCTCTGTGTCACAGCCGGCTTCACCGGTTCCGTGTTTTTCGGCAGCTTGTGCTTTGAGTTGTGCTTCCCAGTTTTGGAGGTAGGCTTCGTCAATGCGTTGTTCTTTCAGTGTTCCGGTGACGCTG
>ERZ860009.863-NODE-863-length-11277-cov-1.962752_pt1 | contig 11277 bp, 12 predicted proteins | sample MGYA00510114_ERZ860009 | MGnify/ENA primary metagenome ERZ860009 (study PRJEB30046, sample SAMN00715177) | human gut metagenome | study: EMG produced TPA metagenomics assembly of the A metagenome-wide association study of gut microbiota in type 2... | reverse complement strand
AACAATATACTTTATCCATCCGTCTTAGTACGGATGGATTTTCTTTTTCTATCTACAATCCGATTAACGACAATTCGCAGTCGCTGTTCGAAAAAGAGGTAGACACCTCTCTGTCTCTGACAGCCAATCTTAAAAACGTTTTCCACGAATCGGACTTTTTAAGCTACTCCTACAAACGGGTGAACATCATGATAGCCAGCAAACGCTTTACCATGATACCATTGGAACTGTTTGAAGAAGAGCAGGCAGAGCTTTTATTCTATCACAATCATCAGAAACGGGAGAATGAAATAGTGATGTACAATATTCTAAAAAAGAATAATGTAGTCGTAATCTTCGGCATAGACAAAAGCACCTATACATTCTTAAATGAACAATATCCCGAAGCCCGCTTCTACTCTCAGTCTACCCCGCTCATCGAGTATTTTTCTATCAAAAGCAGACTGGGGAATAGTAAGAAAATGTATGCTTCAGTACGCAAAGATGCCATTGACATTTACTGTTTCGAACGGGGGCAGCTACTTTTGGCCAACTCTTTCGAGTGCATGCAAACCGAAGATCGTATCTACTATCTATTATATGTCTGGAAGCAACTGGAATTTAATCAGGAACGGGATGAACTACATCTGACAGGCACTCTGTCGGACAAAGAGACATTGATGAACGAACTGAAAAAATTCATTCTGCAGGTATTCATTATGAATCCTGCCAACAATATTGACATGCAAGCCTTATTAACATGCGAGTAATCAGCGGTATTTATAAACGAAGAAGATTTGATGTACCACGTACATTCAAAGCACGCCCTACAACAGATTTCGCCAAGGAGAATCTGTTCAATGTACTTAATAATTATATTGATTTCGAAGAAGGAGTAACTGCACTTGACTTGTTTGCAGGCACGGGCAGTATCAGTATCGAACTGGTATCCCGAGGCTGCGACCGTGTGATCAGTGTGGAAAAAGATCCGGCTCATCACTCGTTTATCTGCAAAATAATGAAAGAAGTACAAACTGACAAATGTCTGCCTATCCGTGGCGATGTATTTAAGTTTATCAACAGCGGACGAGAGCAGTTTGATTTTATCTTTGCCGACCCTCCTTACGCTTTAAAGGAGCTGGAATCGATACCGGAACTAATATTCAAAAATAATCTGCTCAAAGAAGGAGGTTTGTTTGTATTGGAGCATGGTAAGCAAAATAACTTTGAAGATCATCCGCATTTCATAGAAAGAAGAGTCTATGGAAGTGTGAATTTCTCGCTTTTCAGATAAGATAAAAGTATATCAGATAAAGGAAGCATCCTTTTTAAAGCAGCGGAGCCAACAAACGAACGACAGACTCTGCTGCCCTCCTCCTCCACGAACGTTTCACCCAGTTTTTCAGAAAGATCTGTGTACTTTCCCGCTGATCCTGAAGGAATATCTCCTTCATTTCAAGAGCCGTTTCCACATCATACATAAAGGCATTTACTTCAAAATTATGCTCAAAACTACGGAAGTCAACATTGGTAGACCCTACTGTAGAGAGCATATCATCAGAAACCATCAGTTTGGAGTGCAGAAACCCTTTCTTATAAAAATAGACTTTGACACCTGCCTGCATCACATCTGCCAGGTAAGAATGCGATCCCAAATGAGTGATTCGGTTGTCGGCACGTTCCGGCAACATCAAACGCACATCTACTCCTGCCAGTGCAGCTGTCTGCATAGCGGCAAGTACTTGCTCTGTCGGCAGGAAATAAGGGGTTTGCATATAGAAATACTTCTTCGCTCCATTGATCGCCATAGTCAGTCCCTGCATGATTTCTTTCCAGGGGCCAATGGGTTCACTGGTAACCACCTGCACTAATGAACTTCCACAAGATTCTATCTTTGGGAAATAACGTGAAGCTGTAATCAATGTACGGTCAACGAAATACCAGTCGAGCAAAAAGGCCGTTTGCAGACCATGCACAGCCTTTCCTTCTATCAGAATATGGGTGTCACGCCAAATTCCCCATGAGAAACCACGCATATAACGTTCTGCCAGGTTCATACCTCCCACAAAGCCGATACGTCCGTCTATCACGACTATTTTTCTGTGGTTACGATAATTGACCCTGCTTGTAAACAAAGGGAAGCGTACTTTCAAGAAACTCCTGACTTCAATACCTGCATTACGCATTTCCTCGAAAAAGCGGTTAGGTACATGCCAGCACCCCACATCATCATAAATTACTCTTACTTCAACCCCCTGAGATGCTTTTTCGATTAGTACATCCCTTACCAAACGTCCTATAGCATCATCTTCAAAGATATAGTATTCTATATGAATGTGTTGTTTCGCCTTTTGGAGCTCACGAAGCAATGATTGCAATTTGGTATAGCCTTCCGTATAGACAGCAATACGGTTTCCCTCAAATGGAAAAGCTTGATTGGTATGCTGGAAAAGTTGGATAAGGCGGGCATATTCTTCAGGTACATCCGAACAGTCTTGCGCCATGTATTCCGCCATAGGTTTCTTCAAAAGGCGGTCATAACTTTTTTGACCGATGATACGTTCCCGACGCTGACTCCGACCAAAGAAGAAATAAAAAACAAGACCGACAATTGGGAGGAAAAGTAATATGAGTATCCATGCCATAGTCTTCACCGGATTCCGGTTATCAAGAATGATAACGACAATCGTACTGATAATGGCTCCAAAATAAACGATATCAAAAGCAACCGTAGCTATCTGGCTAACTAGTATGTTCCAGTCAATCATAGGATACTCCTTTTTTATATGGATACTGAACAACAAATATAAAGCAAATTATCGGATAAACAAAAAAGTCCCGATGGCAAGTCATGTTAGTCATGTTCATTACCATCGGGACTTTCCCGTTTTCATTCAGAGCTAGTCACAATTTAGAAACGCATAGGTCTGCCACCGCCGCCAAAGCCATGTCCTCCTCTAGGTCCACCACCCGGTCCACGTCGATTTGGTGACTTTCCACCCAACGTATTAAAGCGATATACAAAATGTACCATGAAATAACTTCCTAAAGTATTATATTCAGTATCACTCATCATTGTTTCGCTAATCGAACGCGACAAACTACTTTGTTGTTTTAAGATATCATATATTTTAAAACGAATTGTACCCGAATTATTCTTTAAAAAATTCTTCGAAATTTGTGCATTCCACATCACTTCGTTATTATTAAGCCCACCTGTATATCCATCTTTAAATCGACAATTAATATCTGTGGAAATCGAGACTTGCCAAGGAAGGTTTACATTGGTATTACCTCCAATATAGTAGTCGAATGTTTCTCGATTACTATTTTCTTGTTTACTATTTCTGACCAAATTATAATTAACAGAACCACTTAAGGATATATCAAAAACTTCACTACGATAACTACTGGTAAACCGTTCTCCTAACCCTAAATTATGCGTTGTACTTAGTTCCTGATCTGCATTTTTAGAACTTCCGACACTTGTATAACTTACAGCATCACTAAATCGTGCATTTGTATTAGATGAAATTGTAAATTTCTTGTTCTTCAACGGTGTATTGAATGAAAAAAATCCTCTTGCTTGCCAGTTACCATTTACATTTTCTTTCTTATAAACCCGAGCACCCGTCTGAGGATCATATGTCATTCTATTTGCTACAGAATTCAATGTACTTGTATAATACAAATTAGCAGAATAGCTACGCATAGATTCCGGTACAAACTTTCTATAATCGAGAGTAAAATTATTATTAAATGATGGTTTCAAATTCGGATTACCATATCTTAGGTTCATCGGGTCGGTTATATCAATCACCTCCTGCAGGTCCTCAATGTTAGGTGTACTGCTTCTTCCACGATAACGGAACATTAATACATGTTGTTTATTAAACATATAACGGAACATTACTGAAGGAGCCCAATTCAAAACATTCTGTTCTGGAAGATTCTTCTTATAGTTCGGACCAATTGTCGTTTTACTTAAGGATGACTGAGGAGTCACCCCCACTCCTACACTATACATCATCTTAGGGTGAATACCACGTACAGAAACATCAGCAGTATGAGTATCATAGAAATTCTCCACACGTGTACTTAGTTCATTATCATACCCACGCTCTATATATTCAGGATACGGATAGTAGTTAATACTATCATACACTAATGATTGTGATAACTGTTTGCGATGAGCAAATTCATAACGCAACTGCAAAAAGTGATTTTTAAATACAGGTTCTGTATAAGAAGCTGATACACTCCAGTTACGACTATCACTATTTCTGTCTGTATAGCGCGAAATATCAGAAATACTATCCTTTTCGAAGAATTCAGTCTTTGAATCAGAATAAGAATCGGACTCGCTGTCACTATATCCGAAACGTGCACCCAAAGACAAGTTTCGTCCTTTATTGTTCAATCTTCGAAAAGCCATCAAGCTACCATTAAAAGATGCATTATGACTTTTAGAAGAAGAAGCTGCCTCTTTTTCATTAACAGGACTATGCGAGTTATTTTCCGTCTTTGACCAAGAACGACTGCTAGATTCTGTTTGTGAATAACTACCGTTAGGACGGAAAATAATCGTAGTCAATGTGTCAGGTCTCCACTCCAAACGGAAATCAACGCGAAAATCATGACGATTACGATTTGAAAAGTTCTCACTTTGAGCAAAAGAAGATGTTTCCCCCAAAAATGTTTCTGAAGAGGTTTTGCGACGAGCGTCATTATCAGAATGTCCATATTGTACATTCCCCCCGATCTGCAACTTTTTAGTATCCTTAGCGAAGTTGACTCCCAACGATTGTGCAGTTGTAATACCTGAACCAGCATTACCTCCACCTAGTCCTTGTCCGGCATCACCAAATTCAGAAAATCCTTTATTATTAGTATTATTTGCAGAACCTATAATTGAAAGACTGGCATCATCTTTAAAGCGGCTGATCATTACTCCCCCTTCATACCGATCCTGGCTACCATACCCTGCAATAAGATTTCCAATCCATCCTTTTTTCATACCTTTCTTAACGGTCAAATCCAAGACGGGCTCTTCATCTCCATCATCAATTCCTGTGATACGTGCCATATCACTTTTTTTATCATAAGCCTTTACTTTCTCAATCATATTAGCAGGTAAGTTCTTCATAGAGACTTTCGGGTCATCAGAAAAAAATTCCTTTCCATCAACCATTATCTTTTTTATTTCCTTACCATTTATAGTAATTTTACCTTCATCACTCACTTCAGCTCCTGGAATTTTTTTCACAAGATCTTCTAACATTGAACCTTCCGGTACAGGGTAAGCCGCTGCAGAATACTCTGTAGTATCAGCTTTTACAGTAACAGGAGGAGCTTCCGCCGTAATCACAGCCTCGCTCAGCATCACTGCATCAGGGTCCAGAGAGATTGTCCCCATTTTCTTTTCAGTCACATTATTGGATAATTGTACAGGAACGAATTTCGTACGGAAACCGATGTAAGAAACCTTCAACAAATATTTCCCCGCTTTCACTTTAGGGAGCGTAAACCACCCCTTATTACTACTTGCTATACCGGCTGCATAAGCGCTATCCGGCAACGATAACAATTGAATAGTTGCCTGTGCAGCTGGCTCTTTAGAGTCAGATTCGACAACACGCCCCGAAACGGTAATCACCTTATTCTGTGCAAAAATAGAGAAGGTGCATAACAGTGTAAGCACCCACCAAACTGATAATCTTTTCATTTACCTTAATTACGATTAGTAGAGTAATAACAATGTCTTTTTGACAAATAGAATCGTAAAAGGTTTAATTTAATAGAAAATTATCTTTTGAAGAATCGATCAACAAGCGCTTTTTTAAGACCAAACTCCAAACAAAGCACATTAAAGATTAAAAAGGTGAGAAAAGAAGAAGTGTCCACATTGATCACATCTCCTTGCAGAACACGCCACAACATACCACCGAAAACAAACAGAAAAGTCAGAAAGACTGCATTCCGGACTGCCGCATTACGAATCTGTTCCGTCTCGCGGCTTTCATTCTTGCTTAAGGCAAAGATGATCAGCAAGCATCCTGCCATCATCAACAGCTTCGTACATTCCTTATAAAATAGCAGGTTATGGTCGGTTATCAACCCTTGCATTAGCAAAATCGGAAGAAGAAACAAAGCTACTAACAACACCACATATCCCAAAGGACGGCAAAATACAGGAAACAATGCTTTCATAATTGAACGTTTTAACGAGACAAAAGTAAGTAAAAAAAGATATTTTATATACATTTGCACCAAGAAAAAGCAAAAGAATCATGAGTAAACAAGAAGTCATTCTCTGCGAAAGCTTGGAAACAAGCCTCGGTCGTGCCATTGAAAGGTGTCCGCATGACAAGTTATTCATCCTCACAGACGAACATACCCAGCGTCTTTGTCTGCCCTCATTGAAAGAGGTATCGTTTCTGAAAGACGCAGTCGAAATCTGTATCGGAGCCGAAGATGTGCATAAGACACTGGAGCTCTGGCCTCCGTATGGATGGCACTGAGTCAGCAAGGGGCTACACGTCACTCATTGCTCATCAACCTTGGTGGGGGCATGGTAACAGATTTGGGAGGCTTTGCCGCCGCTACCTTCAAACGGGGGATTTCTTATATCAATATACCCACTACACTGTTGGCTATGGTCGACGCATCCGTCGGCGGTAAGACAGGTATCAACTTCAACGGACTGAAAAACGAGATAGGCTCGTTTGCTCCGGCAGACAGTGTGCTGATTGAAACTGAATTCCTGCGCAGCCTCGATGCACAGAATTTCTTCTCCGGTTATGCTGAAATGTTAAAGCACGGATTAATCAGCAATACCGCACACTGGGTCGAATTACTGGATTTCAATACCAATAACATTGATTATGCATATCTCAAAAATATGGTGGGACGATCGGTACAGGTGAAGGAAGACATTGTGGAGCAAGACCCCTTCGAGCGTGGCATCCGTAAAGCACTGAATCTGGGACATACAGCAGGACATGCCTTCGAAAGTCTGGCATTGGCTGAGAATCGCCCCGTGCTGCATGGCTATGCCGTAGCATGGGGAATCGTATGCGAGCTTTACCTGTCACACCTCAAAGTCGGCTTTCCGAAAGACAAGATGCGACAGACCATCCAATTCATCAAAGAGAATTATGGTTCATTCGCATTCGACTGTAAGCAGTACGAACAACTCTACGCATTTATGCAACATGATAAGAAAAATACCTCAGGAACGGTCAATTTCACTTTACTGAAAGAGATCGGAGATATTTGCATCAACCAGACAGCTGATAAAGACACCATTTTTGAAATGCTTGACTTCTATCGCGAATGTATGGGAGTCTGATCTTGAAACTTATTATAATAATGAAGGAGAATGGGATTCCCTAAAAGGTTTCCCATTTCTTCTTTCCCTTTCCCATTCTCCTCTCCCCACATATGCCTTTATTCCCCACAGGCATCTTCTATATTATCCTAAGTTACTCATCCGGTATTGGGACAATGACATTCCGGTATGTTTCCTGAAGAAACGTCCCAAAGACGACTGATTGGCAAAATTTGTTTTCACGGCAATTTCCTGAATATTCATATTCGTATTCTTCAGCAAAGCCTTTATTTCGAGTACGATGTATTCTACAATCCAGTCTTTGGCAGATTTGCCGCTCACTTCCTTGATCACCATCGTCAGGTATTTGGATGTGATACACAACTTATCAGCATAGAAAGCAACATCCTTATTCTCTTTGAAGTGCTTCATTATCAACCCAAAGAATTTATTAGCCAGTTCCTCTTTACGAGTATCTTTTCGGGTAGTCATCAGAGATGCCTCCTTTTCATAAGCATTAAACAATTCCAAATATAAGTATCTTAATAAATGAATAATCAGCTCACGCCTGTATATATCATTAGACGTCACTTTATCCTTTACCATTCCAAAGAAATTCATCAACCGCCGGGTATCATTTTCGGTCTGAGGATACCAATAATGGGTCCTCATATAGAAAAAGAAATGCGGTGAAAAGCGAGGCACACCGCTCAGCGCATCGCTGAACATTGTAGGCGACACCACCAACGTAGTAGTCAGAAAATCATCACTGGCCTCGGTGAACGAAACGAATTGTCCCGGCAACAGAATAATCAATTCCTGCGGCTGTATCCAATGCGAATCATCATATACATTAAGCTTGGCCTTTCCGCTGAAGCAATACACGACCAAAGCAGACTGAATATTAGAAGGATAAACGCTTAGGGGAAGATACTTCAAATTCTGAAAATACTTAAAATCATCACCTAAGACATAAGCTTCTAACGTTTCTCTATTTTTATTATACACATTTACCCCCTCATTAAATAAAACTAAATACAAAAATATACTATCCTAAACTACTCTCATGTCTCGTATGCCGATATGGTTTCATTTTAAAGAAGTTACGCACTATCTATTCACTTAATTTTATAAACAAAACCCTGTTATGTTAGTTTGCAACCACCTATATTATTTAGAATTATTATGGACTAAAGGACTTTTTATTCCGCAAACGGAAACTTATCCTAAAATCAGCTAATGGAAAAAAACAGGCTATTTATTTGCTATTTAAAAATAAAGCACTACTTTTGCAACCGCAATTCGGGATGTAGCTCAGCCCGGTAGAGTACGCGTCTGGGGGGCGTGTGGTCGCAAGTTCGAATCTTGTCATCCCGACTACCGACAAAGCATTGATAATCGATGGGTTATTGATGCTTTTTTTATTGAAACGAGAATGAAAGAAGACCCGAAACATATTCACATCAGCGAATACAACTATCCACTACCGGATGAACGAATCGCCAAATTTCCTTTAGCAGTACGAGACCAGTCAAAACTGTTGGTATATCGCCACGGTGAAGTAAGCGAAGATGTCTTCACATCCTTGCCGAACTATCTTCCGAAAGGAAGCCTGATGGTATTCAACAACACGAAGGTGATTCAGGCACGCCTCCACTTCCGCAAAGAAACGGGGGCGCTGATCGAGGTCTTCTGTCTGGAACCGATTCAGCCCAACGATTATGTATTGAACTTCCAGCAGACGGAACACGCTGCCTGGCTCTGCATGATCGGCAACCTGAAGAAATGGAAAGACGGAGCACTGAAACGGGAGATGACGGTAAAAGGCTTCCCGATCACTCTGACCGCTACCCGTGGAGAATGCAGGGGCACCAGCCACTGGATCGATTTCTCCTGGAACAATCCGGAAGTAACCTTTGCCGATATCCTCGAAGTGTTCGGAGAACTGCCGATTCCCCCATATCTGAACCGGGATACGGAAGAGAGCGATAAAGAAACTTATCAGACCGTTTATTCCAAAATAAAAGGCTCGGTAGCCGCACCGACAGCCGGACTGCACTTCACTCCCCGTGTACTGGAAGCATTGCAGGAAAAAGGCATTGATCTGGAAGAACTGACACTTCATGTAGGCGCAGGAACCTTCAAGCCCGTGAAAAGCGAAGAGATAGAAGGACATGAGATGCATACGGAGTATATCTCCGTCAATCGGGCTACGATCAAAAAGCTGATCGATCATGACGGTTGCGCTGTTGCTGTAGGCACCACTTCGGTGCGTACGCTCGAAAGCCTGTATCACATCGGAGTAACATTGGCAGAAAATCCCGATGCTACGGAAGAAGAACTGCACGTCAAGCAATGGCAGCCATACGAAAAGTATGATCAAATTCCGCCTGTAGTCGCACTGCAAAAGATTTTAGGTTACCTCGACAGGAACGGGCTGGAAGCCCTTCACAGCAGTACGCAGATTATCATAGCTCCGGGATATCAGTATAAGATAGTGAAAGCGATGGTGACCAACTTTCACCAGCCGCAAAGTACGCTGTTACTTTTGGTTTCCGCCTTCGTGAAGGAAAACTGGCGCACAATTTATGATTATGCGCTGGCGCACGATTTCCGTTTTCTGAGCTATGGAGATTCTTCTCTGCTGATACCGTAAACCAAAAAATAAAAACAACTATGCCAAGCGATAATAATCAAGAAATGTTTCCCATCGTAGACGAACAGGGAAACATCACCGGAGCCGCCACACGCGGAGAATGCCATAGCGGAAGCAAGCTCCTTCATCCTGTCATCCATCTTCACGTTTTCAATTCGAAAGGAGATTTATATCTGCAGAAACGTCCGGAATGGAAAGACATCCAGCCCGGAAAATGGGACACAGCCGTTGGCGGACATATTGACTTGGCGAAAGTGTAGAAATCGCACTCAAACGGGAAGTCCGCGAAGAACTAGGCATCACGGACTTTACTCCCGAACTGCTAACCAGCTATGTATTCGAATCGGATCGTGAGAAAGAACTTGTCTTTGTTCACAAAACTGTTTATGACGGTGAACTGCACCCCAGTGACGAACTGGACGGCGGACGATTCTGGACCATCGAAGAAATAGAAGAAAACCTCGGAAAAGGTATTTTCACCCCCAACTTCGAAGGGGAATTAAAGAAAGTATCCCTTATTCCGTCTCTTTTCCCTGCTCCTACTCCTGCTCTATCCAAGTAACGATTTTCTCCGAGAGCGGACTCTCTTTGGGGGCCACAAAGCCGACCCAGTTCCGTTCTCGTCAATCATAAACTTCTGAAAATTCCACTGACGGGCGCATCTTCTTTGCCGTTCAGTTTCTTTTCCGTCAGCCATTGGTAGAGTGGCGCCTGTTTTTGCCCTTGACGGAAATCTTGGCCATCATCGGAAAAGTAACGTCATACTTTAAGGAGCAGAACTGAGCGATCTCTTCATTGCTTCCCGGTTCCTGTCCCATAAAGTTGTTGGCAGGAAAGCCGATGATTACAAAATTCTTATCCTTATATTTATCATATAGCTCTTGCAGTTTGGCATACTGTGGCGTCAGTCCGCATTTAGAGGCTACATTTACTACCAGCACTTCTTTCCTTTCAGGGAAGAAAGCGGAAATTCCTTACCATCAATCGTGGTCACATTGAAGTCGTAGAAAGACTTATTCTGCGCTTCCAGAGAGATTGCACATACCATTGTTATAACCATTAAGATGAATGACTTCATACTGAATATATATTTAGTTTGTTATATAATAAACGAGGTTATGCAAAGAAATGTTCTGCCGCAGCATGAGATTGCTTGTTTCTTCGTATCCATGCCGAATGGCTCAACAACAATTCAGTTATACGCTAAATTGTCAGTCCATATAAATCAAGCATCAGTATCATATGGGGCAAGCGTTGGTTTCCTCGGAGGAAACGCCAGTTCCCTTTAAAAGGAACGGTCGTTTCCATTAAA
>ERZ860009.862-NODE-862-length-11280-cov-1.567661_pt1 | contig 11280 bp, 10 predicted proteins | sample MGYA00510114_ERZ860009 | MGnify/ENA primary metagenome ERZ860009 (study PRJEB30046, sample SAMN00715177) | human gut metagenome | study: EMG produced TPA metagenomics assembly of the A metagenome-wide association study of gut microbiota in type 2... | reverse complement strand
ACGGAAGCAAACTGAGAACGATAGTTCTCAACGAGCCAAACGCCGCCGACGCAGACGTCGAAGATCTTCCAATCTTTGCCGGTATTCATCAGACGGTAGTCCAGCTGAATCGGATCGCGCTGGCTGGCCACCAAACGTGTCCGAACGATCGTCAGACGAGGATCATTGCTCGGACGAGATTTGGCCAGCTCAACCGTGTAGTTATTGGCTTCCTTCAGGGCGCCGGAGTAAACAGCAACGAGAAGTGTACGGAATAGCTGCATGATTTCTTTGCGCTGAGCCTCGTCAGCCTTTCTCCAGGCCGGACCGACAGCCATACGCGTCATCGTGGCAAAGTCGGTGTAAGGCAGAATCTTTTTATCTACGAGCTGGTTAACGTGAGACGGATCAGCCGCAGCCAAAGCCGGGTCTTTCTTAATTTCATCCAGAACCTGGGTGGAAACTTCCATAACCAGTTTTTCCGGAGACACGCTCGGTTCCGCGGTGGCCGCGGCTCCGAAGACGGAGAGGAAAAAAACGACAACCAGGCTAATCAGTTTTCTCATTTCTTTTCATCCTTGGCGGTTTTATCAGCATTATCGGAGTCTTCATCGCTGAACGGGCTCAGCAGAGGCTGCTGAATCATTGCAGGACCGTCACCGTCCTGAAGCGAGTTTTGACGCTGCTGCAGATAGGCATTACGTGTCGCGACGTACGGATCGACGGTCTTATCCAGCATATCCGTGACCGGAAGCAGACGCTCTCTGGCGTTGACGAACTTGGCGCCCCACCACGGCCATACGAACCAGTCCTTACCCACGTAGGTGTTCGGATCGAGGAAGATCTCCGGAACTAAGCCGACGGTATCGCGAACGGTCGAAGGCCCTAAGACGGGAATGACGAAGTACGGGCCCTTGGGGACGCCCCATGTCGCCAGAGTCTGGCCGAAATCCTCCGGCATGCGGGGAATATCAACCATCTGGGCCACGTCGAAAATACCGACGACGCCGACGGTAGAGTTAATCATGAGACGGAACAAGGAAAGGATGCCCTCTTCGACTTTTCCTTGAAGAACATTGTTGACTGCGTTAGACGGTTCCATTGTGTTCTGGAACACGCGGGTGACACCTTCGCGCACGGGCTTCGGCGTGATGAACTGATAGCCCTTGGCCAAAGGACGGATCAAAATAAAGTCCAAGCCTTGGTTAAAGGCAAAGGTCTGACGGTTCAAGCTTTCCCAGGGATCGTCAGGGTTCTGACCGGCGTCCTTCGGGACGGAGGCGCAGCCGGACAGCAAAGCCGCTCCGACGAGCGCGAGAGCCAAGATCTTCTTTTTCATTTCTTATTCCTTTTTAGAACCAGCGTTCTCTTCTGCTTTATTAAACATGAACTGGCTGATCAAGTTCTCTAAAACAACAGCACTTTGAGTAAATTCTATTCTCCCGCCGTTGGTTAAATCCTTATCGTCAGCTCCGGGCTGAAGACCGATGTACTGTTCACCGATCAAACCAGCCGTGAGAATCTTTGCAGAAGTGTCTGCCGGAAACTTGAATTGGTTCTCCATAGAGATCACGACTTTTGCCTGAAAGGTGTCATTGTCGTAGCTGATGGATTTGACGCGGCCGACCAGCACTCCGGCGCTTTTGACCGGAGCGCGGGCTTTTAAGCCGCCGATATTGTCAAAGTAGGCAGTGACTTCGTAGCTCTTGGAGGTAGAGAACGAACTCAGGTTTGCGGCCTGGAGCGCAAGAAACAGCAGAGCAATAATGCCGCCGAGAACAAACAAGCCGACGAGAAAGTTAATTTTTGTATTCTGATTCTGCATGACTGATTTTCCTTTCTAACCGTGCGTAAACATAAAGGCGGTCAGAATGAAATCCAACCCTAAAACAACAAGAGAAGAAACAACTACAGTTCGTGTGGTCGCGCTCGAGACACCTTCCGGTGTTGCTCGAGCCGTGTAGCCCTCATAAAGCGCAATCGCTCCGACGGCAACCCCGAACACAAAAGATTTGATAATGCCGTTGCCGATATCGGGTCCGACTTCAACGCCGGCCTGCATCTGCGCCCAGAAGGCGCCGGAATCCAATCCGATCAGCGGGACAGCCACAACCCAGCTGCCGATAATGCCGACGGCGGAGAACATAATCGCAAGCAGCGGCATCGAGATGACACAAGCTAAGAAACGCGGGCCCAAAATTCTGCGAATGGGATCGACACCCATCATTTCCAGAGCAGAAAGCTGCTCCCCGGCATTCATCAGACCGATCTCAGCCGTGAGCGACGTTCCGGCGCGCCCCGCAAAAAGAAGCGCGGTCACCACCGGCCCCAGCTCTCTGAGCAGGGACAGAGCTACCAAAACGCCGAGCGCCTGCTCGCTGCCGTAACTCGAAAGAACGTAGTCTCCCTGCAGACCAAGTACAAAGCCGACGAATAAGCCGCTCACCAAAATAATGACGAGAGAGTAGTTGCCGACAAAATACAGCTGTTTGACCGTGCCCTGAAAACGAGTGAATGACGGCCCGAGATTTACAACTAAACGGAAAAGAAAGCGAGAGAAGTTTCCGAGCGTACGTACGCCGGAAAGCGCCCAGGCGCCGAGGGAACTGATCCAATTAAAAATACCCATCATTTCAGACCAAGCTCCTGATTCAGCGGTTCGGCCGGATACTGGAATCGGACAGGACCGTCCGGCAAACCGTTAACAAATTGATAGACGAACGGATCTTTGCTCTGACGCAACTCGTCAGGTGTTCCGTGAGCGGCTACTTTTCCGCTGGAAATCATGTAAACATAGTCCGCAATACCGAATGTCTCCTGAACGTCGTGCGTGACGATCAGACTAGTCGAACCGAGAACAGTATTCAGATTGCGGATCAGCTGAGCGGTGACGCCCATAGAAATCGGATCCAGACCGGCAAAGGGCTCGTCGTACATAATGAGCATCGGATCAAGTGCGACAGTTCTGGCGAGCGCAACGCGGCGACTCATACCGCCGGAGATCTCGGACGGGTAAAGCTGAGCGGCACCGCGAAGTCCGACCGCATTGAGTTTGAGCAAAACGAGATCTCGAATCAAAGCTTCGGGGAGATCCGTGTGCTCACGCAGCGGAAAAGCGACGTTGTCAAACACCGTCATATCCGTAAACAGTGCTCCGAACTGAAACAGCATTCCCATCTTTCTGCGAATGCGGTACAGAGAATCGAGATTCGCTGTATTCAGCCGCTCTCCGTCAATGAAGACTTCTCCTTTATCCGGCGTCAGCAATCCTCCGATAAGTTTTAGGAGTGTTGTCTTGCCCATGCCGGAGCCGCCCATAATGGCAATCACTTCGCCTTTACGGAAGGATAAGCTCACGTCATCCAAAATGACGCGGGAGCCTTCCGCATAAGAAAAGCTCATGTCCTTAATTTCGACAATCCAGTCGTTGTCCTGTCTCTCCATCGTCGACCCAATAAAACCAAAACAGGCATTCTTACACAAATGCCTAATTGATCGATTATGCCACACCCGCGCGGGCTATTCCTTTGATTAAAGGCGTTAAATCGGATTCAGCTACTCACGGGGTAAAGAAATAGTTACAGTTTTCATGCACAAAAATAATAAAGGCGGCCGAAGCCGCCCAAACTTACCTGGATCATGACTGCGAAGGACTTCTTCGAACGCCTGATGCTTTGAGCTCCGGATCGTCCGCCGGCACAAGCGGGAAATCATTTTTGCCCTCCCCACTAATATTGCCGCCCGCCCCGTCTGAAGATCGACAAACGTCCATTCCGTCCAGCCTTGCATGCAGACTTTATTGTCCCGCTTTAGATAGAAACAACGGCGGCTTTTTGACCCGTCCATCGTCTCTACCCACGTGAGCATGGTGAGCTCGTCGCCTTCAAACGTGGGCCGCAAGTACTCAATCTTATGAGTACTTGCAACAAAGACTTTTCCGATTTTCAGATAGCGGCCCATCGTCCACCCGAGCGAGTCGGAGTGAGCGAGCGCCGCCTCTTCCATCCAGCGGAGATACTCTTTGTTGTTGGTATGACCCAGCACATCAATCGATTCTTTGCCGACCTTGATCGGAAATCGGAAAATTCGTTCCATGAGCAGTATGCAAAAAAGAACTAATTCTGCTCGCCGCTGAGGAACTTGTCGACAGCTTCAGCACATCGACGGCCCTCGGCTAAGGCGCGGACCACCAAACTCTGGCCTCTGCGGCAGTCTCCTGTCGCGAAAACCTTCGGAACGTTTGTACGAAAAGCGTCTTCTCCTTCGTAAGCTGCCTGAGCGTTGCCGCGCATGTCGGTTTGAACGCCGAAAGCATCCATCACCGGACTACTCGGATGCAGGAAGCCCATCGCCAAAAGCACCAGGTCGCTCTCAATTTCGAACTCACTGTCGGGAATCTCCTTGAAGGTTCTGCGTCCGGTAACCGGATCTTTCAACCATTCCAGCCGCACAGCCTTAACGCCGCGGACACGTCCTTCGTCGTCAGACAAAAATTCTTTGGTGGAGATCGCATAGTCACGTTCGCCGCCTTCTTCCTGGGAAGTAGACGTACGAAGAACGTTAGGCCAGTTGGGCCAAACCATCGACTTATCGTAACTTTCCGGCGGTCTCGGACCCAGGTCGATCTGAAGCACCTTCTCGGCACCCTGACGGATTGCAGTACCCAAGCAGTCACTGCCGGTGTCGCCGCCGCCGATGATCAGCACCTTTCGATCCTTGGCGCTGATGTCTTCGTCAAAAGTCTCAGACGCATTGTGCTTGTTCTGCACAGGGAGATACTCCAGCGCAAAGTGAATGCCTTTGAGATCCCTGCCTTTCACCTGCAGATCTCGCGGCGTCTCAGAGCCCACTGCCAGCACGACGGCAGAGAAATCTCGAAGAAGCTCGGACGCATCGATCGCACGTTCGCTGTCGTTCCAAATTCCGTGCGGATGATCTTTGATGCCGATAGAAGTAGAGCAGCGGAACTGCACGCCTTCGTTTTCCATCTGTGCAATACGGCGATCGATCAGACTCTTGTCCAGCTTGAAGTCAGGAATGCCGTAGCGCAGCAGGCCGCCGGGGCGTTTGTTCTTTTCAAACACCGTGACGGCGTATCCCATTCGAGCCAGCTGCTGTGCACAAGCCAGCCCGGAAGGACCGCTGCCGACGACCGCAACCGACTTATCTTTATGCTCTTTCGGGGGCTCAGGCTTGACCCAGCCCTGATTCCAGGCATTCGTGATAATGGCGCGTTCAATGGACTTAACACCCATGGCGCGCTGCGTGTAATTCATGATGCAGCCGTTTTCGCACAAGGCCGGACAAACACGAGAGGTGAACTCCGGGAAGTTATTGGTTGAAGACAGGACGAGATAAGCCTTCTCCCAATCTTCGTTGTAGACCAAGTCGTTAAATTCCGGTGCGACATTGTGCAGCGGACAGCTGAATGTGCAGAACGGCGTTCCGCAGTCCATGCAGCGGGCTGCCGCTGCTTTGCTTCCTGTTGGCTCAGCGGAGTAATGAACTCGCGGAAATGCGTTTTACGCTGAGCAACCGGTTCGTGCGCCTGTTCGAGACGCTCAAATTCCATAAATCCTGTTACTTTTCCCATGGTTCACCTCAGGCGGTTGAATGAGCAATGCCTTTGACAAAGCTTGTTTGTATTCTTTCGGGAAGACCTTCACAAACTTCTGAAGGTTTCTCGGCCAATCGTCGAGAATATCTCGGGCTCTTTGGCTTCCTGTGTAGAGGAAGTGACGATTGACCAGGTCTTTCAGGATGCTCTCGTCCGTCTTACCGAGGTGCCAGGCGCTGTGGTCGCCGGAAGCTGCCTGGTCTTTGTCCGGCAGGACGGCGCAGAGTTCAACGCTCTCAGAATTGCAGCGCTTCGCAAACGTTCCGTCTTCGTCATAGACATAGGCAATACCGCCCGACATACCGGCGCCGAAGTTTCTTCCGACGTTACCCAAAACCACCACAGTGCCTCCGGTCATGTATTCGCAGCCGTGATCGCCGCAGCCTTCAGAAACCGCTGTTGCGCCGGAAAGACGAACGGCAAAACGCTCACCGGTTACGCCGTTAAAGAAGGCTTCACCGCTCGTAGCTCCGTACAGAACCGTGTTGCCGGCGATGATGTTTTCGTCGCCTCTGCCTCGGAAGTCGGTCGGGCAGCGAACAATAATGCGTCCGCCGGAGAGACCCTTACCGACATAATCGTTGGCTTCACCGACCAGATCCAGCGTCACACCGTTGGCCAGGAAGGCTCCGAAGGACTGTCCGGCAATGCCGGTCAGCTGAATGTGCAGTGTGTCTTCGGGCAGACCTTCGGCACCCCAGCGACGAATAATTTCCGAAGAAATCTTCGTACCGACCGTGCGGTGAATGTTTTTGATCGGAGAGATAAAGCTGACTTTTTCTTTCTTCTCAATAGCATTGCGGCAAAGATCCAGCAGCTGGTAGTCCAGTTCTTTTTCCAGACCGTGATCCTGCTTGGCGCTTTGACGGCGCTTGTTCGGATCATCGACCTCCGGCTGATACAGAACTCGAGACAGATCCAAGTGAGCACACTTGGCCGGATGCATCTTCTTCTGACGCAGCAGGTCGGAACGCCCCACTAAGCCTTCAAACTTGCGAATGCCCAGGCTTGCCATGATTTCACGGACTTCTTCGGCAACGAAGAAGAAGTAGTTCACAACGTGCTTCGGTTCGCCGTGGAAGCGTTTTCTGAGTTCAGGATCCTGTGTGGCAATACCGACCGGACAAGTGTTGAGATGGCACTTGCGCATCATCATGCAGCCTTCCACAACCAGCGGAGCAGTTGCAAAACCGAATTCATCGGCGCCCAGCAGCGCACCGATCACGACGTCACGTCCTGTCTTAATCTGGCCGTCAACCTGAATTCGGACGCGATCTCTCAAATTATTGATCACCAAGGTCTGCTGAGTTTCCGAAAGCCCTTGTTCCCAAGGCGTACCGGCAAACTTGATAGAAGAAAGCGGAGAAGCACCGGTTCCGCCGTCATGACCGGAAATGACGATGTGGTCCGCTTTTGCTTTGGCAACGCCGGCAGCAACCGTCCCGACACCCTGCTCGCTTACGAGCTTCACGCTGATGTCCGCCTTGTCGTTGGCCATCTTGAGATCTCGGATCAGCTGTGCCAGGTCCTCGATCGAGTAAATGTCATGATGCGGAGGTGGCGAGATCAAGCCGACACCGGGGATGGAGTAACGCAGCTGAGCAATGTATTCGCTGACCTTATGACCCGGCAGCTGACCGCCTTCGCCGGGTTTTGCGCCCTGACTCATCTTGATCTGAATTTGGTCTGCACTCGACAGGTAGGCTTCTGTCACACCGAAGCGTCCGCTTGCCACCTGTTTGATACGGGAGCGCAGAGAATCGCCCTCTTCCAGAGGAACGTCAGCCACAATGCGGTCTTCGCCCAAGATCGACTTCAATGTGTCGCCTTGCTTAACAGGAGAATGACCTTCGCGCATTTCTGCTTCGTAGCGCTTCGGATCCTCGCCGCCTTCACCGGTGTTGCTCTTGCCTCCGATTCGGTTCATGGCCACAGCGAGAACCGCGTGGGCTTCTGCCGAGATGGACCCGAGCGACATGGCGCCGGTTGCGAAGCGCTTCACAATTTCTTTTGCCGGTTCGACCTCTTCCAGCGGAATCGCCTTAGAAGGATCAACATCAAATTCCATCAGGCCGCGCAGCGTCATCTGGCGCTGGCTCTGGTCGTTGATGATTTCGGCATATTCCTTATAAGTTTGATAAGAGTTGCCGCGTGTGGCGTGCTGAAGTTTAGCAATTGCCTCAGGCGTCCACATATGCTCTTCGCCGCGGGCTCTCCACTGATATTCGCCGAGAGTCGGAAGCAGTTTATGACGATGGTTCTTATCGGCAAAGGCTTCCTTATGCTGCTCGATTGCCTCGCGCATCACGTCAAAAATGCCCAGGCCTCCGACTTTGCAGCTGGTACCGGGGAAGTAGCGGTCGACGAACTCCTTATCCAGGCCAAGAACTTCAAAGATCTGGGCGCCGCGGTAACTCATGTAAGTTGAGATACCCATCTTGCTCATAATCTTCTTGAAGGTTTTGCCGATGGCGTGAATGTAGTTCTGGGTTGCTGTCTTTGCATCGATTCCGCTCGGATTCCCGGCTTATAGATCTGTTCGATCGTTTCCAGAGCAAGGTACGGATGAATCGCTTCGGCACCGTAGGCAGCGAGTACCGCCATGTGATGTGTCTGCAGAGCGCTTCCGGTTTCGATGACAAGACCGGTATTGGTGCGAAGGCCGGCTGCAATTAAATGCTGGTGAATCGCGCTGATAGCAAGCGGCATCGGAATCGCAACGCGCTCTTCATTCATCTTCCGATCCGTCAGGATCAGGATGCTATAGCCGTCTTTGACAGCATCAACAGCTCGGGCGCAAAGGGAGGCCAGGCGAGCTTCCACACCCTCTTCGCCCCAAGCGACGCGATAAGTCGTGTCAATTTCATAGGAACGGAACTTATCGCCGGTATAGCGGTCGATGCGGCGCATCTTGGCCATTTCTTCCATACCGAGAATCGGCTGAGAAAGTTCCAAACGCAGCGGCGGATTAACGTTGTTGATATCCAGCAGATTCGGACGCGGTCCCACGAAAGAGACCAGCGACATCACGAGCTGCTCGCGGATCGGGTCAATCGGAGGATTCGTCACCTGAGCAAACAGCTGGCGGAAATAATGGTAGAAGGGCTTGGCTCTGTGAGAGAGCATCGCGAGCGGCGTTCGTTTCCCATAGAACCGATTGCCTCGGCTCCTTTTTCCGCCATCGGGCGCAGCACGAACTTGATGTCGTCTTCGCCGTAGCCGAACGCTTCCTGGCGTTTGGTGAGAGGGACAGGGTTATTGTTGGGCTGCGGAGGCGGAGCAACCACGTCGGAAAGATGAATGTTCAAGCGTTTTGTCCATTCCTTGTAGGGATTGCTCAGAGCCAGCGTGCGTTTAATTTCTTCGTCTTCAATAATGCGGCCCTGTTCGGTATCGATCATGAACATCTTGCCCGGCTGCAGACGCCATTTCTTCTTGATTTGGCTCTGAGGAATCGGCAGTGTTCCGGCTTCCGAGGCCAGGATCACGATATCGTCATTGGTCAGAATGTAGCGGCCCGGACGCAGTCCGTTTCTGTCGAGCCCGGCGCCGATGCGCACACCGTCGGTAAATCCGACAGCGGCCGGACCGTCCCAAGGTTCCAGCATGGCAGCATAGTATTCATAGAACGCACGCTGGGCCGGGTCCATTTGTCCCTTGGCCTGTTCCCAGGCTTCCGGAATGGTCAGCATCACGGCCTGGGCAAGCGGATAGCCGCTCATTACCAAGAGTTCAAGCATGTTGTCCAAACAGGCTGTATCACTCTGACCCTCATAAATGATCGGCAGCAGCTTCTTGACGTCATCGCCCAAGACCGCTGTTTCAACGGCACGTTCGCGAGCTCTTAACCAATTAAAGTTGCCTTTAACCGTATTGATTTCGCCGTTGTGCGCAATCATGCGGTACGGATGGGCAAGTTCCCAGCTCGGGAATGTGTTGGTCGAGAAACGCTGATGAACCAGCGCGATAGAACTGACGACCCGAGGATCATTCAAATCTTTGTAGTAGGGACCGACCTGGTCGGCCAGTAAAAGACCTTTGTACACAATGGTCTTTGTTGACATCGACGGCACATAGAATTCTTTACCGTGTTTGAGCTTCAGAGCCTGAATCTTGTGACCTGCCAGCTTACGAATTACGTAGAGCTTGCGTTCCAAAGCGTTCGGCACCATGACGTCGGGGCCGCGGCCGATAAAGATCTGGCGGATGACCGGGGCGGTCTCCAAAACCGTCTTCGACATCTTGATGGTAGTGTCGACGGGAACGTCTCTCCAGCCTAAAACGACCTGCCCTTCGGCTTTCACAACACGTTCGAGTTCCTGTTCGCAGGCCCGCCGAGAAGCGTGTTCTCGCGGCAGGAAAATCATGCCGACGCCATAGTCGCCTGCCGGAGGCAGAAGAATATTCTGCTTGGCCATTTCGGCGCGGAAGAAGGCATCCGGAATCTGAATCAAAATACCGGCACCGTCACCGCACAGCGGATCGGCACCGACCGCGCCGCGGTGATCAAGATTTTTTAGAATTTGCAGCGCCTGCGTCACGATTTCGTGGCTGGCCTGCCCTTTAACGCTGGCGACGAAACCGACACCGCAAGCCTCATGCTCATAAGCAGGATCGTAGAGTCCGTGCTCGGCTGCATCTTTCCTTTGGTCTGAGCGAGTGCTCATGGGGTTCTCCTGAATGGATTCTTTATTGAAGACTTTTTTGTTATAGAGGATTTAACTTCGCTAAATATAACGAAATATTTCAAGGTGACACTAATATATAAAATTTTTCTTTTCTTGTTCGGTAAATTAGTGTCAGATTAAAGAGGGTTTTCTGTTGCCGTCTTGCGGGGGCGACCTCTTCCGCGCTGCGGCGCTATTCTTTCCGCCTCAACGCCGATGGATTCCAGAAATTTTTTCTCTGCGATCGGCCAGCCGCGCTTTACGCAGTCCATCAGACGCTCACCAAAAGCCTTATCGGGACCGCGTTCAAAAAGATCTTTGTAGGTTTTTTGCCGTTCAAACGGTGTATTGCCGAGTGCCCAATACTCATTGGAAGGCACCATGAAGTAATCGCTGCGGATGCCGGCGTGATGGAAGTAGCTGCTCCACGGATAAAACTGCGGCTCTCCGTAGCCGTATACAAACGGCAGCCACTCCATATAAATCGTCGCCGCCAAAAGTCTGCCTTTTCCCTGTAGAAGAGAGGATTCAAATCGACCCTGCCAAATCTTGCCGTTGCGGGAAAACTCATCATTAAAGTAATGGCTGTAAAGGCGGCTGAGCTGCTGCACAAAGCGTGAGAGATCTTCCGCTTTTTCTCGCGGCGTCAGCAGCAGATGGATTTGGTCGGTAAAGACCGCAAAGGCCGAAATGTCGGTGTTGTAGGCACGCGAGCCGTCGGAGAAGATCTGAAAGAGCTTCTCGATGTTCTTATCAAACGGAATCAATGAGATCTCCGGCACACTTCTGAGAACAACATAGTGCGCCTGCGCGGCAGCTGACAATCGGGTCAAACGGGTCATGTGACTTAAGTTTTTTGATTTTCTAATCTATCTTACCGAGGTGAAAGAGGCTCAGCCCAATAAACCGTTAAAAAACATCTGCGCCTCCACAGCCTCCCCTGCCTCAATCTTTCTGCCCTGAGGATTCGGAATCACAGCGGCGGCATCACGAAAAGCCGACGAGCGCCCGCTTCAG
>ERZ860009.857-NODE-857-length-11350-cov-1.609562_pt1 | contig 11350 bp, 11 predicted proteins | sample MGYA00510114_ERZ860009 | MGnify/ENA primary metagenome ERZ860009 (study PRJEB30046, sample SAMN00715177) | human gut metagenome | study: EMG produced TPA metagenomics assembly of the A metagenome-wide association study of gut microbiota in type 2... | reverse complement strand
GTATCGGTACTCCCGGTGATCCCTGCTTGTCGATTCCCTTTTCTCCGTATCCTCTCCCGAAGCGCAACTCAATCCGGACAAGAAAAGGCTCTACACCTATCCCGCTGCCAAAGAGCAGTTGATCACTTCGCTTATGCAAACCCTTTCCATCACCAACGACGGACTAATGGGGAGTAATGACAGTACTCATGTCCGCAGTTTCAGCCGCTATGAATATTACTTACTGGAACAAGCGATCAGCGATCAGAACTGGATTCAGCCTTTGACGGAAAAAAGCGAAAAAGAGCTTAAACCGCTCATCGTTCCCGGCAAAGGGAAAGCACTACGAGTATATCCGTGGAATATCACATTGCTGCGAAATACCCTCGTGATGCACGAAGGCAAACAGGCGGAAATAAAGAATGATACGCTTTATATCGACGGAAAACCCACACAGCATTGTTTTTTTACCAAAGATTACTACTGGATGGCTTCCAACAATAGTGTCAATCTGTCCGATTCACGTCTGTTCGGATTCGTTCCGCAAGACCATATTATCGGGAAAGCATCACTAATCTGGTTCTCTAAAGAAAAAGGAACGGGAATCTTTGACGGATACCGATGGAATCGCTTCTTTCAGTCTGTAAAATAATTCACATGCATAGTTTTCAACATAACATCTGTACATAAAATAATGAGAATAGCTTATTTATCATCTGCCTACCTTGCTCCGGTAGAATATTATACCAAACTATTGGAATATGATAAAATATATGTCGAACAACACGATCATTATATAAAGCAAACCTATCGCAACCGTTGTACGATTGCCGGACCTGACGGCGAACTGGCACTCTCCATTCCAACCGTCAAACCGGATACGCTGAAATGTCCAATGAAGGATATACGTATTTCCGATCACGGTAACTGGCGCCATCTGCATTGGAATGCCATCGAATCAGCTACAACAGTACTCCTTACTTTGAATATTACAAAGACGACTTCCGCCCTTTCTACGAAAAGAAATACGAGTTTTTAGCCGATTTCAACGAGGAACTCTGCCAGTTGGTCTGTAAGTTGATAGACATTCAGCCTTGCATCGAACGAACTACAGAATATAAAATGGAATTTGCTACAGAAGAAGCGGACTTCCGCGAGATTATTCATCCCAAGAAAGATTTCCGGATAGCTGATCCGGAATTTATTCCGCATCCCTATTACCAGGTATTTGATTCCAAACTCGGTTTTCTCCCTAATTTGAGTATTATTGATCTGCTTTTCAATATGGGACCGGAGAGTTTGTTGGTATTATTGAGGGCATAAAGCTTATGAGCTACTCAAGCAGTATCAATATAAAGTAATTTTATTGATCAATAGAGTTTATCTACCCTTCATTAATTGACTATTATAACCGTTACACTAACATGCCCCCAATTATAATTAGGATGGACTAATTGTAACATCATAATTGTCTAGCTATTAAATTAAAAATCCGATGAAAAGGGATTTAAATAGTCATAATCAGTTATTGCAGAATTAAGACCATTATTACATGCTATTACAAGACTGTTATTTAATCATCATTTTGTTGTCACTCTACTATAGCCAATTGTAACAGCTTTATCACCTTATCTACAAGAATAATTTCATAATAATAATCTTTACAGATACCCATTCATAAACAGTAACAAAAAGGATTCAAATTGAGTTCATTAAAAAAACAATTTTAAATCAAATAGATAAATTCTGTCCTTTTTTGATTTGTATTTTTCCTTCTATCCGCCAGATTATCTCTTTCTTTGCAACAACAAACAATAAAATTATAAAACTTCACTAAAATCAATAATATGAAACATGACACTATCACATTCCATGAGACAGACATATTTATATCCAATCATTCCAAAAACTTATTACTAAAATATTGTGATATCGTAGCGATCACCACAGATAGACCATATATAGCTATTCACACCAAATCGATATCAAGGAGATCTTAATCAATTCCACATTACATGAGATAATCGGACAACTGCCTTGTGTTTTCTTTTTGAGTAATCAATCTACCATTATCAATCTATTTTATCTGAGTGCTTATACACAAAAAGACTCAGAGTATTTATTGTATTTAAATAACGGACAAAAGTATAAAGTTGCGCGTAGAAAAAGAAAAGAATTCAAGGCAAAACTTCTATATTTAAAAAGAATTGCTCATTGGATTGTGCACGTAAAATAACTTGCAACAATATCTGCCTGATGCAAAGTCAACAAGAAGAATTTAACATTCAACTACCAAATAGCACACAGAATCTAACCAAATAGAATAATTATATGAGAATTATTTGTTTGACAAGAATACATAAACTTACTTGCAAAAAACTTTTTAAGGAACTTTCATCTATTTCGGTTCTTTTATAATAAACGAAAATGATAAAACTTTTTTTAGGAGTTTCATACCTTAAAACAATATTACTAATATGAAAAAGCTCAAAACATAAATTACAACAACACATACTACTTTCACACATAAACATACAAATTAAGAAACTCCGACAACGAGTAATAAAAGCAAAAGTGATGATTAAACCCTTTCCTCATTATCAACAACTAGACTCCATGGACTGTGGTCCATCCTGTTTACGTATGATTGCTAAATACTATGGCCGCAGTTACTCTCTTCAGAATTTAAGAGAAAGAAGTTTTATTACCCGGCAAGGAGTTTCTATGTTAGGTATTAGTGATGCAGCAGAAAGCATCGGTTTTAGAACGCGAGGTGTACGTATCAGTCTGGAACAGCTTATTGAAGATGTCCCTTTGCCCTGTATCCTCCATTGGAACCAAGATCATTTTGTGGTATTATATGGCATAAAAAAGAAAAGAGCTGGAAACATTTTCAAAATCTCCGATCCGGCTGAGGGAAAGTATGAAATGGATACGGTCGGATTCGAGAAATGCTGGATCAGTACCAAGAAAGACGGAAAAGATTCCGGTACAGCTTTGGCATTAGCTCCTACTCCTGATTTCTATGAACGAATTGATGATCAGGAAGAACAGAAAAGAAATTTGTCTTTCTATCTTCGCTATCTATTTCCATACAAATCACATATCTTCCAACTTGTTGTCGGCATGCTGTTGGGAAGTGTTTCTCACTTATTTTCCCATTTCTTACTCAGGCAATGGTCGATCAAGGTATCGGAAACCATAATCTGAACTTCATCACCCTGATACTTATTGCCCAACTTGTGTTATCACTCACCCAAATGGGAGTCGGATTTATACAAAGCTGGATCAGCCTGCACATGAATACCCGAATAACATTACGCTAATCTCGGATTTTCTCGCCAAGTTGATGCGCCTCCCCATCCGCTTTTTCGATGCCAAAAATATCGGAGACATCATGCAACGTATAGGCGATCACGGACGTATTCAATCGTTCATGACCGGTACCACCTTGTCAACTATATTTTCATTCTTCAACTTCTTTATATTTGCCTTCGTAATGGCCTATTACAATCTTACCATATTGACGGTCTTCCTAGTGGGAAACGCATTGTACGTCACTTGGATCTTGTCTTTCATGCGCTATCGCCGCAAATTGGACAATGCCCGTTTTGCTCAGGCTTCTGCCAATCAAAGTAATATGGTACAACTCATCACCGGCATGCAGGAAATCAAGCTGAACAACTGCGAAAAACAACAACGCTGGAAATGGGAATCCATACAAGTAAAACTGTTTAAAATTAGCATACAAGGTACTGCTTTAGGACAAACTCAACAAGTCGGTTCTCTCTTTTTCAGCCAAACGACATCACTTCTAATCTCATACTTGTCGGCTAAAGCTGTCGTAGACGGAGAAATAACATTAGGTATGATGATGTCCATCGGTTATATTATAGGTCAGTTATCCGGTCCAATCGGACAAGTGATCAGTTTCAGCCAGTCATTGCAAGACGCGAAAATCAGTTTGGAGCGATTGAATGAGATTAACAACAAAGAAGATGAGATTGTTACTGTTGAAAGCAAAATAAACACGCTGCCGGAAGATAAAACAATTAAAATGGAAAATGTAAGTTTCAGTTACGATGGTGCAGAAAGGGAGTATGTGCTCGAAAATCTGAATCTGACGATTCCTCAAAACAAAGTAACAGCGATAGTGGGTGCCAGCGGTAGTGGGAAAACTACCATAATAAAACTGCTCTTGGGCTTTTACGAACCGGTGAAAGGAGATATTAAGGTAGGCAGCTATTCCATTAAAGATATCAATCCGCATTTGTGGAGACAAAACACAGGAGCTGTAATGCAAGAAGGATTTCTTTTCTCCGATTCGATAGCAAATAATATAGCACTGAGCGACGAGAATGTTGATCATAAGAAATTATTAAAGGCAGTAGAAACTGCCAATATCAAAGATTTTATTGAATCGCTTCCTCTTAAATATAATAGTAAAATCGGCATGGAAGGAAGTGGTGTCAGCCAAGGGCAAAAGCAGCGTTTATTAATTGCACGCACTATTTATAAAAGCCCCATGTTTATTTTCTTTGATGAGGCGACGAATGCGCTGGATGCCAACAACGAACGAATTATAACAGATAACCTAAAACCGTTTTATGAAGGAAGAACAGTAGTGACTGTTGCACACAGACTTAGTACGGTGCAAAATGCCGACAATATAGTTGTACTGGATAATGGAAAAATAATCGAAGAAGGAACTCATAGAGAACTGACAGAGAAAAAAGGAGCCTATTATACTTTAGTAAAGAACCAGTTAGAATTGGGAGCATAATATTTATGAAGGAAGCAGAAAAAAAGAAAGTAGATGAAATAGAGCTCAGAAGCGAAGACTTCCAAGAGGTTTTGAGCGATATGCCCCCATGGATACTACGTTGGGGCATAACGACTGTTGCTACCATTGTCGTAATATTAATAATCGGCAGCAGTATATTTAAATATCCTGACACGATCACATCTACGATTACCCTTACCAGTAGCAAACCGGCCGCAAATATTGTAGCAAAATCATCCGGTAAGCTTCAAGAGTTGTACGTTGAAGACAACCAAACGGTACAAACGGGAGATTATCTTGCTGTTATAGAGAATCCGGCTAACACTGCCGATATACAATATCTAAAGAAATTCTTGCAGACATATAAGTCATGTCCTGATTCGATCGATTCGTTGCCTATGAAGGAGATGAACCTAGGGAGTTGTCAGTCGTTGTATTCTTCTTACTACTTGACATTATCTCAATATATTCAGTTCAAACAGATTGGGTACTACCAAGATAAAATAGATATGATGAAAAATCGTATCGTAAGAAACGAGAAACACTATCAGGATGTATTGCGTCAGAAAGAGTTAGTGAAAAAGCAATTGGCACTCACATACAAACAATACCAACGAGATTCGATTCTACATCAAAAAGGGGCAGTTTCGGGCAAGGACTTGGAGACAACCAACAACCTATATATAGGTGGACAACTGTCGATGGAGAATATGCTCTCCACACTTGAAAACCTAAGCATGCAACTGGCACAAATGAAAGAAGAACTGTTGGATACGGAGTATCAATACATTGACAAGGAGAGTACACTGATTACCCAACTTAAATCTTTGACCATCCAGTTGCTGACAGAAATACAAGCATGGGAAATAAACTATGTGTTGATTACTCCTATACCCGGAAAAGTAACCTTCACCAATTATTGGATAGAGAACCAGAATATCTTATCCGGTGACATTGCATTTAGTGTTATTCCTTCCTCCAACAATAAATTAATCGGAAAGGCTTTACTTCCTACCGAGCGTTCGGGGAAAGTGAAGGTTGGCCAAAAGGTAAATATTAAATTCAGCAACTACCCAGATAATGAATTTGGTATAGTAAGAGGAATAGTACGGAATATATCTCTTATTTCGGTCAAAGTAGAAACCAAAAATCATTATGTAGTTGAAGTTGAACTACCGGAAGGACTTACCACTACTTATGGTAAAAAACTACCTTTTGTATCAGAAATGGAAGGTCAGGCTGACATTATCACTGATGACCTGTCTTTACTGGAACGTATACTATTACCTATAAAGAAAATACTAACTGAAAGCTTATGAATAAACATGAAGTGCTACAACGTATCGCTAGATATCTAATGTTACACAGTAGTTTTACTGATAAAATAGGACTGTTTGATGGTAAAATGGGAGTCATTCTGTTCTTCATGAATTATGCCAGATATACAGGTTGCAAAAGATATGAAAAATTTGCAGGAGAACTCATTGATGAAATTTATACAGAGATACACATTGATTGTTCCGCAAATTTCGGAAACGGATTGGCGGGCATTGCCTGGGGAATGGAGTATTTAATCAGAAACCACTTCGTAAAGGCAAATCCGGATGAGGTTTTAAAGGAACTGGATAGCCGGATTTTAGAAAGGGATGTCAGAAAGATCAAAGACTTTTCGATAGAAAGCGGACTAAAAGGAATCGCTTATTATGTAATCAACCGTTGCTCAGGAAGAGAGTACCCTTTCATTTTAAAGATTATATGGTTGATCTGACAGAATCTCTACAAATGAGCGCACAAGACGATAAAGAAAGCTTGGACATTATCAACACTCTACAAACTATCATCAATAAGAATGAAGTTTTCAAAGAAATGGATTTTCTTACCAAATTTATAGCCCATATTCATATAAATAATCCGCTTAATTTTACGAAAGGGAGAAGTTTAGGAATAAGGGGAGGATATGCAGGAATAGGTCTTAAAATGATACAGGAGGAAAGAGTATGACAAAAAAGAAAGTATATATATTCAATAGCAATTCCCGTGCTGCTGTATATGGAATTGGAACTTATATCACTCAATTGACCGATTGCCTGCAAGAGGAAGATATAGAATTTGGTCTTATCCATATCCATGCAGAAGGAGACGAAGTGGCTATAACTGAGAAAGAAGGATACCAACAGATATCTATTCCGACTACTGATTTTAGCAATTTCCAAAGCCGTCAATACTATGCACGGAACATTGCATATTTGCTGAAAGAACTCATTCCTTATGAAAAAGGAGTAGAATACATCTTCCATTTGAACTTTATGAATAACCCTGAATTAGTCAGCAGCCTGAAAAGAATGTTCAAATGTAAAGTCATACTAGTCGCACATTATTCTAATTGGAGTTTTAGTTTATTGGGAGATTATTCCAAACTTCAACAAATATTAGCAAAGAGACCCGGAAAGCGCAACTATAAAGAACAGAGCATCGCAAAAGATGTAAAAGAGGATACCAAAATGATCGCCAAGTGTGACAAATTCGTTTGTATTGCGCAGCACTCTTTGGAGTCATTTGCACATATATGTCGACTTGACCCTAAAAAGATAGTATTAATAAACAATGCTCTGAGAGATTACTATTCTCCTGTAGACGAAAAACAAAAGCGAATCATTAGACAGAAATATCATATTCCGGAAGAAGTTCCACTCCTGATTTTTGCCGGACGGCTAGATGAAGTGAAAGGTATTACTTTTCTCATACACGCATTCAAAAAAGTATTGGAGAGACACACAAACGCCAGGTTATTGATAGCTGGGGATGGAAGTTTTAACCAATGGTTAAAAGAGGCAGAAAACATTTGGCCACAAATAACTTTTACCGGAAGAATAGAGAGAGAGGTATTATATGAACTTTATCAAATAGCAAACATTGGGATCGTGAGTTCCATTTATGAGGAATTTGGATTCGTTGCAATTGAAATGATGATGCATCAGTTACCGATCATTGTATCGGACATAGGAGGATTATCAGAAATAGTAGAAGATGAAATCTCGGGATTAAAAGTGCCCATTGTTCATGATGGAAAACAACGGGTAGTTGATACTAAGGTTTTATCCGCTAAAATAGTACAACTTATAGAGCAGCCCTATCATGCAAAAATTTTAGCAGTAAATGCTCGAAGAAGATTTCTGGAGAAATATGATCTGACGGTTTTCCGACGAAAGATGCTAAATCTCTATCGGGAAACTTAACTCTCGCTGCCGGCAATATATGCTGGTTACTTATAACAAAATACAAACCCTTTTATGACTTTACTATGATATTTAGTTGAGAATTTCACAATTACCGCACTATGTGTGCATCTATTGACAACTAATTATATATTGGTATATCAATTAAACTATCCGTTTTTTGCTGAAAAGATATCGACAAGTATCAAAGAATAAGAAATAAAAGTAGTTGTATTACAATAATTTAAAATTAACGACTTTACAAATTTAATCATGAAGAAACTTAAAAATTTAAGTTTACATCGTCTTGGGCAAGCTGAGATGACAAAGAAAGAGATGAATACTCTGACAGGAGGTGGAGGATTATGTGGTTGCTGGTATCACTGCTATTGTACATGCGGATGTAGATATGCTGGAGCACAAGAAGGTCCTAATGATTCTTATTACGGGGGATCAAGTACAGAAGCCAATAATAGTGCAAACTCTAACAAGTCAGACAATGAGTACGGACAATCAGTATCACAGTTCAATGGAGACACTGGGGGGTATTATATAGGCTATTAGAGCTCTATTCGTAAGGAACTCTCTCTGCAACAACACACTTGCAGAGAGAGATCTTATTTATTATCAACCACTTGAATCATAAACCTAGTTAATAAAAGTGTTTCCATTTCATACCCGTCGATATATCAGTATGAAAGTCAAATATCTTTTGATTAAACTTAATTATACAAAACACATGAAGTATTTAATGATTATAGCGTACATATTAGTAAGTTGCTCTACTAAGTCTACCAATAATTCAACAAAGAATGACGAACAAAATCTAATAGTTATCGATGTAACAAAGAAGCATCCAGAAAAGATTGTGTACGCTCAAGATATCGCCGATATAGAGTATATACCATTAGAAACTAATGATAGTACTTTAATTGATCGAAGAAAACCAGATGTAGTTTCAGAGCAATATATCGTATATCATAATCAGAACGGCCAAGTTTTGGTTTTTAACCGACAAGGAAAAAGATTATATTCTTTCAATCGCACAGGAGGAGGACCTGAAGAATATGATTCAATAGATGAGATAGTTCTGGATGAGAAAAAGAAAGAATTATATATTACAAATTGCGAACTTAATACGAAAATTTATGTCTATTCGATTGATGGAACATTTAAGCGTAAACTGGATTTATTGACAAAACATGCACCAACGTGTTTAATGAATTACGATAAAGATTATTTATTCTGCTATAATTCTTACTGCATGGATACACCAGATAACATATTAATTGAAGACGATATTAAGAAAAAGGATAACCCGTACTTTTTTATTTCAAAACATACAGGAGAAATAACTCCTTTGAAGTACAGCATACCAAACAGAATAGTCAATAGAAGCTATCATGTAAGAAAAGATAAATCAGGAATACAAGGAAGTTTCCAAATCAACATATATCCTTTAATACAAAACACTTCAAATATCATGATTACCGAATTTGCTGATGATACACTTTATTCTTTAAAGAATAAAAAATTATATCCTATAATGATAAAAAAACCGTCTGCGCATAAAATGACTCCTCCGATATTGGTAGGAGTTGATCTTATCACAAATAGATATATTTTCATCAATACTGTTGAAAAGAATCCTAATGAAGGTAGACTGAAACAAACTTCTATGGTTTATGATAAACAATCAGCCGACTTTTATCAACTCAATTTATTGAATAAAGATTGCTCCTATAAACGTTTCATTAATATGTATGGTAGTGAATTGCTTCACAATACAGGTATCAGTTCTATGGGGGCGGAATATTTACTTCAAGACTATAAAGCAGGTAAATTACAAGGAGAATTGAAACAGATTGCATCGAAGCTAAAAGAAGATGATAATCCAATATTAATGTTAATCAAATTTAAGAGATAAAATAATGAAAGAATACAGAAAAATATCCCATTTGGACATAGAATATAGCCTAGCAAACTTAAAACAATTAGTTTTTGAAGTGACAGATGCCTGCAATTTGCGATGTAAATATTGTGCCTATGCAGACTTATATGAGGGTTACGATCAAAGAGAAAATTTGAAATTACCCTTCCAAAAAGCTAAGTTAATTATTGATTATCTTTACGAATATTGGGAAAAAAGATATTGTATTGAAGTTAATGATCCTATCACCATAGGTTTTTATGGAGGAGAACCATTGCTGAATGTACCTTTTATCCAACAGGTTATTAACTATATAGAAAGTCTGAATCCTATCGGCAAGAAGTTCCACTATAATATGACTACTAATGCAATACTTCTGGATAGATATATGGATTTTCTAGCTGAAAATGAGTTTCGTTTATTGATCAGCCTAGATGGAGATGAGAAAGGACAAAGTTACCGCGTAGATACCAAAGGGAAAAATTCATTCGACAAAGTTCTTGCTAATATCCAATTATTACGTTCTAAATACCTTCATACTTCGAACATTATGTTATGTTCAATTCCGTTTTACACAATCGAAATGAAGTTGAATCTACTTATCGTTTCATTAAAGATAAATTTGGTAAAGAACCCATGATTTCACCATTAAACAACTCCGGTGTTCGTAAAGATAAACTACAAGAATTTTATCAAGCCTACCAAAATGTAGCTACAAGTATACAAAAAGCAAATAATTGCGAAGCACTGAAAAATGAATTATTTATTAAAAGTCCAGAAACAGGCGCACTCGTTAATTACATTTACCACCACACAGGAAATGTATTCAATGATTACAATGATTTATTACTAGGCAGAGAAGGATCTTCATTTCCACCTTCGGGAACTTGCATCCCTTTTTCAAAGAAAATGTTTATAACAGTAAAAGGACGTATTCTTCAATGTGAAAAAATAGATCATGAGTTTGCACTAGGACAGATAACCAATAAAAAAGTTGAACTTAATCTAGAACAAGCAGCCCGACAACATAATAAATATACATTCCGTTATATGAATCAATGTAAAACCTGTGCGGCAAAGCAGTTGTGTACACAATGCGTATATCAAATAGATGACATACATGATAAAACATCTAAATGTTACAGCTATTACTCAGCTACACAACACGAGAAACAAAAAGAGTACTACATGGATCATCTAGATAAGCATCCAGAGCTTTATAACAGAATACTAAAAGAAGTCGTAGTAAGAGGATAAAATTATGAGAAAATATTGGTTGATTTTATACCCAGATACATTCCTTTGGGTAAACATAATAGAGGATATATCTATAATGCAAAAAACTATGCGAAGATCTATTTTGAAAATAAAGGAGAGTTGGCAGAGTTAACAGAAGTTTTGCTTGATATTAATCGACTGTATAGAGTTGATTTATCGGAAGAG
>ERZ860009.856-NODE-856-length-11361-cov-1.839377_pt1 | contig 11361 bp, 9 predicted proteins | sample MGYA00510114_ERZ860009 | MGnify/ENA primary metagenome ERZ860009 (study PRJEB30046, sample SAMN00715177) | human gut metagenome | study: EMG produced TPA metagenomics assembly of the A metagenome-wide association study of gut microbiota in type 2... | reverse complement strand
CTTTATCTTCCAAACTTTATCGGAAGTTTTTTTGTTCTTATGGTCAAGCAGTACTGCGCTTTTACACTAAGTCAATTTAACAAGGCTTTCTTCTCTTGGAAAGCGGGTGCAAAAGTACGCCCTTTTCAAATATACTCCAAACTTAAATCACTCTTTTTTTGAATTATTTTTGAGGATAGAAGCTAAAGTGTTGAATCATAAGGATGTTGTAGAACATATTTTTCTCGGATACAGGAGGAAAGGCGGAAAAGGGTACACCTTATTATATTCACACGCGCGTTAGAAGGGCGAGGGCACGGGCGTATGCACAAGGGAAAGGATGGAGGAAAAGGGGATTGAAAGACTGAAAAGGAAGAAGGCAGGAAGAAGGGGAAATCGTAGCAAGGGAGGAAAATACGAAAAAAAGGGTAGAGACAGGAGTCTTTTAAAGTTCTACACTCTTGGAAAAAGAAAAAAACTCTGCCATCCGCAACAATTAGATTAACATTCTTAGGGGGACTTTTTAGTCAACCCCTACTTACGTGTCAGCCAGGCTCTCTATGAAAATAAAAACTATAATTTGCTGTCATCTGTCACGTTGTCGGATGTAATTGCTTGAATATGAATAATTAATGAGGTGACAGAAGTAGGTGATGGCAGTGTGACGGCAAATTTTGCTGTCACACTGCCTTGTTTTCAATGGTTACTTATGGGCTGTTGGTTGGTCTATACAGAGCTTTTTAGTTTCTCCCGCTTGAAACTTTTGTTTCTCCTGCTTGGAACTAAAGTTTCATCGGCTTGAAACTTTAGTTTCAAAGCCGTGAAAACAAAGTTTCGGACGCTTGAAAACAGTGGTTCCAGCGTATGGAATAAGTGAAACAAGGCAGGAACTGATGCCTTACTTATATGATTCAATTAACTTGACCGCACCAACTGTTCGATTAACCTGCTCTTCCAAGAAACAATAAATCACTTATCACTCAAAAACAGCGGAGTTATCAACTATTAAAGGATGATTTATCAATTATTAATGTCTGAAATATCAATCGTTAAGAATTGACACCTCAGACATTAACACACTGTAAATCAAATGACAACATCAAACAAATGACAGATAATGATACATGGAAGAGTGAGAGCAAACACTTGCTCTCATAACTGCTACCACACTTGCTGCCATACCTGAAACTACGATGAATAAAGGCATACAGACAATCTGTTAGGGCATGAGAGCAAAAGTCGCGTTGAATTACTGTGGAGAAATAAATATAGACGGCTATCATATTAAGCAAAAAACGGTCAAAAAGAGCAGGAAATAAATGATAGTACATAAGATACCTATTCCGATCCCCATGATTTTTGTTTTAACTGTAATATCAACAGAATCTATTTGCTTGATTTTGAATAACTTTCTTTCTACCACAAAGAATACTGTAGAGTACAAAAGTGGAAGAATATAAAAGACTACTGGATTTAACTCTATAAAAATGGCATAAAACGGAAACATAGCTCTAAAAAAGACCATAAACACCAATGCCTGCGTTAAAATCCAATATAACTTTTTATTTTTCCAATAACTGATTCCTGTCAGTATAACAATTATCCAGAAAAATGCCGGACAAAATACATTCTCTTTGTACTTACAAAAATCAGCAAGTCCCCCATACATTGCATCAGCTTCGGCCATAGAATACAAAGTACGATAGTCATGAATCTCCAAACAGAGAAAAATGATTCCTGCAATAATCTCTATAAAAGGAATCAATTTTAGTATATTCTTTTTAACTGGAGACCGCTCTTTCATGTATCAAATTATTTTTCAAACAAATATAGTTTTTATTAATTGAAAAAACAAATACATAATTATAGATACAGGCAAATAAAGATTGGGCATTCCCGAGCAAAATCCACCTTCAGTTGTTATTCAAAGACAAGGATATTTTATACTATAAAAGTCAATGTCATGGAAAAAAACATTTTTAAGTTAGATAATGAACAGCTCAAAGCGATTGTATGCTCATTTCGGGATAAAACAGAAGAAGGGTTAAAAACGGAAAATGCAGAGATACAATGCATTCCTACTTTCATTGCTCCAAAAACAACCCATATTAAAGGAAAGTCACTGGTACTTGACCTGGGAGGAACCAATTATCGGGTGGCAATCGTAGATTTCGACAAAGCAACACCAACCGTTCACCCGAACAATGGCTGGAAAAAAGACATGTCAATTATGAAGTCCGTCGGATATACCCGCGAAGAGTTATTCAAAGAACTCGCCGATATGATTATAGGAATCAAACGTGAGGAAGAAATGCCTATCGGTTATTGTTTTTCTTATCCGGCCGAGTCCGTACCGGGTGGAGACGCCAAACTGTTACGCTGGACAAAAGGAGTAGATATTAAAGAAATGGTTGGAGAATTTATCGGAAAACCTTTACTCGACTATCTGAATGAAAGAAACAAAATTAAGTTTACAGGCATCAAGGTAGTAAACGATACTATAGCCAGTTTATTCGCCGGTCTCACAGATAATAGTTATGATGCATATATCGGCCTCATCGTAGGGACAGGAACCAATATGGCAACTTTTATCCCTGCCGATAAAATTGAAAAACTGGATCAGTCATGCAATGCACATGGATTGATTCCTGTCAATTTGGAATCAGGCAATTTCCATCCGCCCTTTCTGACTGCGGTAGATGATACCGTTGACGCTATTTCCGGTAATCCGGGAAAGCAACGTTTTGAGAAAGCGGTATCCGGTATGTATCTGGGAGACATACTGAAAACAGCCTTTCCGCTGGAAGAGTTCGAAGAGAAATTCGACGCACAGAAACTGACTTCCATTATGAATTACCCGGACATCTACAAGGATGTATATGTACAGGTAGCACAATGGATTTATGGCAGATCCGCACAATTGGTTGCCGCCTCACTTACGGGGCTTATCATGTTACTGAAATCCTATAATAAGGATATACGAAAGGTTTGCCTGGTAGCCGAAGGCAGCCTTTTCTGGAGTGAAAACAGGAAGGATAAAAACTATAACATTCTCGTTATGGAAAAACTGAGAGAACTCCTTCAATTATTCGGCCTGAAAGATATTGAAGTGGATATAAAAAGTATGAATAACGCAAACCTGATAGGGACAGGCATTGCGGCATTATCATAATATACTCCCGTCACTGCCGGCATCCTCACAATTCTATGAGGCATTTTAATGTAGCGGATTCATCAATAAACTTTTCTTAAAGTTTATGATGAATCACGACTACATTTGAAAAATCATAGACAAACACAAAGACTGGTAAAACCAAGTCATAAAACCGATGTTGCTACAACCGTGTTTACCTCATTTAAAGAAATGTCCGCCCGATATTATTTATTATAAGGAATCACACTTAAACTATAATTACCATCAGGCAACAAATCCGAATCAAATTCTATTTCAATATCTTTAGACTCTCCTTTCAACAATGTGAAATAATTATCGTTCATCAAAGCAGGTAATATACGCTCACCATCAGAAGAGCGAATAGCCTGTACGTGAACAGCAAAAGCGACTGATGATCCCACATTTTCGATCTTTGCTTTAATCACTTTCTTACCATTACTATCCACTAAGCTTGATGTTGTGCGCAATTTGGCTTTCGGCAAATTATTCAATGCTTTATAATCTCCCGGTTTATTGGAACGCCAATAAAAGTTATCAGAAAGCAGTTGCCCGTTTTCATCGTTCAGTTCCAACTTGATGAAATGCACAGGAGTCAAATCCGTTGGCTTCTTTTTTCTACCATATAATTCAAATTCATAAAGTGAATATCCCCACATAGTAGCCTGTTTCAACCCTTGCATTTTCACATAACGAGTACAAACAGGTTTTATCTTAATCTCTTCGACACCGCCTTTAGAGTCCTCATTGATATAAATTTCTTTCCAGTTTATTGCATCATCCGAAATCAACAGTTTATAAGCTTTTGCATGAGCAGCCTCCCAGTTCAATATGACAGAGGCTATTTCAGTAGGTTCACCCAGATCAACATAAATCCATTCTTCATCACGGGGTTCACTCGCCCAACGACTGCCATCACTGGCATCAATCGCGGCACTTGGCTCTCCGGCATCTGCCGAAATGGAGGAAGCAACCGCTTTCTTACCGAAAGCAAGGTTGTCTGTTGTAAAATTCAGATGGAAACAATAGGAATCCTTATTAGCGGCGGCATCCAAAACTACAGACTGGCTATAACGCCCCATTTCTTTCCCATCCAGATTATAGACTTTACCTGTAGCCGTAAGTCCTTTCTGCTCTTTCAAAGTGGTATTGATCACTTTTACACTATTATCAGCATAACTCCACTGAATATGAACCGGTTCACACGCCTTTCTGATTCCCCAGTAAGCCCCCGTCAAGTCATAATAATAATCATAGGTTTGCCATACCAATGAAGGATAAGCCGACTGCCCCATCCAAGTCAATATGCCGGAAGCATCTTCCCAAATATGATGTTGAAAGCCTTCGTACATCGCTTTATTCACCTCAACATTCACTAATGAGCTTTCCGGCAAAAATCTTCAATACCTTTCGCTTTACCATAATTGAACTCTACGGTAGAGAAATATTTGTCGGGACTGGCGTTCCCCGCCGAATTGCCAAAGAAATGCTTGTCCCACATTTCATTACGTGGCCACCAATCTTTTTCGGGCACAAATTTCTTAAAGCTATCGAAAGTAGTAAAGACAGCTGTACCTATTTCTGTACGGAATCCCCATCCTTTGGTTATATTGGCACCATATCCATAAGGGGCTTTGGTAAAATACCAGTTAGGATGAGAGTTAGTCCAAGGTCCACTCCCGGAAAGGCCGTCACTATGGGAATTGGCATGATAGGCCCGATCACCCCCATCGTATGTTCTAACGTCTTCCTCCAGCCACTTATTAAGAGGCGGTAACGGATACCCCTCATTATCACCACACCACACTGCAATACAAGCATGATTACGCAAACGCTTGATCTTTTCCACTGCATTCATATTGAAAGCAAAAACATCATCCGGAAGATTCGAATTTGAATTTAACCAGAAGTCGTCCCACACCATAATGCCGTATTTATCGCAAGCTTCATAAAACTCATCATCCGTAACCGAACCGATCCAATTGCGTATCATATTAAAATGCATCTCATTGTGAAGTTTCAATTTAAGATCATATTCTTCACCCCGACAACGCAACATATATTCGCTCATTCCCCAGTTTCCTCCTTTTACATAAACAGGTTCACCATTTATTTTAAGATGAAGCACACCGTCAACCAGCTCGGAACCGTATTCACGAATACCAAATGTAATATTCTGTTTATCAGAAGCCTTACCATTCACCATATAAGTCAGTTCGCAGGTATAAAGATTCGGCTGTCCGTAACCATTAGGCCACCACAAAGCAGGATTCTGAATTATAAATTGACTGAACTTGCTATCATCCAGAAGAAAAGTCCGCTGTTTGCCTGCCTCAATTACCAAATCTTCGGTAAATTCAATGTTGCCCGGCTGAATGATACCTTTCAACACTCCTTTCTGCTCTATATCTGTATGATTCCGTAGTTCCAACTGCAAGCTTAAAACCGCTTTGTTTTTAGAAGGAACTTTCGAACGTATCCAAGGATCGACGATAGACACTTCGCCGGTTTTTGTCAAATAGACGTCGTCAGTAATACCAGTCAAAAGACCGGGAACATAAGGCATCCAATCCCAGCCGGCACATGACATATAAGTAGGACTTGCATAATTGGGAACCGGAGTGCCTACCCAATGCACAAGGACGGCAAGCACATTCTTACCGTTTTTTGACAGCAAATCGGTTATATCGAAATTCCCCCGATGCATAAATCCATCAAGCAATCCGAGACGCGTCCCATTAAAAAATATTTCTCCTTTACGGTTAACCCCTTCAAAATTTAGCCATACCCTTTCTCCGTTTTCCACCTCCGGCGAATTAAACTCTGTACGATACCAGAAGTTACGGTCATATTTTGCTTTATCGACTTTATACGCATTATCAGCAAAATTCGGATCAGGCTCCAGTCCTTCTAATACATACGAACCAAACACCGTTCCCGGCACAGTTGCTTTGACCCAATCCCTCGTGTCATATCGGGTAGTCATCATATCAAAAGGATGCTCAATTTCTGCCTGAGCTTTCACTTTCCATATCGTCAGATTTCCATCACTATTCAATGAAATTTTTACTTTTTGTGCATGAACGGTGATACCAGTAAATAATAAAACAAGTAACAGTGTAGTCTTCCAAATATTCATATCTTCTATTTCTTTTTCACATTACAGATCAGTATATGAACGATTAATCGCTCATATACCCCTAAAAAAGAAATCAGATAGTCATATTATTATATTTTGTATTCCTCTATCTTCCTGTACAAAGTGGTAAGACCGATCTTCAGCAAGCGGGCAGTTTCCGTCTTGTTGCCTTTCGTATATTCCAGGACGCGGGCAATATGCCTTCGTTCCATAGCAGCCAGTTCAAAACTACCGATATTATCATCCGAACATTCATAATGAGTATTCTGAATCTCCAACGGAAGATCGCACACATCCAGATGCCCGCCTTCGCAGACAATCAGACTCCGTTCTATCACATTCCGCATTCACGGATATTTCCTTTCCAGGGTTGCTGTTCCAACGCATGAAGAAAAGCAGGAGTCATCTCATTACCGTATACGAAAGTTTCTCGGAAAAGCTCTTTGCAAAGGCAGTGGCAAGAATTCTGATATCACCGGTACGTTCGCGAAGTGCCGGCGATGTACCTGAAATACCGAAAGACGATAAAACAAGTCTTCACGGAAACGTCCCGCTTTGATTTCCTCTGTCAGATTGCGGTTGGTAGCAGCAATAATACGAACATTCACGTGCGTCGGTTTCGTATCTCCTATCTTTATATATTCGCCTGTTTCGAGAATACGCAGCAATTTGGCCTGTAGTTCAAAAGCCATTTCTCCGATTTCATCCAAAAAGATCGTACCGTTGTTGGCTTCTTCGAAGAGTCCTTTCTTGTCCTTCAAAGCTCCGGTGAAGGACCCGGCTTTATGCCCGAACATTTCACTCTCCAGCAGTTCCTTACTGAAAGACGAACAGTTCACGGCAACAAAGCTCTGTTTGCTCCGCTTACTATTATAATGTATGGCTTGTGCAAATACTTCTTTTCCGGTCCCCGTTTCTCCGGTCAACAACACCGGAACATCAGTCACCGAAACCTTCTGTGCCAGCATAACAGCTTCTTTCAGCACTTTCGATTCTCCCAGAATGGAATCAAAAGAATATAGCTGACTGACTTTCTTTTCCAGTTTCTCTAACCGGACATTCATCTTAGCCTTCTCAACGGCACGACTGATCAGAGGGATAATCTTATTATTATCGTCCCCTTTGGTTATATAATCAAATGCACCGTTCTTGATTGCCTGCACTCCGTCGGGTATATTACCGTGAGCGGTAAGAAGAATGACTTCCACATTCGGAGCTGTCTTTTTAATGTTCAACACCAGATCGACCCCGTTTCCATCGGGAAGAAAGACATCACACAAAGCCACATCCGGCTGTTGAATTTCCAACTGCCTGATAGCTGCCTTGCAATCACCTGCCTGACACACCTCATAACCCTCCAGTCCGAGATACGAGCCAACAGGCTACGAATCTGAACCTCATCGTCAATGATAAGAATTTTACTCATAATTAATTTATAAAAAATGAAGAAAGACAAACAGGGTGCGCAAATATAAGTCTTTTTTCTATGATCCGAGAACAATTCTCCCTACTTTATTGTTATTTCCACAGGAAACTATTTACGCAACAAACTTATGAAGATCATTATTATTGGAGGCGTTGCCGGAGGAGCTACCACTGCTGCCCGGATCAGACGCACAAACGAAGCAGCTGAAATCATCCTTTTAGAAAAAGGAAAGTATATCTCTTATGCCAATTGCGGACTGCCGTATTACATCGGAGGCGTGATCAAAGAACGGGAAAAACTGTTTGTACAGACCCCCGAAGCATTTTCTACGCGCTTTCGTGTAGACGTACGAACTGAAAATGAAGTAATCTTCATCGACCGGAAGAGAAAAACAGTAACGGTAAGACAAAGTAGCGGAGACACTTACGAGGAAAGCTACGACAAATTACTGATATCGACCGGAGCCTCCCCTGTACGTCCTCCCCTGCCGGGAATCGACCTGAACGGAATCTTCACACTCAGGAATGTAGCCGACACAGACCGAATCAAAGAATATATCAACAGTCATGCTCCCCGAAAGGCTGTTGTCATCGGAGCCGGATTTATCGGGCTGGAAATGGCAGAGAACCTGCACGCACAAGGAGCTAAAGTTTCTATTGTGGAAATGGGCAATCAAGTGATGGCTCCCATCGACTTCTCCATGGCATCCCTTGTACACCAGCATTTGATGGACAAAGGAGTGAACCTGTATCTGGAGCAGGCAGTAGCCTCTTTTGAAAGAGACGGAAAAGGATTGAAAGTCATCTTCAAGAACGGACAGTCCATCTCTGCCGACATCGTTATACTTTCCATCGGCGTACGTCCGGAAACGACACTGGCACGTGCCGCAGAACTGAAGATCGGCGAAGCCGGAGGAATCGCCGTCAACGACTACCTGCAAACGTCGGACGAATCGATTTACGCCATCGGTGACGCTATCGAATTCCGCCACCCGATCACCGGAAAGCCGTGGCTCAATTACCTTGCTGGTCCCGCCAATCGTCAGGGACGAATTGTCGCAGACAACATTCAGGGAGCACACATCCCTTATGAAGGAGCCATCGGAACTTCCATTGCAAAAGTATTCGACATGACTGTTGCTTCTACCGGATTACCCGGCAAACGATTGCGGCAGGCAGAAATCAATTATATGTCTTCGACCATCCATCCGTCCTCTCACGCAGGATATTACCCGGATGCCATGCCGATGAGTATTAAAATCACTTTCGACCCGAAGACAGGTAAACTGTACGGCGGACAGATCGTCGGCTATGACGGTGTAGACAAACGCATTGACGAAATCGCGCTTGTCATCAAGCATGAAGGTACGATCTATGATCTGATGAAAGTGGAGCAGGCTTACGCCCCTCCGTTCTCTTCTGCCAAAGATCCGGTAGCCGTTGCAGGATACGTAGCCGAAAACATCATAACTGGGAAAGTACAACCCGTCTATTGGAGACAGTTGAGGGATATCGAGATGGAAAACAATTTCCTGCTGGATGTACGTACTCCTGACGAATTCTCGCTCAATACACTGCCAGGTGCAGTGAACATTCCGCTGGACGAACTGCGTGACCGGCTGGATGAACTGCCGAAAGACAAGATGATCTATACATTCTGTGCCGTCGGACTCAGAGGATACCTTGCTTATCGCATTCTGGTACAGCATGGATTTGAAAAGGTACGCAACCTTTCCGGAGGATTGAAAACATACCACGCTGCCGCAGCACCCATCATCCTGAGAGAAGAAAGTGAGAACGAAGTACCTGCACAACCGAACGCAAACATACAACAGCCGGCAGATGCGCAACCTCAAAAGACAGTTTCACCAGTTGAAGCAGTGAAGACAATCCGTGTAGACGCTTGCGGACTGCAATGTCCGGGGCCGATTCTGAAAATGAAAAAGACAATGGATTCGCTGGTTTCCGGCGACCGGGTAGAAATTACCTCAACCGATCCGGGATTCCCGCGTGATGCTGCCGCATGGTGCAACTCGACAGGAAATCAGTTGATTTCCAAAGAAACAGCAGGAGGAAAATCTGTAGTAGTGATCGAAAAGGGCGAACCTAAATCCTGCAATATTGTTACCTCCTGTGAAGGAAAGGAAAAACTTTCATCATGTTCAGTGATGATTTAGACAAAGCTTTAGCTACCTTTGTGCTCGCTAATGGCGCAGCTGCCACCGGACAAAAGGTAACGATCTTTTTCACCTTCTGGGGACTGAACGTTATCAAGAAGCTGCATAAGCCGAACGTCGAAAAAGATATCTTTGGAAAAATGTTCGGCATGATGCTCCCTTCCAGCTCCCGAAAGTTGAAACTCTCTAAAATGAGCATGGGAGGAATAGGAGGAAAAATGATGCGGTACATCATGAATCGGAAAGGCATCGACTCTCTGGAGTCCTTACGCCAACAAGCTCTGGAGAACGGTGTGGAATTTATCGCCTGCCAAATGTCCATGGACGTCATGGGAGTGAAACAGGAAGAACTTCTGGACGAAGTGACAATAGGCGGAGTAGCAACATACATGGAACGGGCGGATAATGCAAATATCAACCTGTTTATATAGAAAAAGAACAAACAAAAAAACAAGTAGCATATGAAGACAATATGTGTAATGCGCGATGTATTCAAAGCAATGGCAAGATTTGAAGATGCATTTGAAAAAGTGTATCAGGTATCATTAAATGAAGCGATGATATTATGTGCCCTGCAAGAAGCCTCGCCCAATAATATGACGGCCACGAGCCTGTCCAAACGAACGGAGCTGACACCCTCTCACGCTTCAAAGATGCTCCGGATTCTGGAAGAAAAAGAACTGATTGTCAGAACACTCGGAGAAGAGGACCGAAGACTGATGCAGTTCCATCTCAGTCAGAGCGGTAAAAAACTAGTCCGACAATTAGCACTTGAAAAAGTGGAAATACCGGAATTACTGAAACCGCTATTCGAATCGGTAGATTCCTAAATCAAGCAGCCCGATACATGTAATATCGGCTTGCAGAAGAATAAAACGGTGAACCGCCTGTTCATATATTACAGGTTGTTCACCGTTTCTCGTTTCGTCATTCTTCAAGCCACCCTCTAAGAAGAGACATCACTTTCTGCTTCTGATCTTCGGACATTGTACCGATGCGTGCAAGATGACTGCCTCCCGGCTCTACAAAAACATGAATATTCTTTTTATTCTTCAGCCATGTTACTCCGGCAGCTGTCCAGGGATCATTCTGACCATAGATAAAAATCATCTTCGGATCGTTCTTCTTCAAGAACCGCACAATCTTATTGCTCAATGTCTTATCGAATTTCATCTTCCGCATATCTTCCGGCAACATCAGTCTTCTCAGATAATCCTTGCTGGTCTTTATAGAAAGGTAAGGTTTAAAAGGAGCGATATCGTATCCATAATACCCCAATTCGCGGGCAGCCTGCACGAAGAAAGAAAGAGTCGGGCTGTCTACTATAAAATAAGAAGGTCCGCTGATTGCCAGCAAATGATCCAGCAGTGTATCGTCAGAAGCCGAGATTTCCGGTATACTACGGATATCCGTTCCCCATTGCCAGATAGAGAAAGAATATTCCAGCACACAGAAATCGTATATTTCTT
>ERZ860009.855-NODE-855-length-11364-cov-1.321337_pt1 | contig 11364 bp, 9 predicted proteins | sample MGYA00510114_ERZ860009 | MGnify/ENA primary metagenome ERZ860009 (study PRJEB30046, sample SAMN00715177) | human gut metagenome | study: EMG produced TPA metagenomics assembly of the A metagenome-wide association study of gut microbiota in type 2... | reverse complement strand
TCATAAAATCCGTAATGCTCTGGAGACTGGTAAGCTTCATATCATCTCCTTCTTCAGTTTCCTCTTCCTCCTCTGTCTCAGAAGGCGCACTGCTGGCAAACAGACGCTCCATCATAAACTGTAAAAAGCCATCTTCCGCGGAAAGCTTTTTTCCACGCCAAATGCAATTTCACGGATCTTATACACGGCATATCCATCCGGTGTGTTCTCTCCAGACAGCCGGACATTAATGTGGTTTTCCCCCAGCCAGCGAAGCAGATTGACAAAACGGGCATCCACCCGCAAAATATCCGCACATACAGTTCCGTCTTCCTGGGTAAACTCAAATGCTGTGCGCTTTGTCTGGTTCGTGAACACTCCGCAGGAATGATATTTCCACTGCTTGCCGTATTATCTAAAACCAGAATCGGATATTTTGCACTTGCAGTGTTTTCATTCGACTGAAATGTTGTATAGGTACACTCACAGGCTTTCTTTTCTTCTGTTGTATTGCTGAAATCAAATACAGGCATATCTATCTCCCTTCTACATGATTTAAGGGTCAAAAACAGTTTTGACCCTTATCCTGCATAAACAATTCTGTTATTTTCTACGAAAGCAGTGCTTTATCACTTGCAAATTCCTCACCGCTTACTTTTTCAAACTGATGCAGCAGATCTCCGACCGTAAGTTTCTTTTTGTCTTCCCCTGCGATATTTAAAATAACTTTTCCTTCATGCATCATAATCAGACGGTTTCCATGGGCAATCGCATCCTTCATATTGTGTGTTACCATCATGGCCGTCAGATGATTCTCTGAAATGATCTGATCCGAAATCTCAAGTACCTTTGCGGCAGTCTTTGGATCCAGCGCAGCCGTATGCTCATCGAGAAGCAGAAGCTTCGGTTTCTGGATGGAAGCCATCAGAAGCGTGATTGCCTGACGCTGTCCACCGGATAACAGACCGACTTTTGATGTCAGGCGATCTTCCAGTCCAAGATGCAGGGTGGAAAGCATTTGGCGGTATTTCTCGCGTTCCGCTTTGGTAATTCCCCATCGCAATCCCCTGGATTTTCCACGTCTTGCTGCAATTGCCATGTTTTCCTCAATGGACATTGTGGTAGCCGTACCGGTCATCGGGTCCTGGAACACACGTCCCAGATATTGTGCCCTGCGATGCTCGGATAACTTTGTCACATCCTCGCCGCCGATATAGATTTTTCCGGAATCTACCGGCCATACACCGGCTACGGCATTCAGTGTTGTCGATTTTCCTGCACCGTTTCCACCGATCACTGTGACAAATTCGCCTTCCTCAAGTGTCAGGTCGACACCGTCCAGAGCCACTTTTTCATTTATCGTACCCGGATTGAATACTTTCCGGATATTTTCAATTTTTAACATCTCACTCATCGGTTACAGCCCCCTTGTTGCTTTTTTCTTATTCTTCAGATATGGAATCGCAAGGAAAATTGCTACCACGATTGCTGAGAACAGTTTCAGATCATCCGATGGGAATTTCAGCCACAAAATGATGCTCAGCACAAGGTAGTAAATGATCGCTCCAACGATCACGGAAAACAGCGTATATGCAAATGCCAGTTTCTTTCCTGCACACAGTTTTCCAAACAGTACATCTCCGATAATAACGGCAGCCAGACCGATAACGATTGCGCCTCGTCCCATATTGACATCCGCTGCACCCTGATACTGTGCATAAAGTGCACCGGACAGACCAACGAGTCCGTTGGAAATCATCAGTGCCAGTACCTTACAGAAGCTGGTATTGATTCCCTGTGCACGCGCCATCTGCGGGTTACATCCGGTTGCCCGGATGGCATGCCCCTGCTCGGTTCCGAAATACCAGTAAAGAATCGCCACGATCACTACCCCAAACAGGATACAGGTGGTAAATACTTTAATTTTTGCTGCTGTATCACCGGATACATAACGAAGCGATACCGCAAGGGAATATTTATCCACACTGATCGCCTGATTGGACTGTCCCATAATATTCAGATTGATGGAGTACAGTGCAATCTGCGTTAAAATTCCGGCAAGAATTGGAGGAATTCCCAGTTTGGTGTGCAGAAGACCTGTGACCATTCCCGCAAGCATTCCTGCAGCAAATGCAAAAATAAGGGAAACCCACGGATTCATATCACTGCGGATCAGCATAACGCCACAGCTCCGCCGGTTGCAAAAGAACCGTCCACCGACAGATCCGCAAAATCCAGAAGTTTGTATGTAATATATACTCCCAATGCCAGAAGGCCCCAGATCAGACCCTGTGCAATGGAGCCCGGCAGCGCACGAAACAGCGCCAGCGGACTTAAGGAAGCAAAATAAGCAGATATTAACCGATACCCATCCCCCTTAATTATTCAGCCTCGATAGCCTTGTAATCATCCGGAATTTTAACGCCCAGCTGATCACAGATATCTTTGTTGTATTCTTTGGTTACGTTCGGTGCAGTCTCAATCTTCATGGTTGTAATATCCGCACCGTTTACTAAAATGTCATATGCCATTTCACCGGCCTTTTTTCCGATGTCATAATAACTGATGGAAAGCGTTGCCACTCCGCATCCTTTACAGATACCTTCCTCTCCGGCAATAATCGGAGTTCCTGCCGGAAGTGCGATATTGTTGATTGCTTCTGTGTTCTGTGCCATGGTATTGTCTGTCGGAATGTAAATAACATCTGCATACTCGGTTGCACTCTGTACCACAGAACCGATATCATTGGAATCGGAAGCGGTAAACTCTTTGTAGCTGATACCGTCCTCATCCAGGTATTTTTCAAACTCGGTTGCCTGGTATTTGGAGTTTGCCTCTGCAGAGCAGTAAAGTATTGCGACATGCTTTGCATCCGGATAGAGCTCTACGAGCATATCCTCCTGCTGATCAAGCGGAGCCAGATCGGATGTACCGGAGATATTTCTTCCGGTTGTACCACTCCAGTCACTGATCTCCAAAGCCGTTGCATAATCGGTAACGGAAGTTCCCAGAATCGGAATATCGGTTGTCGCTGCTGCACATGCCTGTAAAGCAGTGGTTGCATTTGCAAGAATCAGATCCACATTGGAAGATACGAAATTATTTGCAATTGTAGAAGCATTTGCCTGCTCGTTCTGTGCATTCTGGAGATCAAATTTTACATTGTCTCCCAGCTTTTCCTTTAAGACATCCTCAAATCCCTGTGTTGCCTGATCCAGTGCCGGATGCTCCAGCTGCTGGCAGATTCCGATGTTATATACTTTACCGGATGCACCTGCACTCTGTGTCCCGTCTTTTACTGCATCTGCGGAATTTCCACAGGCGCCCAGGGATACCATCATGGCTGCTGCCACAGCAACCGACATTGCCTTGTTTAATTTTTTCATAGTTGTTCCTCCATTTATATTTTATATAGTCAGATAGACTTTAAGCCGCTTCCCGTCCTACTGGAAAGCGGCTCGTACACTGCGTAATTACAGGAAAATATATTTGCAGATAAAAAGTACTGCAAGGATATACATCAGTGGAGTAATCTTCTTACGCTTGCCACAGATCAGATTGATCAGTACAAAAGAGATTACACCAATGGCAATACCCTCTGCGATACTGTACATTAAAGGCATCGCAATGAGGCACAGATATGCAGGAACTGCATCTGTCAGATCCTCGAAATCAACCTTTACAATTGCGGATACCATCAGGAATCCGACAAAGATCAGCGCCGGTGCTGTTGCAAAGCCCGGAATTGCCGTAAAGATTGGTGCAAAGAAAATTGCAAGCAGGAATAATAATCCTGTAACGATGGATGCAAGACCGGTTCTTGCACCAGCTCCGACACCGGCAGAGCTCTCTACGAATGTTGTAGTTGTAGACGTACCAAGGACCGCACCTGCAGAAGTAGCAATTGCATCTGCCATCAGTGCCTGCTTTACGTTCGGAAGTTTTCCATCTTCGTCTAACATGCCGGCCTTATCCGATACACCGATCAGTGTTCCGATCGTATCAAACATATCTACAAACAGGAAAGACAACATGACTACGATGAAGTTCATAATTCCGACTCCATGGAAATCTGCTGTAAAACACTGTCCGAACGTCTCACCAATCTTTGAAAAATCAGTCATGGCAAATGTCGGATACAGAGAATAAAATCCAGCGTCTGCATCGATACGGTAAACACCCGCTGCCTGACAGATCATTCCAAGAATCCAGGTAGCCAGAATACCGATCAGAATAGATCCCTTGACTTTTTTGATGTATAAAATTGCAGTAAGAAGCAGACCGATCAGTGCAGTACTGCACAGATTCCTTCGGTATGCCAGTTATCTCTGAAATTTACATAAGATAACAATGTGGAATCGTTGTTTACAACGATATGTCCACCCTGCAGTCCGATAAACGCGATGAACAGACCGATGCCGGCGCTCACACCTTTCTTTAATGTGGTCGGAATGGCATTGAAAATTGCCTCACGCACATTGGTAAGAGAAAGGATAATAAAGATAATACCTTCGAAGAATACTGCCATCAGGGCTACCTTCCAGGAATATCCCATATTTCCGCATACGGTAAATGCAAAGTATGCATTCAGTCCCATACCCGGTGCAAGTGCAAACGGATAATTTGCAAGGAGTGCCATTGCAAACGTACCGATAAAGGATGCCAGACAGGTTGCGATCAGCACTGCTGTCGGGTCCATTCCTGCCTGTGAAAGCAGATTCGGGTTTACAGCCAGGATATAAGCCATGGTCATAAACGTCGTAATACCGGCGATCACTTCTGTTTTCGCTGTGGTATTATTCTCTTTGAGCTTAAACATTTTCTCTAACATGTTCTCTCCTCCATATTTTATTGTTGTGTAAAAGCACCCTACTATTTTATCATAAAATAATTGAGAAATCCATTCAATTATTTATGTCTCCAGGTACTTCTTGAAAAGAGAACAAGCATCGGGAAAATTTCCAGTCTTCCGGCCAGCATGTCAAAAATCAGCACAAGTTTTGAAAACCAGGAATACACCGAAAAATTACAGGTAGGTCCCACCACATCAAATCCCGGTCCGATATTGTTAAAGCACGCAGCAACCGCAGACACATTTGTTGTCATGGACAGTCCATCAATAGAAATCAAAAGAAAACTTCCGACTAAAATCACACCGTAAGCCGCCAGATAGGTATTTGTATTATTTAATACATCCTCCCCGATCCGGTTTCCATTCATGCGCACCACTTCCACACGCTGCGGGCTTAAAATTCTGCGGATATTTCTGCGCAGGTTTTTCAGAATCAGAAGAAGCCTTCCCATCTTAAGCCCTCCTGCCGTACTGCCTGCACAGGCACCGACAAACATCAGGCACAGCAACAGTGCCTTCGAAAATCCGGGCCACAAATCAAAGTCCGTGCTTGCAAACCCGGTCGTCGTCATGATAGAGGAAACCTGAAATGCCGCATGGCGGATCGTCTCTTCCCAGGAGCCGTACAGTCCCCGGACATTGAACGTAATTAAAAGAATACTGACCACAAATATGATGATATACAGCCGCAGTTCCTGATCTTTGAGCACTTCCTTTACATGCCGGACTAAAAGCAGATAATAACAGCTGAAGTTGATTCCAAACAAAAACATGAAGACCGTACATACATTCTGTATATATGGGCTGTATCCTGCAATACTGTCATTCCGGATTCCGAATCCACCTGTGCCGGCCGTTCCAAAAGCGGTACATACGGCATCAAAAACCGGCATTTTTCCCAACAGGAGAAACAGGAAATTGATGAATGTCAGCACCATGTATATGACGTACAAAATTCTTGCTGTTGTACGCATTTTCGGCACCAGCTTGTTCACATTCGGTCCCGGACTCTCCGCACGCAGCAGATGCATGGTATACCCTTTGCCTCTCTCTCCGTTCGGAGAAAGTGCCAGAAAAAATACAAGTCCCCCCATGCCGCCCAGCCAGTGGCTGAAACTCCGCCAGTACATAATTCCGGGAGAAAGTGCTTCCACATCTCCCAAAATCGAAGAACCTGTGGTTGTAAATCCCGATACAATTTCAAACAGGGCATCGACAAAGTTTGGAATTTCCCTGGAAAAAACAAATGGCAGACACCCGAAAAAACTGATTGCAATCCAGCTTCCGGCTACGCAGACCATCCCTTCCCTCGCAAAAAAACGACGGGTGGAATTTCTGCAAAAATAATACATTAAGGCACCAACTCCGGCAGTGATCAAAATGGACAGCCCAAACCCATAAACTGCTGCCCGGCTTCCGGTATACAGACTGATCAAAAGTGCCGGAACCATAAACCCTGCTTCCACAATTAAGATCTGGGAAAGAAATTTTCCCATCATTTTATAATTCATAGCATCCTCACTCGAAAATATCATTCAGCTGCAAAAGTGTCATCCCGCCCTTTGCAACGATAATCACGGAATTTCCAGCCTCATACATGGAATCTCCGTTTGGAATCTCCGTTTTACTTCCATGGCTGATACATGCGATCAGTATATTGCGTTTCAGGCGGATATTACGCAATGGTTCCCCGATATGTTTTGTGTCGGCATCTACGACAAACTCCAATGCCTCTGCCTGTCCTTCTGCAATATTGTGCAGTGTCAGTGCTGCACCTGTTGTATTCTGCATGGCACGGACATAACGGACAATCGTATTGCAGCAGAGTTCTTTCGGGCAGATCACACTGCCAAGGCCAAGACTGTCCTGCATACTGTTATTTTCCATATGACCGACTTTCGTGATTACCTGTGGCACTCCACATGTCTGCGCATACAGCGAAATAATCATATTCATCTCATCCATGCCGGTCATGGTTACAACGGCGTCACAATCATGGATGCCTTCACTTTCAAGCAGAAACTGGCTGCTGGCATCCCCATGTATGATACATACTTCCGGTGGAAGTTTACCGGATAGTTCTTCACAGCGCGCTTCATCCTGTTCGATCAGCTGTACACTGACGCCTTCTCTTGCCAGCCAGGTTGACAGATAATAACCGATTCTTCCGCCACCGCAGATAATTACACGCTTTGCCTTATGCGTGATAATGCCAAGATTGCGCAGAAGCTGTGTCAGCATCTCAGCAGTTGCCGTAATAAACAGATGATCCCCCTCCCGGAGAATAAAATGTCCGGACGGAATCTCCACAACACCATCACGGCTCACTGCGCAGACAAGTACCTTGCATTTGACAACATTTTCCAGATTCATCAGTGCCACATCGCAGAGTTTACTGCCTTTTTGTATCCGCAGCTCCACGATTTCCACACGGCTTTTGGCAAATGTTTCCCTCTGCAGAAAGCCCGGATAGCGGATCAGCCGTTCAATCTCGCGCGCCGCCTGTTTTTCCGGATTCACCATAAGCGAAAGGGAATAGACATCCCGCATGGTAAAAATCTGCTTGCCGTATTCGGGATTACGGATTCTTGCAATGGTGTGAATTCTCGGATTCAGACCATGGGCAGTCATACCACAGAGCAGATTGACTTCATCCGAACTGGTGGCTGCAATGAGCAGATCCGCCTTTTTCACATCCGCACTCTCCAACACGCGCATGGAGGCACAGTTTCCCTGTACCCCCATAACATCGTAACGCTCCACACTCGAATCCAGCACACGCTGGTTCGAATCGATCAAAGTCAGGTCGTGTCCTGCCGCAGAAAGCTTCTGCGTCAGCGTGAGTCCGACCTTGCCATCACCGGCGATTATTATTTTCACAGATTTGTCCTCCGTTTATATTCTGTATTTAGACGTCCCACATTATAGCATATGGCATATAGAAATACAACCGAGGAGTTTTTGGTCTTTACTGCTTCTTATCCTCCTGATATTCCTCAAAACTGAGAATTACTTTAAACAGATCGCCGTCCATCTGCACCGCAAGATTTCCATGCATCAGCTCGGTCAGGCTTTTTGCGATAGAAAGCCCCAGTCCGTGTCCTTCCGTATTCCGGGAACTGTCTCCACGGACAAATCTTCCGAAAAGTTCCTCGCTGGTCATTTTCAGTCGATCCTTCGAAATATTGCGGAAGGTCATAATCACCATTCCGTGAAATGTTTCCAGCGTAACATACACACGTGTTCCCGGCTGTGCATACTTACATATATTTCCCATCAGGTTGTCAATGATCCGCCACAAATGTCTGCCATCCACATAGATTTCAACGGGTGGTTGCGGACATTCTACAACCATCTCCAGCTGATTTGCCTCTGCCTTTTCTGAAAATTCCCCGACAATCTGTGTCAGAACGACCGTTGCATCACATACTTCCGGATTCACCGGAAGATTTCCGGTAGATGCTTTGGATGCCTCCATCAGATCCTCAATCAGTTTTTTCAGACGGTTGGACTGTCGGTCAAGCACCTCAATGTACTCCCGCATTGTTTCACTCTCTGTCGGCTCCTTTTTGATCAGATCCACATAGTTGATAATGGAAGTAAGCGGTGTTTTAATATCATGGGAGACATTGGTGATCAGTTCGGTACGAAACCGCTCACTCTTCATTTTTTCTTCTACCGCCGCTGCAACTCCGGTCTGTACATTATTTAAATTTTCCGCATGTGTGCGCAGCTCATACATCATTTTTTCTGTATGGATCGGATGCGAATAATCACCTTTTGCAATCCGTTCCCCTCCGTCGAATATCTGTCGAAACTGCACCACAATCTTTAACAGTACGCCGTATTCCACAACTTTCCAGAGGAGATAGACCATGATAATTCCGCCATCCGCTCCGGCACACAGTAAAAGAAATGCTTCTATGAGGAAGACCACAAGAAATACAGCTGTGACTTTTACCGTCATAGACAGACTTGCCAAAAGTGCCAGCCTGATTTCATGCAGTTCTCTTTTTATCCGGCGAAACGGGTTTAAAAGCAGACGCAACAGCGTATAATGCCAGAATTTTCCTGCGCGGATTCTTGCAATGATACTGATCACATATTCATACACAATCAGCTCTGCCAGTGCAAAGGCAATTGCAAAATACGCAACGCAATATTCAGCTCTTGCATTTCGAAACAGACCATCTCCCATATAAAGGCATATCAGCCCACAGCCAATTACTACAAGTCCTGTGATTCCTGTATAAATTGCAAACGGTATACGGTCGATCCTTCGAATCTGTACCGTATCAACCCCTTTTTTCCATCCTGCCGATACAAACAAAACGCCAAGCGAAACCAGCCATACAAGAGCGCTCAAAAGCAGCCACCACCCCGATGTCTTCCGCAGCTGTACCACAACGCCTGCAAGCGTGTGTGCTTTCTGGAAAAACTGTGTTTCCCGGAATCAATCACGATACGACTTCCACTCCCGGTTTCGTTTGAAAACAAAGAAGATACCGAAACTTTGCTTCCCTTCAGGGGATCCGCTACCGTAAGATAAAGCGTATATTCCGTCACTTCTTTCTCCTGATGCGGGTTATAATAAATGAGTCCCTGATTATCTTCGTATGCAAATGAAAAATCCTGCCACTGGAAGACCTCTGCCTTCGGATAGGTTTCCGCAATGGATTCCTGACGGATCGGGTAAATTCCATCCTTTTTTGACCATAAGTAACCTGCCTCTAACCCATCAAAATCAAACCGCAGTTCGGATGATTTTAAATACGGTTCGAGCTTACCTTTTTTCAGCAGTTCTCCATTTTCCGCACAATATCCGCCACCATCGTCCGATTCCCGGTAAGTATATTCCACATACGGTTCAAGATCCGACTGCGTTGGAACCATGGAAAAAGAAAAAGAATCAATCCGAAACAGGGTATCACCCGCATAACAATAAATCACACCATCATCATAGATAAAATGATCCACCTTCGTATAATACTTGATTTCCTGCATGTGCAGTCCCCGGTATCTTCCAAACAGCATATCCCAGAAAGAAAAATCATATGTATTAAACTCATTTTCATCTGTAAATTTCAGCCAGGCAAGTGCATTTTCCTTATTTAAGGTACCGGTATTGTTTCCACAGACAAGTTCGGTTTCTTTTCCTTTCGGCTTCTTTTTGACAAGTGAATAAACGATATTTCCGTCATCATATTTTTTCAGAGCTGCTGCTGCATCGTCCTGCCCGATAACTTCATCCCCCATCCAGTACGCATAGCTTCTGAGCAGCTCGGTATCCAGTGTTTTTTCAATGTCTTTCTGTGAACCCTGCAAATCGCCGGCCATCCCCATGCCCAGTGCAACTGTTATCACACCGGTCACGGCCACAAAAAATCCACTCACAATCGCAAGTACCATAGCCAGTAATCTGATGCCCTGCGATGATTTCCAGTTTTTGGACACATGTTCCGGCTTTTGCGATTTTTTATCCTTTTTCTCATTCATTTTCTACATCCTCCATCTTGTATCCCCGTCCCCACACAACTTTTAAATAACGTGGCTCCGCAGGATTATATTCGAGTTTTTCCCGAAGGTGACGGATATGTACGGCTACCGTGTTTTCGACACCGCACGGGCTGCCTTTCCACACGGCCTCGTAAATCTGTTTCGGTGAATATACTTCCCCCGGATGTTCCATCAGAAGTTTTAAAATATCGTACTCTGTTCTGGTAAGATTCACAGGTTCTCCGTCCAGAGTGACTTCCTTTAATTTATCATCCAGCTCGATGCCGCCGGCGGACAGTTTTGTCCTCACCTTCTGTCCGCTTCCAAGCAGCATATACCGCCGGATCTGGGATTTCACTCTCGCCTGCAGTTCCACTGGATTGAATGGTTTCGTCACATAATCGTCCGCGCCCACGGTAAGTCCGAGTACCTTATCGGTATCCTCACTTTTGGCCGTCAGTAAGATCACCGGAACATTGGAAATTTCACGGATTTTGCACATCGCTTCTATCCCGTCCATTTCCGGCATCATAATATCCATCAGAACCAGCTGGATATCCTCCCGGTTTATAATTTTTAAGGCTTCCTTTCCGTTATAAGCCGAAAACACCTGGTATCCTTCACTTTTTAAATAAATCTGCAAAGCAGAAACAATATCCTTTTCATCGTCACAAACTAAAACATTATACATAAAAAAACCGCCACCTCGTATTCATGATTAATCATAGATACATTGTAGCGGTTTTTTTCTTAATTTCCAATGGGGCAAACCTTTAAGGTTTGCTTAAAATCAGGAATTATTCTTATTTTGATATCTTTTCTTCTTTCAGCCATGCATCAACGCTCTCATACAGACGCTGCATTCCATCTTCAACAACCAGCTTGGAGGTAGCCACATTCACGCGCAAAAATCCTTCGCCTCCCCTGCCATACTGATTGCCTCCGCTGACATACAGACCGCTGGTTTTGCGGATAAATTTTGCAAACTGCCGGCCACTCTCCGTGATTTTGCGGCAGTCCAGCCACATGAGGTAATT
>ERZ860009.854-NODE-854-length-11364-cov-1.381643_pt1 | contig 11364 bp, 16 predicted proteins | sample MGYA00510114_ERZ860009 | MGnify/ENA primary metagenome ERZ860009 (study PRJEB30046, sample SAMN00715177) | human gut metagenome | study: EMG produced TPA metagenomics assembly of the A metagenome-wide association study of gut microbiota in type 2... | reverse complement strand
CCAGTAAGAAAAAAGCCATAACTTTGGTGATGGATTTGCGAAGGCATTTGGTATCCAGTATACAGATAAAGATAATAAGCTAAAATATGTCCATCAGACATCATGGGGTGTTACGACAAGACTTATCGGAGCTGTAATTATGACACATGTGATAATTCAGGTCTTGTGCTTCCACCAAGAGTTGCACCTGTTCAGGTTGATATTATTCCTATCATGCAGAAGAAGGAAGGCGTGCTTGATAAGGCATTTGAGGTTATGGATACACTCAAGGCAGCAGGACTTCGTGTTAAGGTTGATGATTCTGATAAGAATCCGGGATGGAAGTTCTCAGAACAGGAGATGCGTGGTATTCCTGTGAGAGTTGAGATGGGACCAAGAGATATTGAAGCCGGTCAGGCTATCGTTGTAAGAAGAGATACAAGAGAGAAGATTACAGTTAATATTTCTGAACTTGCTGACAAGATTAAAGAGATTCTTGATGCAATGCAGGTTGAGATGCTTGAACGTGCAAGAAAGCACAGAGATGAGCATACTTACGTTGCAACAAATTATGATGAGTTTAAGGATATAGTTGCTAATAAACCAGGATTTGTTAAGGCTATGTGGTGCGGTGACCAGGCATGTGAGGATAAGATTAAGGAAGATACAACTGCTACTTCAAGATGTATGCCATTTGCACAGGAACATCTTTCAGATGTATGTGTATGCTGCGGAAAGCCGGCAAAGAAGATGGTTACTGGGGTAAAGCATACTAAAAGATTATTAATATAGATAAAGACAAAGGCGGGCAAAAGCCCGCCTTTTATAAAAGATTAAAATTTGTGGAAATGAGGTAATGTATGGATAAATACAATATTGTGATGCCGCAGGAGGTTAAGGATATAATAAAACAGATAGAGGCGGCAGGCTTCGAGGCATTTGCTGTCGGTGGCTGTGTCCGTGACTGTATTCTTGGCAGAACACCGCAGGATTGGGATATAACGACATCAGCACTGCCTTCACAGATAAAAGAAATATTTTCAAGAACAATAGATACAGGCTACAGCATGGAACTGTTACTGTGATGATAGGCAAAACCGGTTATGAGATAACTACATACCGTATTGACGGGGAATATAAGGATTGCCGTCATCCTGAAAATGTCGAATTTTCATCAGATTTAAAGGATGATTTAAAAAGACGTGATTTTACGATTAATGCAATGGCATACAATGACAGCACAGGCCTTGTTGATGAATTTGACGGAATAAATGATTTGAACAAAGGTATTATAAGATGTGTGGGAGATGCAAAAGAGCGTTTTACGGAAGATGCTTTGAGAATGATGCGTGCAATACGATTCTCTGCCCAGCTCGGATTTGATATTGAAGAAAATACATACAATGCAATATCAAAGCTGTCACCATCAATAAGCCATGTCAGCATGGAACGCATACAGGTTGAGCTTGTAAAAACATTGTTGTCGGATAACCCCGGTTATGTAATGAGATTTTATGAGACAGGGCTGTTTAAATATGTGCTTCCGGATATAGGCTTGGTACTTGGTGGAAGATATTCAAGAAATGCACTTACAATGTTGAATTTCTCTAAAAAACAGCCTGTTTTCAGGTATGCAGCACTTCTTAACACGCTTGAACCGGAAAATGTAAGAAAGACGCTCAGGGAACTGAAGCTTGATAATTATACGGTGGAGCATGTTACAAAACTTGTTGCTAATTCAAAAGTAACAATAGAAGAAAATGAACCGGCATTAAGAGAGGCAGTCCACCAATACGGAAGAGAACTTATACAGATGATGTTTGAGCATGAAGAGGCCATAATTGCCACAAAGGAAGAAATTACCGGTATAAAGCTTGCTGGCAAGAAAAAACACCTTATCGTTCTCAGGGCTATGTATGATGAGATTACAAAAAGAGGTGACTGTATCTGTATAAAAGACCTTGATATAACGGGAAATGATTTGATGGAATATGGACTTAAAGGCCCTGAAATAGGGAAGACACTCAATGAACTTCTTGGCGTTGTAATAGAAAATCCACGTCTTAATGATAAAGCAACACTTATAGCATTAATAGAACATCTTAATTAACTTTAGGGTATTTTTCCTCCATAGCTTTCATATGATAAGACAGACATATGGAAGTGTGGAGGTTTATAATGAATGAAAAATCACTGGATGTATTAAAACAGTATGATATAGATGTGTATAAAACTATGCGTGGAAGAGGAGGAATGCTGCTCTTTACAAATCAGGGAGTGAAGCTGTTTCTCGAGTGTAATCATCCTGATAAATATTATGAAAGAGAAGAGATAATTACTAAAACTATTGCACATAATGGATTTATTAATGTTGATACATATATAAGAAATGCAGATGGCGGGCTTGTGAGTGAGAATGAGGAGGATGGCAGACGGTATATACTGAAAAACTGGGTTGATGCAAGAGAGTGTAATGTGAATGATATTTCGGATATAGCGGCCGGTGTCTCAACGCTTGCAAGGCTGCATACATCACTTGATGAAGCGGCAGTGTGTTTCAGGGAGATGGATGTTAATCCTGTAGCAGAAAACATGAGGCTTGCGGATAATTATGTGCGTCATATGAAAGAACTGAAACAGGCATCCAATTATCTTAAAAATAAGAAAAAGAAATCTGAGTTTGAAAATATTGCATATAGAAATATAGGTTCATTTTACAGTGAGGCGGTGAATGCTGTCCGTAAAATGAGTGATGATAAATTAAAAAAACGTTTTTTGCAGGCACAGCTTAGCGGTGAACTTGTACACGGCAACTATACATATCATAATGTTTGTTTTTGCGGAAGCACTGTATTTGTCACGAATTTCGAGAAGTGCCGCAATGAATGTCAGATAAGTGATTTGTACCAGTTTATGAGAAAAATTCTTGAAAAATATGAGTGGGATATTCAGACGGCATACAAAATGCTTGATGAATATGACAAAGTAAAACCTGTATCTGATATTGATTTGGAGCTTTTAGGAGTGCTTTTTTCATTTCCGGAAAAATTCTGGAAGATAATCAATTATTATTACAATATGAATAAGGCATGGATACCACCCAAAAGTGTTGAAAAACTGAAAGCAGTTACATCCGTAAACAGCCGCAGGCTGGAATTTCTTGCAAGTATAGGTGCATTGTGATAATATAGCTTACAAGTACGGATAGATTTTGAATTGGAGTACGTATGAACAAAAATGTATTTTTTAATATAATATATAAGGCAGTTTCCGTTATGATGATTGTTGTCATTTCTGTGTCAGGTCTTGTAGGCTGCGGCTCGAAAAAAACAAGTTCTGTCACACCGGGAAGCTCAATACTTCCGGCACCGACAAAGTCAATTACGGATGCACCTGTAAATGCAAAAACAAATGAAATTACAATAGAAGGCGTTTTGTCTTCATTAGATAAAGATGCCAAAAAGATGAGATTTGTTGAAAATTCATCAGGAATAGAATATGAAGTTCCATATACGGGGGGAACTGATATTCAGACAAAATATGGAACAAAGATAGCACCATCCAATATGAAGCCGGGTGAGATATACGAAGTTACATGTGATAAAAAAGGAACAGCACTGACAATCTACGGTGCAAAGGATGCGTGGGAAAGAACCGGGATTACAGGGCTTGATTTTGATGAAAGCACAAGAAAGATTACGATTGGTTCAATAATCTTGTATATGCACAGAAATCGGTGATTTTGTCAGATAATGAAAAGATATCTATTTCCCAGATTGTAAAACAGGATACTGTAATATTAAGAGGTGTTGATAGTACGGTTTACTCAATTGTAGTTGATGTAGGACACGGATATATTAAGTTCACAGGAGTAAGTGCATTTGAGGGCGGATATGCAAGTATAGGAAAGAGCCAGCTTGTAGGTGTGACTGATAATATGCTTGTTACTGCAGCAACCGGAACATATGATCTTGAACTTGATGCAGGAACCATGAGCGGAAAGAAGACTGTTACGGTTGAGAAAAATAAAGAGACAACGGTTGATTTCAGTGAATATAAGCTTCCGGTTGATGAGCAGGGAGCTGTTAATTTTAAAGTTACTCCGTCAAATGCTGTCATGACGATTGACGGCGAGGAAGTGGATTATACAGAACCTGTTATGTTGAAATTTGGCAGTCATGTCCTGACACTGGCAGCTAATTATTATGAAGCATATACAGAGACATTTACAGTAAGTTCGGCTTATTCTACAAAAGTTATAGATATGACATCTAAGTCAGCCTCGACTAAGAGCAGCAGTTCATCGACGACTGCAGCATCAACAAATGGTTACAAGGTAAATGTAACAGCACCTGCAGGTGCAGCACTTTATGTAGACAGCGTATATGTTGGGATTGTGCCGTGTTCATTTGAGAAAAAGTCGGGTACAAAGACTATAACTCTTACGCAGAATGGATATAATAAATTAGTTATTCTATTTCTATTGCCAACAGCAGCGGAGATTTGAATTATGCATTTCCGGATATGACAAAGAAAGAATAGAAGGAGGATAAATCCTCTCCTCGCTAGGAGACATAGTGCATCAAAGATGCACATTGGGATTTTTCTTTGAAAAACAAGGAGGATATTATGAATATACCGTTTTCACCACCTGATATAACAGAAGAAGAGATAGAAGCAGTTGCCGAGGTTATGCGTTCCGGCTGGATTACAACAGGACCAAAGACTAAGGAACTTGAAAGAAAGATGGCAGAATTTACGCATACAAACAGAGGTGTATGCCTTAATTCGGCAACATCATGTATGGAGATGGCACTACGCTTGTTTGAGATAGGACCGGGAGATGAAGTTATTGTGCCGGCATATACATACACTGCCAGTGCCAGTGTTGTATGTCATGTTGGTGCGACGCTGCGTCTTGTGGATGTAGAAAAAGGAACATTCCACATTGATTATGCTGCGGTTGAGAGTATGATTAATGAAAATACAAAGGCAATCATACCTGTTGATCTGGGCGGTGTTATGGTTGATTACGACCGTATACGAGCTATTGTTGAATCAAAGAAGAGCCTTTTTAGACCTTCTTCAAAGATGCAGGAAGCATTGGGACATATTTTAATTCTTCTGATTCTGCACATGGATATGGTGCTTCACAGAATGGAAAGATGAGTGGAGAATGTGCTGATTTTACAAGCTTTTCATTTCACGCTGTTAAGAATTTTACGACAGCTGAGGGTGGCGGACTTGTATGGAGACATGTGCCGGGTGTTGAAGATGAGGAGATTTATCATAATCTTATGCTTCTTACGCTTCACGGACAGTCAAAAGATGCACTTGCAAAGACAAAGTTAGGTGCATGGGAATATGACATAAAGGGACCTTATTACAAATGTAATATGACAGATATTCTTGCCGCTGTAGGCCTTGTACAGCAGAAGCGTTATAAGAGCCTTCTTGCGAGAAGAAAAGAGATTATTGAGCGTTATGATGAGTGGATTAAAGATGATGATATAATGACACTTAAACACTTTGATGGCGGTAATATTTCAAGTGGACATCTTTATCTTGTAAGAGTGCTTCCATATGATGAAGAAAAGAGAAATTCCCTTATAACAGCAATGGCAGAGGCAGGTATTGCAACTAATGTCCATTACAAACCTCTTCCTATGCATACGGCATACAAGAACCTTGGATTTGATATAAAAGATTTCCCAAATTCATACGAGATGTATAAAAATGAAATTACACTTCCGCTTCACACATGTCTTACAGATGAGCAGACAGAGTATATCATTGAGAATTTTAACAGATTAAGGAAGATTTAATTATGGAGTTAAGACAGTGGAATGAGCTGCCTGACCGTATGAGAACGCGTGAGGTCAGAAAATATTATAATATAATCGCACAGCGAAGAGGCTGGTTTCGTGCAAAAAGGGTATTTGATGTCATAGTTTCATTAATAATGCTTGTATTTCTTGCAATTCCTATGGCAGTTATTGCAGCCATGATAAAGTTAGACTCAAAAGGTCCTGTTTTTTTCAGGCAGGAAAGAGTTACGCAGTATGGAAGAATTTTTAAGATTTACAAATTCAGAACTATGGTGAATAATGCTTCATGTATTGGAAGCCAGGTTACAGTGGCAGGTGACGCAAGAATAACAAAGGTTGGTAAATTTTTAAGAAAATTCAGACTTGATGAATTTCCACAGCTTTTTAATATAATAGCTGGTGATATGACACTTGTTGGGACAAGACCTGAAGTGCCGAAATATGTTAAGCATTATACACCTGAGATGTATGCAACACTGCTTCTTCCTGCAGGACTTACATCGAGGACAAGCATTGCATACAAGGATGAGGATAAGCTTTTGAAGGATGCAAAAAATGCCGATAAGACTTATGTAGAGCAGATTCTTCCTGTTAAAATGCAATATAATCTTGAAAGTTTAAGAAAATTTGGACTGGTTGATGACTGTAGCATTTTATGGAATACTTTTTATTCTGTAATCAGGAAGTAGGATTGGAGACATTATGTTTATTACAATGTGTGTAATTGCATATAATGAAGAAAATGCAATTGACAGAATTCTTGGCGATATAGCCGCACAGGATTACAATCATAATGATATGGAAGTTGTGCTTGTTGATGGGGCATCAACTGATAATACAAAAAAACATCTTGATAATTTCAAGGAAAAATACAAAGATGATTTCAGAAGAGTTGTGGTGCTTGATAATCCTAAGAGAACACTACCGTCAGGCTGGAATGTAGCACTCAGGGAATATAAAGGCGATGCAATCATAAAAGTAGATGCACATGCCGAGATTCCTAAGGATTTCGTGAGCAAAAATGTGCGTGTTCTTGAGAGCGGAGAGGATATATGCGGTGGACAGAGACCTGTGATTATAGATGAAGAGACTCCGTGGAAGAATACGCTTCTGCTTGCGGAGAGCAGCATGTTTGGCTCAAGTATAGCTCCATACAGGAACAATCCGGGAAAAACATATGTAAAATCAATGTTTCATGCTGCGTACAGAAGACAAGTTTTTGATAAGGTCGGTTTTTTTAATGAAAATCTTGCACGCACGGAAGATAATGAGATTCATTACAGAATGAGGGAAGCAGGATTTAAACTTTGCTTTGACCCTGATATTATCTCATATCAGCATATAAGAAGCAGTCTTCCTAAGATGTTAAAACAGAAATATTCCAATGGATTGTGGATTGGGAAAACAGCAAAAATATGTCCGCAATGTTTGTCATTATATCATTTTGTGCCATTTGCCTTTGTATCGGCAATTATAATGTCGGTAATCGGAACAGGCCAGAAAATATGTATGCCGCTTAACAGGCTTGCAAAAAAACTTACAAAGTTGATGTGGTCTGTTTATGGACTTCTGGCAGCAGTAATGTCAGCATTTTCGGTGATGAAAGCAGGCAAAAAGAAAAATATGACAAATGTGGCACTGCCATTTTTGTTTTTATTGCTTCATGTAAGTTACGGAGTTGGCACATTAAAAGGCTTACTTAGTAAGACTGATGGTGAAAGGAAATAGGAAAAGATATGGGAGATACAAGAAAAGACAGGATACAGCTCCTTGTAAGAAGAATTTTTTTGGTTATAACGGATATTATTCTCATAAATGGTTCAGTATTTCTTTCACTGATTATGCGTTTTGAGATAAATATAGCAAGTGTTCCGGAAGAATATATACAAAAGTACATTGTAAATGTTATTCCATTTACAATCGTGACGCTTATAATATTCTGGTGTTTCAGGATGTATCACAGTCTGTGGCAGTATGCAAGTATCGCAGAACTTTATAAAATTGTGGAAGCATGCGTTGTTGCAGAGCTGGCACATCTTTGCGTGACATCTTTTATGGGATGGATGCTTCCACGTTCATGTTATTTTACATCAGGAGTATTTCTTATAGTTGCAATGAGTGCAAGCCGTTTTATGTACAGGCTTTTAAGGCAGCTTATTAATGAATACAGACATACCTCGGAACAGTTAAAGATAATGATTATCGGTGCCGGAGAGGCAACAAGTGTGCTGATGAGAGAAATTTCCAATTCGAGATACCTCGACAACTCAAAGGTGGTTTGTATAATAGATGACGATTTGGGAAAAGTTGGAAAGTATATCCGTGGTGTCAAAATTGTAGGTACAAGAGACCATATAAAAGAGTATGCAAGATATTATGACATCGATGAGATAATATTCGCTATTCCTTCAGCATCAACTAAGGATAAGAGGGAGATTCTTAATATCTGTAAAGAAACATCATGTAACTTAAAGATTCTTCCCGGCGTTTACCAGATGGTTGACGGCGAGATTAACATTAAGGATTTAAGAAATGTTGATGTTCTTGACTTGCTTGGAAGAGACCCTGTAAAAGTTATATAGAATCAATTATGGGTTATGTTAAAGACAAGACAGTGCTTGTAACAGGAGGCGGCGGTTCAATTGGTTCCGAACTTTGCAGACAGCTTGTAAGCCACAAGCCGAAATGTCTTGTTATATTTGATATATATGAAAATAATGCCTATGACATACAACAGGAATTAAAAATAAAATATCCTGATGCAAATGTGGTTACGCTTATCGGTTCAATAAGAAATACATCAAGACTTGAATCGGTATTTGAACAGTACAAGCCTGATATTGTTTATCATGCGGCAGCACACAAGCATGTTCCGCTCATGGAAGTAAGCCCTAATGAGGCTATAAAGAACAATGTTGTCGGAACATGGAATGTTGCAAAGATGGCTGATAAGTACGGAGTTAAGAAGTTTGTTATGATTTCTACGGACAAGGCTGTTAATCCTACAAATGTAATGGGTGCAACAAAGAGAATCTGTGAAATGATAATCCAGTCATTTAATGAGAAATCAAAGACAGATTTCGTTGCTGTTCGATTGGAAACGTGCTTGGAAGCAACGGTTCGGTTATTCCGCTCTTTAAAAGACAGATTGAGGCGGGAGGTCCTGTTACAGTTACACACCCTGATATTATCAGATACTTTATGACAATTCCGGAGGCGGTATCACTCGTCCTTCAGGCGGGAGCTTATGCCAAAGGCGGCGAGATATTTATTCTTGATATGGGTGAGCCGGTAAAGATTGACGATCTTGCAAAGAACTTAATACGTCTTTCGGGTTACACGCTCGGTGTTGACTGGAAATCAAATATACAGGTCTGCGTCCCGGTGAAAAGCTTTACGAAGAGCTTCTCATGAATGAAGAGGGCATGCAGGACACAGATAACAAACTTATTCACATAGGCAGACCAATCGAATTTGACAAAGAACATTTCTATGAAAAGCTTGAAGAGTTAAAAGAAATGGCATATGCAGAAGATTCGGCAGATATAAGAAAGAAGATTATGGAGGTTGTGGATACGTATCATCCGCAGAATTTGTAATCTCTATTATGGCAAGTATAGTAGCCTACTATATTTGTAAATGGCTGGATAGAGATTATTAGTCGGCAATCAGCCTAGGGTTTAAGCCGCCTTGCAAAAAAGGAATAAAAATCCCAGTGAGCTGCAACTCACTGGGATTTTTTCAAAATTTAAATGTATTTTCAAGCGTGTCCCACAATTTATCTTTTTCGCTGAAGTTAAGTGGCGTGCCATCTTTTAATGTGTAGCCGGAAGGGTCAGCATTTCCAGGATATTCGCCTGTTATCTCAGGCCATTTGATGCCGATTACCGGGTCGTTCCATGCAAGTCCGCCCTCATCACCAGGATGATAGAAATCAGTGACTTTATAACAGAATTCAGCTGTATCACTTAATACAAGAAATCCATGTGCAAATCCTTCACTTATATAGAACTGCTTTTTATTTTCTTCAGTGAGTTCGACACCAAACCATTTTCCGTATGTTTTTGAATCCGAGCGTAAATCAACTGCAACATCAAATACACGCCCTTTGATTACACGGACGAGCTTGCCTTGCGGAAATTCTTTCTGGAAATGAAGTCCGCGAAGCACGCCTTTTGATGAACTTGATTGGTTATCTTGTACAAAGACCATGTCAAGTCCTGCTTCATGCATATCATTCTGATTATATGTTTCCATAAAATAACCGCGGCTGTCACCATGAACAGTCGGTTCTATTATATAAAGACCATCTATGTCGCAAGGTGTAACTTTAACTGTCCCATAGTATTCTCCTTAAAATTAAAAAATAGTGTTAATAAAAAATGTATCGGGTTATTGATGATTAATCAGCAAGTTCTCCTATTTCGTGGAGATATCGGTTAAGTGCATCCTGCCATGCTGGCAGTGGAGTGAATCCGTTTTTAACAAGTTTGCTTTTATCAAGCCTGCTGTTAAAAGGCCGTGCAGCTTTTGAAAGACCATATTCGGCAGTTGTTACAGGTGTAACTTTTGTTTTGAGTCCTGCCTGACGGTAAATTTCACATGTAAAATCATACCACGAAATATATCCGCCTTCATTAGTTGCGTGGTAATAACCATATTTATCGGTTTCTGCCATGTCGATAAGTAAACGTGATAAATCAAGAGTGTAAGTAGGAGTTCCAATCTGGTCATTTACAACACGGACTTCATCATGTTTTTTACCGACATTAAGCATTGTTTTTATAAAATTTTTACCGTTAAGCCCAAAAACCCACGCAATGCGGATGATAAAATATTTTTCAATTGTACTGGAAACAGCAAGCTCCCTGCAAGTTTAGTTTCGCCATAAACATTGAGCGGTTTATAGTCTTTACAGTCTGGCTGCCAGGGGGTGCTTCCCTGACCATCAAATACATAGTCAGTACTTATGTAAATCATTTTACTGTCTGTTTTTTTGCATGCAGCGGCAATGTTTCTGGTTCCATCAGCATTGATTGAATGGGCTTATTTTTATTTTCGTCATCTTCTGCAGCATCTACAGCTGTCCATGCAGCACAATGAATAACCACATCAGGATTTACGCTGGTTATGACTTTATTTACGGAAAAGTCATCTGTAATATCAAGGGATATATAAGGTGCGGTTGTTACGGCTGAATTATCTTTAACTCCCGAATATTCAGGTGCAATGTCACTTCCGATTCCTTCATGACCACGCTTTATTAATTCATTCATCACATCGTGACCGAGTTGGCCGCCAACTCCTGTAACTAAAAATTTCATATAAAATCTCCATTATGTATTGTCTGAATGGTATGTATAAAATGTTAATCAGCGGTTTTTATACATCTTTTCATAATAATTCTGTACTCACCGGAAATGATTGTTTCCCACCATTCCCTGTTGTCAAGATACCATTTTATAGTTTTTTTGATACCGTCTTCAAATTTTGTTTCAGGGAGCCATCCAAGTTCATTGTGAATCTTTGTCGGGTCGATGGCATAACGCATGTCATG
>ERZ860009.853-NODE-853-length-11368-cov-1.239813_pt1 | contig 11368 bp, 13 predicted proteins | sample MGYA00510114_ERZ860009 | MGnify/ENA primary metagenome ERZ860009 (study PRJEB30046, sample SAMN00715177) | human gut metagenome | study: EMG produced TPA metagenomics assembly of the A metagenome-wide association study of gut microbiota in type 2... | reverse complement strand
AGCTATCGCACAGATTGCAGGACTACTGGAAATCACAACGAAGTGATAGAAAAGAACCTGTCTGCAAGTGGGTAAAGGATGATTCTTTTGTACCTATTAAAACGATTCCAAGAGTGGAAGAAATTGAGTTATGTCTATCAGTCCAGAGGAAGAAGTTTTAAAGGAGAAAGAAAGGCATGAAAAGTTGCTGGAGATTCCCGGAGTGATGATATCTGATGTTGAAGTGCGTGAATACCCATTAGGAGAAGCGGCTGCACATTTGGTCGGGTATGTTCAAAGCGTTACTGCGGAAGATTTAGAGGAACATGCAGGAGAAGGCTATACAGCCAATAGTGTAATCGGCAGAAGCGGAATGGAGGGCTTGTTTGAGAGTGAACTGAAAGGCCAGAACGGTTGCAGGATTTACATTGTAAATTCGGAAGGCAAAGAGAAGGAGGAACTGGTTTGTATTCTGGTACAGCATGGGCAGGATATTCAGCTTACGATAGATGCCAATTTGCAGGTTTCCTTGTACGAACAGTTTAAGGAAGATAAAAGCTGCTCAGTGGCCATGAATCCTTATACCGGAGAGGTATTGGCCTTGGTCAGCACACCGTCCTATGACAATAACGATTTTATTATGGGATTGTCCAGTGAACAGTGGACTGCACTTAATGAGGATGAGAATAAGCCAATGTATAATCGGTTCCGGCAAGTGTGGTGTCCGGGGTCTACATTCAAGCCAATTACCGCTGCAGTCGGCTTGGAATCAGGAGCAATCGATCCGATGGAAGATTACGGGAATGTAGGCTTAAGCTGGCAAAAGGATGCATCGTGGGGTTCTTATTATGTAACAACACTCCATGCATATGAACCAGTCATTTTAGAGAATGCTTTGATTTATTTCGATAATATTTATTTCGCAAAGGCAGCATTAAAGATTGGCTCAGAAGAAATGGAGAGTTCTTTGACTGGACTTGGTTTTAATGAGGAACTGCCATTTGAGATTAAGATGGCAGAGTCGCAGTATTCCAATACAGAGGGAATTGAAACTGAAATACAGTTAGCTGACAGCGGTTACGGACAGGGACAGGTTTTAGTGAATCCGTTACATATGGCTTGTATCTATTCTGCTTTCTGTAATGAGGGAAATGTCATAAAGCCGTATTTGGTATATCAGAACGAAGCAATAGCGGAGTATTGGATTCCGGGTGCCTTTTCTAATGAGACAGCAAGCCGCGTGTTGGAAGGAACAAAGAAGGTTGTGAATGATTCTAATGGAACTGGATATGCAGCCCATCGGGATGACATTCTTTTAGCAGGAAAAACAGGTACGGCAGAAATCAAGGCATCAAAGGATGATACTTCGGGTACGGAATTAGGATGGTTTGCAATTTTTACAGCAGAAGATACGGTAGAACGTCCTATATTGATTATCAGCATGGTAGAAGATGTGAAAGGAAGAGGAGGAAGCGGATATGTTGTTAAGAAAGACAGCTGGTTCTGGAAGAGTGGTTTGGCAGCAATTAGTTTTGTATTAATACTTAGTATTTCGGGGTGCAGTGATGCACCCCCGGAAGAAAATACAGTTTCGGAAACGGTAATAGATGTTCAGGATATTCAGGAAGAATCAGAGGAGGATGCAGATGAAATTATAAGCGTCTGCATTGCTCTTTATGAGAAAGCAGAAGAAGAAAATAAATTAGCGGATTTGGAAACAATCCGTAGTATTGTAAATCGTCTTGGAGAAAATGGTTATTCGGCAGTTGACAGTAAAAACCAGATCGATATGACTGAGCCTGAGCAGGTGGCCCACTTCTGCGAAATGGTAGATGCGAAGGAAGAGGCAGAAATATCCATTATTGAGGTCAGTTATTTGCCGGGTTTTGTAAAATACGATTTGCAGACAAAAGATGGAAATGTAGATGTGGTCAGAAGCTATTACAAGTACGAAAACGGAAATATACAAAGAAATACAACAGGAAGCTATCAGGCAGAATACTGGAACTATACAGAAGAAGGATATCTGATGTTTTCAGGGGTATGGTATTCGGAAGAATTATATATTCTTACATTAAGCGGAGTAGAGGAGAACACTGCATTGCGAGTGCAGCCTTTGGATGAGACGTGCCGAGAACTGACTCGGAAGTATCTCGCGCCAATCAGTTTTGAACAGAATAATATGTTTATTGTAGATTGGAGCGAGGACGATTTTGGAGAGCTGAATTTTTACGATATGTATGACATTCTCTATCAAAAAGAAAATGGGGAATATGTTCCTTATGTCGCAGATGACAATTTAGGCGTCGGTGCGGTTTACCGGATTCCGAAGGAGGAATTTGAAAGCGTTATCATGACCTACTTCAATATCGATAGTGAAACGCTGCAATCAAAAACGGTCTATTATTCAGAGGATTCGACCTATGAATATAAGCCGAGAGGGTTTGAAGAAGTGGAGTACCCGGAATATCCATATTCAGAGGTGGTTGGGTTCACGGAGAACAGCGATGGAACAATTACACTTACAGCTAATGTGGTATTTCCGCATTCGGGAAATTCAAAGGTATATGCCCACGAGGTTGTGGTCCGTCCTTTGGAGGACGGTGGGGTACAATATGTTTCCAACCGAATTATACCTTCCGAGGATAATAGTGAGGAAACATGGCATACACCACGTTTGACAGCGGAGGAATGGGAAGAATTGTACGGAGGCGAATAATGGAAGATGTAAAATGGCTGTTGAAGAGATGTGGCTTTCTGATTTTGATATTGCTGATTGTGGTAATAGCAGGAATGATCTGTTGGGGACGGCTGCATACGGAAGAAAAGAAAGTGGCAGAGGAAGTGTGGGAGCCTCCGGTGGAAATCGAGGACAGTGAAACGGTAACGGAGGAAGAAAACGATACGGAAACTTCCATAGATTCAGCATATTGGTTTATTCCACAATCCAGTGACTGCCTTATCTCGGAAGAGGAAAAGAAGCAGCTACAGAATATGGTTTTGTCGGCAGCAGAATCGGTCAAGGAAATCTATAAGGATGTGATAATTACAGATGCTGCGAATTATTCTTCCGGTGTTAGTGAATTTACAAGTGAGCAACGGAAAGAGGTTGCGGAGCAATTAGGGAAGGCCGGCTTGGTAAGTACAGAAGAAGATACCAATATGCAGAATCATGAAAAGATAGAAACCTTTTACGCAGATTACTTGAATGGACAGGACTCGATGGTTACGGTATTTGAAGTGCATAGAGACGGATGATTGGAGCAGTTACCTTTATTTATCGGAAGGAGCAGCTGCAGACCTATTACATAGGAGTTCGGTGGAAGGAAGGCGGTATGCCGGAGATACAGGGAACTTCGGTAAGTAATGTGGCTGAAATTAAACTTACGGAAAAAGGGTATTTTATCTACGCATATGAATATGTGATTGCACATGCAAGTTTGAGACAGTATTGGAGAATAGAACCGCTTCCGGAAGACTGCCGGGAACTGACAGAGAAATACATATCAGGACTAAGTTATGTGAATTACAATGTGCTTATCAAAAACTGGGACAGCAGTAACGTAGAAGATATTTTGATGCCTTGTATGTATGAAGACATCTATCGAATTTATACGGGAGAAAATCTGAAAACGGAAGGTTGGAAAATTCCGGCGGAGGAATACGAAAAGATAATGACCACTTATTTTCCGGTATCTGTAGAACAGTTGAGAGAGCATTGCGAGTATGATGAGAGCAGCAACAGCTATGAATATGAGATGATTTATGCCAGCCCATACCCACCTTTCGGAGAAGTAGTTGACTATACAAAAAATGCGGATGGAACAATTACACTGATTGTGGATGGAGTCTGGCCGGATTATAATTCTGATCTCGCTTTTCGGAATACGGTTGTGGTCCAGCCATTTGAGATGGAACATTCCGGTATCTTTCTAACTCTATAGAGGAAATAGAATTGGAACTGCCGCCAATAGCAAGAACGAAAGGATGATTTTAATGGTAAAAACAAAACCTAAGGTTTTATTTAAGAAAAAGAGTATTCTACTAATTATGGTATTTTTAATTGGATGTTTTATATGTGCTTGCGGGAAAGAAGATAGTGTTGCAGGTGAATCTCTTGTGGAAGATACGGAAGAAGTATTTTCCACAGAGGAAACAGAAAGTGCTGAGGAAGAAGCTGCAGAACAGTGGGAAAAGGGCTATGACCTTCCAGTAGATGAACAGGAAAGGGAAGAAGCTGAGACTGACTGTAAAAAGCTGATGGAACATTATCTTGATATTTATGAAACTGCAGATAAAGGGATAGCATCCAATGTTGTTTTGGATGATCAAACGGTTCTTGAAATGCAGAAGAAGGTAAAGGACGCAGGATATCCAATTGCTACGATGGTAACGTATTCTAACATGGGGAATTATGAAAGTGTCGATAGTTTTCTTAAAGAATGTATGGAAGGGCAAAGCGGTTCTGTAGTAATTTATGAAATCTACAACGATGGTGGACTGGGCAGAATGAAATTCATTTTTGATGGAACGGATATGTATGTTGTAAGTACAAGAGGAATCTGGAATGCTGACAACGAGCCGGGAATTTCGTACATTTCATATACGAGACTCAAGGAATGGAAATACACGGAAAAAGGATGGTTCTGCTATGAGTTGTGTGTGCCGGAGCCACCGGAAGTAACAGAAATTGTGGATGGAAGCTGTTTGATCAGAGTAAAGCCAATGACAGAAGAACAGCGTGAAATGTCAGAAGATGCGTGAGAGGTCTTGGTTATCAGGGCAATAACATTTTATGTTCGAATTGGGATGCAGACCATATGGAAGAATTAGATTTCAATGGGATGTATGAATATCTGTATGCAGTGAAATATGGAGATAAGTTCAATTCAGAGGATTATCCAGATGGAATTCCAAAGGAAGAATTTGAAAGTCTGATTATGGAGTATCTTCCGATAACAGCAGAGCAGATACGGGAGTACGCAGCGTTTGATGAGGAAAACCAAACCTATCTTTGGGAGAGACTTGGGTGTTTCAATTATGCTCATACCTTCTTTGGAACTTCTCTGCCGGAGGTTGTCAATATTAAAGAAAATGATGATGGAACTGTGACATTGACGGTAGAGGCGGTATGCGATATGGTTGTTTGTGATGATGCAGTCATAACCCATGAACTTACAGTGCGGTTTGCAGAAGATGGCAGTTTTCAGTATTTGGGGAATGAAATTCTGATGACGGAATTATGCACATACCAGACTACCAATACCGAATTAAAGAATGATTTGATAATAGTTGTGTTTTGTGGTAATCTTACAGATGTAAGAAAAGGAAGGAGGACACATGAAGAAATTAAAACTAGTTGGAATATTGGCAGCAGTTGTATTAATAGGCGGTGTGATTTCAATTCCGCTTATAAATAACCACACTGCTTATAAAGTGGAAAAGAAATTATGTGAAACACCACTGCCAGAGAAAACGGAATTGATAGAGTCAATATCACGGGCAGGGAAGCTGACAGGTAACGGAAATGGAATGCAGTATTTCGGAGCAATTTTAATTCGAAGTGATTTGTCTTTGGAAGAATTGGATGCTTACTATTCAGGGTACAGAAGTAATGAGTGGGAATATCTTGTAGATATCCAAGAAGGACAAGAGATTGAAGTGGTCGATCATAGTACATTGCAATTTGCGGAGCAGATAGAGAGTAAAGGATATTACATTGTGTATTCGTGGGGAGATGGGAATTCTTTGCTGAAAGAGATAGATATTCGTGGACATTAAAAAGGAGCAAGATGAATTATGAAATATATTTCCAAAATCAGTAAAATCAGTAGCTTCATATTTTACATATTTCTATTGTGCCAATTATGGCATTTATGCCAATATGGAAGGATGGTGTAAAATGATTATAAAGTCTATTATGACCGATGAAGATAGAAAAGCATTAGAGTATATGCTTTCGTTAGAATATGCTATGCCATATCAATTACTTAAGACAAAAAATAATAGAAGGAAAATTATTTATATAATGACACCAGTATTATTTTTGTTATCAATCGGCTGCTATTTTGTAAAGAGTTATCCGATGTTTTATGTGGAAATGGGGATTTCTATTATTGCATTGATTTGGATTATTTGGTTTCAATCTAAGGGAAAAAAATTTGAAAATAATGTCCATGAATTTGTATGGAATAAATCAAGATATAACAAAGTGGAAATTGATGTTCAGGGAATAAAATTAGAAGATAAAAAGATCTGTGAACTTAAAGAAATAGATAGAGTCTTTTTGTACAAAGGTTTTTTCTTTCTCATAACGAATGAAAAAAAGTTACTTGTACTAAAAACAGTAGGTGTAGAGACAGAAGAACTTATTAAGATTATTAAAGAAGCTGATATCTTATTTGAAAAAAGAGAAGAACCATTTAATATTTATGAATATTGCAAAAAGTAGTAGTTAAAAAAGAAAAAACAATTAATAAGATAATGGAAAAAAACGAGTAAAAGTTAATTCTACAGTTAACCTTTACTCGTTTTTGTTATTTCTGTGATACCCAGATATTCATGTCTGACAAGATAGACATGGTTATTTCAGTTGCGTTGCCTCCGGTAGCATCTCTATCGGCTCCAATATTTGTGGCAAAAAAGTATGTATTATCTTCCGTTTCGACAAAGCCAACAAACCATCCATTAATATCCTGACCATTTACACGGCCAGTTCCGGTCTTTCCGTAGAATGTTCCGGCATCGGAAGCTGAAAGGCAGATGGCATCTTTTACTGCATTGATATTTTCAGGGGCGAAGCCGAAACTGTTATTCTGTAGCTTGGTTAAAAGTTCGACCTGTTCTATTGGAGATATTTCCAAGGAGGATTCCATCCAATAAGAGGAGAAATCGCCACTCATGTTTTCGTTACCATATCCGATTTCTTGAACATAGCTGTAAACGTCAGAGGCTCCAAGCTGTTCATCTACTGTTTGAAAATACCAATTCACAGAGGAGTTCATTGCAGACTGTAAGGTCTGATCTGCGTTCCATGCTTCAAATGGATAGGTTTCTCCATTCCATGCAATGAACGAATTTTCCGGTGTAATGACGCCTTCTTCCAATCCGAACAAAGCATCGTATATCTTGTAGGTGGAGTTTGGAGCAACCCGTAAGGTGGCATGCTCCATGTCATGTATACTCCATGCATCGTTTTCCAAATCGTATAAAACAAAGCTGCCTTCGTATTCTCCGAAGTATGTGGAGAGGTCTACATAGGAAATATTCTCAGAAGAGGAATCCCATTGGTAGTGGCTTCCATCTGCTGCGTATGTAGAAATAAAAGGTGCGAATCCAAGGAGAAGGACAGCAGTCAACATGAATGCAGTCATACCTTTTACTCTTTTTATAAATGTCGGCTTCTCATAAGATGCAATGTTGATAATTCTCCGTTTCATCTGCTTCATGTTTCCACCAAGACCGGCGGCAAACGAAATGGAGTAAGTGAAATCTTTTCCGCAAAATTGATCAGTGTATTACCATAATCTGCATAATCATCCTCCTCAAGCATCTTTAAAACAGAGGTGTCACAGGCAACCTCTCTGTCATTACGCATTTCTTTCAGAGCATACCAGACAAGAGGATTGAACCAATATATTACTCCGGCAAAGTTCATTAGATAGTTGGCAATAGCATCTTTGTGCTTATAGTGCTGTAGCTCGTGTAACAGCATGTATCGCATGTCCGATTCGTTATAATCTGAGATGAGATGAATCGGCAGATAAATACAAGGTTTCAAAAGCCCAACAATAATCGGAGATTTCAAAAATGCAGTACTGTAAACATGGATATTTCTGTTAATTCCCATTTCTTTCATACATCGATGATATAGTTTTCGGACTTCCGGGTTCTGAAGGGGAAGTGCAGATTTTTTCAAGTTCTGTAAGCGATAGAGGATTTGATTACCAATATAATCATTGCAAGGATGCCTACAAGCCATATTCCAAATAGTATGTATCCGATGCTGGATGGAGTCTCACTATTTACCGAAAGGGCAAAGTCATTCATCAGTCTGAATTTCCGGCTGGATTGATCCCCGCAGCTTCTCCTATGGCGGTTCTGGTGCCAGAAGTAGGAGAACTTTTCAGGCTACTGAGCCACGAGAGGATTTGCGGAAACCCAATTAAACGGAACGGTATAAAAGGAACTACTAACAATCCAAGTAGCAGGAACCACAGATTATACTGCATCCGGCTGGATAGGTTGCCTTTGAATATCCGCTTGGCTATCAAAAGAATTCCGATGATACCGCTGATAAATACATTGCATATTAAAAAGCGTATCATAAAATCAGCCATGTTAATTACCTCCTTTTTTTGACCTCTTGGAAAGAAGAGAGCGGAGAGTGTCTATTTCCGTTTCGGACAGTCTGTCATTTTCTATATATGCAGACAGCATGGCAGTGATGTCTCCATCGTAGTATCGTTCTAGAAAAGAGTTACTTTCCTGACCGATGTATTCACTTTCTTTCACAACTGGAGTGTAAACAAACACTCGACTTTGTTTTTCATAAGTCAGAACGCCCTTGTTCACTAGACGTTTAATTAGAGTTTGTATTGTTTTTGGACTCCAGCTCGTAGTCTGTAATAATTTATCAGTAATTTCATTGGTGCTGATCGGCGCATATTTCCATACGATTTTCATAACTTCAAATTCAGCTTCGGAAATTTGTGGTAAATCGCTCATTTCAAATTCCTCCTTAAATCTTACAGGTGTAATAAAAATATTATAGATGCTATTTGTGTAGTTGTCAATTTCATAAAAAACATATTGACTTGAAATCTTACTTGCGTAATACTGAAATATTACGGAAGTAAGATTTAGAGATGGCAACAAAAAGAAAAGAACCAGAATCACAACGGATTAGCTGGTTCCTTTACTCGTTTGAATTACCTCTTTTATGTATGAGTGCTAAGAGGTATTCAATTTCTGGAAGAATCTCGGCTGCCTTTTGCTCATCACATTCCTGTAGCATCAATAACAGTTTTTGTTTTTTCACTCCATCCGTAGCAGTGTCAGGGTGGAAAATACGGTCTGCAGGAATGTGTAAATAAGCGATGATCTGGCACAATACTGCGAACTTGGGATTACCACGGTCGTTTTCAATATTTAGTAGTGTACGCTCATCACACCTATTTGTTCAGCTAATGCTGCTTGAGATAGATGGGCTTCTTCTCTGGCAGCCCGGACTACCTTCGCAAGATTTTTTACATAGTCATGCATTACAATTCACCTCAGTGCTAGTTTACACTACAGGGTAAATATTATGAATTACAATAGAGTACAGGTGTAAGATGAAACGAACTACACCATAAAAGGAGAAATTACATGGAAGCAAGGAAACAGCACAGAATACGATGTTTGTTGAAGTTACTGAAATTTGTTCATGGATAAAATCGCATTGATAGGTGTATCGCAATTCACAGAACGATGAATTGCGATACACCTATTTTATATTTCAAGAGAAAATAAAAAGGAGGCTCATGATGAAAGAGATGGAAGCAAAGACAGAAAACAGATATGAGTACAGAAAACCACAGGAAAAGAGGAAACAGATGATAGCACCGGATTTATTTGAATTTGCATATGTACCGGATTGGTACGGACATTTAGCGGAACTGGAGAGATTGGCATTGCCGGAATCATGGAAGTTCCGAAAGTCGAGCCGGGAAACAAAGAATGCAGACACCCCCATTTTAGAACGTTACATACATACAATTTTTCGCAAGCAGGTTATTGACTTTAATTCAGAAAGTGATCCAAGAAAAGCAGACAGTATTTTTCATTTGGAAAACGAATGTGTCTGCTTCCATACTGGATTATACACATCTCAGTACAAGGGGATTTATGGTTATTTTGAAAGAAACAATTTTTCGGATTCTTTAAGAGATTGGTATTTTAGAGGTTTTTGTGATGAACTGTCTCCAAAGTTAAGATACAAAGCGTTTTCTTGGCTACGATACGGATGAAACGGGGAAGCTGGTAATCAATAGGACACAGGAGCCGATTGTGGTTCGGCTGTATCAGGAATTCCTGGACGGAAAAACAACCGATTACATCAAGAGGATTTTTGAACGGGAAGGTGTGAAAAATTGGGATGGCGGTACGAAGTGGCAGTCCACAACCTTAATGAGTATGTTGGAGAATGAAAAATACAAGGGTGATGCCTTACTGCAGAAAAGTTATACGGTGGATTTCCTCACCAAGAAACGTACACAGAACAAAGGGAAATTCAGATGTTTTATGTGGAGGATGACCACGATGCCATCATTTCAAAGCGGATATGGGAATGTGTACAGCTTGAAATAAAACGCAGGAAAAAGTATCTGGAGGAGCATGGGACAAACTCCTATTCCCACCGGCCGGAAAGCAATCCATTTGCATCCAAGATAATTTGCGGAGACTGTAATAAGGTATTTGCACGGAAAGGCTGGCGGAGCAGCACAGGTGTTGACCGTAAGGTATGGCAATGCAGTGAACGCTACAAGGTCAAAGGAGTTATGGGATGTGCCAAACGCCACGTAGAGGAAGAAACGCTGATAAAGGCTTATCTGATGGCTTGGAACGCATTGGTGGAGAACCGAGAGGACTTTATGGAGCAGTGGACGGAACAGCTGCAGAGCGAGAACCTCTTGGAAAGTTATCGGGCGGAGAAGTTCATAGAATATACCGATGGGGCAAAGCCTTTGACGGAGATGGATACGGACTTCATGCTGAAAACACTGGACCACATCAAGGTTTTTGAAGATGGAACATTGTTGGTGGTCTTCTTGGACGGAACGGAGATTGAATGTAAAAATGAAGAGGAGTAAGAAAAGATGCCGATTGGGAGTTGTGATTCCTGATCGGCTTTTTTTCTTCTCTTTTTCGGATAGTAAAAAAACAGGTGATATGGTAAAATTAGAAATGAAGTAGAGACTGTAGTTCGATAAATGTAAAGGGGACAATTATAAGTGAAAATAGATATCAATAAATTACGAGAAATGGAAGCTGCGCATCATAATTTTAGATTGGCTAATGAAAAAATGGTATTTTACTATGATGAAACTGCTAACGTAAGAAAATTTTGTTTGACAGAAGATGGAATAAATGATAGTAATGCGGTCAAACGAGATTTTATATTGGGAGGAATTGCTTTTGATGGTTGCAGTTGTCCAGCAGATATTGATGAATTATATAAAAGGTTAAGATTGCAACCGACTGTAAAAGAATTGAAATATGATAAATTAGTAAATGGTCATAAGGACTTTTGGAAAGGATTAAATCGAAATACTTTATCAGAATTTCTGGATTGGTTATATAATAGTGGACTATACATTCATTATATAACTTTGAATAATTTGTATTA
>ERZ860009.851-NODE-851-length-11396-cov-1.688123_pt1 | contig 11396 bp, 9 predicted proteins | sample MGYA00510114_ERZ860009 | MGnify/ENA primary metagenome ERZ860009 (study PRJEB30046, sample SAMN00715177) | human gut metagenome | study: EMG produced TPA metagenomics assembly of the A metagenome-wide association study of gut microbiota in type 2... | reverse complement strand
CCCAGTTGACACCTACCTCAAAGTAAGTAGGATACCATGCACCGGTATAAGCAGCCAACATACATTCCGGCTTTATCTTTTTGATGGAAGTACGTACATCTTTTATAAAGTTATATATAACAGAAGCTCTCCACGTCAGCCATTGATGATAGTATGGGCCACCCACACGGTCTATGCCTCCTTCGGCATTAGGGCGCCATTCAAAAATATCCTCCGGAAACTTCTCAACTTTCTTTCCGATGAATTTCTCAAACATCTTCTTTGACTCAGGAGAAAAGTCCGAATCAATACAATCATATCGTGCACGGTCAAGCATGATGCCGTCAAATGCATAATTCCGAACAACTTCTTTGATCACATCAATCTCATACTTCTGCACCTCTTTCAGTGCCGGATTCAGGAACATGGTAGGCTTTCCTTCTATTTCCGTTACAGGGAGCAGTCCTTTGCGCGGTACATAATTGATAGCCTGCCACTTTTTGTGTTTATCGAAGATGGCACCACGTTTCACGATATTCTGTCCGTCAGCAAATATATTCATTCCAGCAAAGATGATCATATTGCGGGCATGAGCAGCTTCGATAAAGGTACCGATAAAGTCAAAATCCGGACGGTCGAAGTTTTTCCAATTCTTCTTCTGTGCGGCATATTTGCTGGGATATAATACTTCACCCGTATTGTCTTTAATGTCCAATACCAGATGCGTGATACCTGCTTCATGACATTTGTCTACATAGAAGCGGATTGAATCGGGGTAGCTGAAACGTTGGAAATTAGCCGAACAGTCCAACCACATTACTTTTGGCTTTCCTGAGGCAAATGCCAGAATGCCTATCCATAACAAAAGGGAGATAATTGAGAATCTTTTCATATTCATAGCGTATTCTTTCGATTTTACTTCAGAGCTCCTCCGGCTCTCATTCCGTTTTCAACTTCTTTCCATAATCCTTTGTTGATGATATGTACAATGTCGAATACCATCAGTCCGTCGGAAGCTTTCAGGTTCATTTCTATGGTTGCGGATAATTTGGCGGGATTGTCATAGAATTGGTCCACCAGAATACCACCCATAAATTTATTATCTTTCATGATATTGCGTAATTTCTGACAAGAACCTTCAACAGAATACCACGTGCCGCTTTGTGCCTGTGAATCTGTTTCGTTCCATACGCTCTTCTTGTTTTTCAGAGATTCTTCTATGGTGATATCGGTATAATAATTACCGGTAGTATATAAGTCCATCAGTTCGGCATAACCGTAATTCTTATATTCGGAAGTAGCCCAGTCAAAATCTTCACTCGGATCGTATTTCTTGCTCGCAAAGTTTACGCCTACTTCATAATAAGAAGGATACCATGCTCCGGTGTATGTACCGAAAGAAATATCCGGATTCACTTTCTTTACTTCATTCCGGGCACGGGCCATGAAGTCGTAGATGTTCTTGGTGCGCCATTCAATCCATTTCAGGAAATGTTTTCCGCGTTCGGGATAGTATTTATCATTCTCATCCTTTTTCCATTCGAAGATGTCTTCCGGAAACTTTTCTACTTTCTGCCCGATATACGCCTCGAACTTCTGACGAGAGAGGTCTGAAAAGTCTGCCGTTATACCATCATAGCGTACACGGTCCAGCGTCAATCCGTCCAGATCGGGATAACGTTTCACTAAATCCTTGAGAACATTCAATATATGTGTCTGAAACTCTTCATTGACAGGATTAACCATTGCCGAATATTTCTTCTTTTCGTTGGTGATGGAAGTGATTCCTTCCGGAGTGTATACTGTCGATGCCCATTCAGGATGCGTGGAATAGACTAATCCACGGTCGAAATAATTGTGTCCTGCGACAAAGACATTGAGTGAAGCATGTACTTCTATACCCAGTTCATGGGCTTTTTTGATGAAATGTCCCAAGTAATCGAAGTCTTTGCGTTCATATCCATGCCATTCACGCATTTTAGGAGCAAACTCCGTATCGAACAGTACTTCTCCGGTGATGGGACGTACATCAACGATAGCATGGGTGAAACCTAATGATTTTATTTTTGTCAGATAATAATCAATGGAGTCAGGATTGCTGAAGCGTTCAAAGTTTGCTTCCGCATCAAACCACATCAAAGCGGGCTTGCCATTTTCTACTTGGGGAGTTGCGTTTTTGCATGCTCCCAATGCAATGATTAACAGACTTGATAAAAGTACTATTGTTATTTTTCTCATACGATCATATTCTAAAGAGTCGGTTATTCTTTTTTATTCAATTGCGAGTTTGATGCCTTCTTTGGCATATTGCCATTGATCGGCTTTCTTCAGATGAATCATGTCGAACAGAAAATATCCGTCACAAACATTCATACAGGCCTTTACGGATTGTACGATTGCCTGATTTTCTTGTTCCTGAGTAGCCTGATTATTGGTATCCCAGTTTCCTACATCCGGACCTCCGGCTACAATGGGGCATTCTCCTTTTATTTTATCTTTAGCCAATGAACAGAAACCTTCCATAGTCCATTCCGTCGTACCGTGTACCTTTAGCGGTGAGGCATAGGCACCGATCAGTATTTGATCCATACAGGCGGCATAGCCGTAATTTTTATATTTGCTTGTCGCCCAGTTGTAATAACGCGAGGTATCATAAGTGGAAGCTGCCCAGTTGACACCTACATCATAATAGGTAGAATACCAGCCGCCTACATAAACTCCGAATTTGATGCCGGGTTTCACTCCTTTTACAGCAGTGCGTGCTTTCTGCATAAAGTCATAAATCACTTTTGCACGGAATTCCAACCACTTAGTCAGATATTTAGGATAGGTGGCAGGAAGACTGGAAGCACCCGGTGCCAGGATGTCGTTCGGGTAGTTTTGAATTCTGATGCCTCCCATATATTCTTCAAATTGTTTGCGGGATTCTTCGGAAAAGTCTGCTTGTAAATTGAGGAAACGTCCACGGTCTAAGAATATACCGTCCAGATCATAACCTGCAAGATCCTTCAGCAAGTCACAAAGGAACGTTTGTACTTCCGGATGGGCGGGATTGAAAAACTTGGTACTTTCACTGGTATTCATTACGCTTGTAATCCCTACCTGCATGTTCATCTGTGTTGCCCACTCTGCCTTAGACTGGTCTCTATACAATAGTCCTGTGCCTCCGTCAATCTGATTTCCACCGACAAAAGTATTGAGGCAGCATGAATACGAAGCCCCTGTTTGCGTGCTTCGTCAACGAAGGCTTGCAGATAGTCCCATGTTGCCGTTCTTTCTACTTTAGTATAGTTGCTTCCGATCCAGGCATACATAAATTTGACTTGATCTACAAGATTTGTTTTAAATAGAACATCGCCGGTAGTTGGACGTACGTCTACTACAATATCTGTGAAACCGGCATCTTTGGCTAAAGCCAGATCACGAGCTATATTTTCTTTGCTGTTGGCAAAATCGGGAAAGTTGGCAGCAGCGTCAATCCAGATATAACGGGGTTTGGAAGCATTAGGATTCTCTGTCGGTTCTTCGTCTTCTCCTCCGCTGGTGTCTCCCCAATAATCTTTTGAGTCGTTGCCGCCACATGCCATGCACAAGCAGGCAGCTATTCCCCCCATAAATGTTTTTATTATATTTTTCTTAATATTCATTTTATACGACTTAATAGTTGAAGTAAGAAGCCTGTACCTGAAAGAGGTACAGGCTTCTTGCATAAAGATGGTATTTACATGTCGATACAGTCGCACTGTACACAACCTACATATCCATTGCAGAACATGAAGTAGATGTACATATAATAACCGTCATCTGAAACTTTCAATACTACATCACCACAATAATTACCGTTTGTGTTTCCAAGAATCTTAGACCCATAGTTTCCATTGATTCCCAGACCGGTACTTCCGAAGTCAATAGCCTGAGTTCCTAATGAACCTGATGAAAGATCAAACAGGTATATATTGTCGGCAGTTCCCCAACTCCATGGATTTACCAGATTTGAAGCTACATATTCCACCTTATTAAATACAGCATGATCAACTGCATTTGGTACGTAGTTTCCATCAAGTGCCACTCCCTTGTTCTTGATTGAATTGGTTTTTCCATCCATCCAGCATAGGTTGCGTGGTTCGGCGTAGAATGTAGTAAAATAATCACTGGTCAGGTCTGTCGGATCGGAGTAAATGACATCGGCATTTGTACCCCAGGCACCTATTCCTTGTGCTGTAATAATATCCGGCGTCTGTGATTTAAGTACACCATTTTCTACCTGCCAACGGGCAAACTGTCCTGAAGTAGCATAGATAGGAGCGGTTATAATAGCATTATTGTTCAGGCTGCCAGATACTGACAGTTTTCTACCCATAGCCAGTGAAGTAGTAAATTCTATGTATTTTTCCGGTGCTTGGTCTACTCCCGAGGCTTTCCATACGGTAAAGGCTGGTCCAGCATTTGGAGTCAGATTCGTGAACAGGATATTACCGTCCTTGTCTGATGTTGTATAGAAGTTTGTCAGACTACCTGCAAAACTAATATTCATTGTCCCTGCTTTTTCTCCATTCTTGGCGTTCAGGTATATAGGATTTTTGGCGCGTTCATTAATAACTACATAATCATTTGTTACAGCAATACCAGTTGTCATATCAGAACTTGAAATACCTATGTCTGTAAGTTTCTTAGCCCAAATAAGTTTAGCACTGTTTGCGCGTAAGCCGGCAGCAATCTTTTCTGGGATTTCTTTCTTGACAGTATACGTAGACTTAGTTGTGCCGTTTTGTGCGGTCACAGTAATTTTCTGGTCTTGGTCGTAATTTAATGCGACTGTTCTTGGATCAGGTGAGATCGTTGCTCCGTGAGAGATCGATATATCTGCTAATACTTCACCTATACTTTCCAGGCTAATCAGAGAAATAGTTTTGGTACTTTCGTTGATAATGCCTGATAATCCCAGACTCGTAATATTGAATTTTGTAATTGCGCACTCATTACTTTTACGAATTTCTGCCACAACTTTATATTCGGTGCTTGCGCCCGTCTGGTCTTTCACAGTTATAAAGTTATCCTTCGTCATATCCATAAATAATAATGTAGGATATACATATACATTATTGTCCAGATCAGCAATCACACGCATTTTTTTCAGATCAGACAGTTGCAGGACATTGTCCGAAAGTTTGGGATAGTTATATGGAAATACAACGGTAATCACATGGTTTGTATAATCTATCTCACTGGTGAAACTATTGTCATCACTGTCATCATCCGGGAAGGATGCTGTCAAGTTATTGATTATGTTCCTTTCAACAGTCGGATTGAATTCTTCCGGGCTATGGCATGCGCTTATACCCATTAGAAACGCAATGACTGAAATAATTGATAATATTTTATTTTTCATTGTATTAAGCTTTTAGTTATTTCCATTCATCATATTGCTCAATTAACGCATTATTCTTTATTTCAGAAGTCGGCACCGGTAAAACGTATAACTTCTGTGGGAACTTACGATCTTGTCCGTCGCAATCAATGTATTCGTACGTACCGTTCGTAATCTTGAGACCGTGGCAGCGATAGTTATTATATTCAATGTGTGCAAGTCTCCAACGGCGCATATCCCAAAACAGATGTCCTTCGTATGCAAGCTCAATCTTACGTTCGTTGCGATAATCATTGAACCATGCTTCACCACTGGAAGATTTGCCCGGCAGATTTACTCCCTGACGTCCGCGGACGCGATTCATTAAGGACTGTGCTTCAGTGGTTTTGTTAAGTCTGTATGCTGCCTCAGCCTTATTCAACAGAACTTCGGCAAATCGGATTTCTACCCATGCCTGAGAACTTTTGGTTCCTTTGACGTCAATCTGTTTCTCATCCAACAGTTTACGCAGGAAGTAACCGGTTGTTGTTTTACCATAGGAGTATGACTGTTCACGATAAGCCATGAAAGCACCGTTTGTTCCACCTACGCTACAATCCATCACTCTGCCTTTCCACGTACAGCCACGATAAATAATAGTAGCCGCAAAACGAGGTTCCAACTGATCATAAGGAGGTTCTTTGGTGGTAGTGCCATGCCATTCGGACCAGTCTACTTTGTTTCCGTTTTTATCTTCATAAGATTCTACCATTTCCTGTGTCGGAGTACCCAGCGCACCAAAGTCGTAGCCGTCACATTGCGGAACGTAATACTGGTCGAAGGTATGGTTCGGGCCACTGTCTTTATTGTAGTCAAATTCCAAAATAGCTTCTTTATTATTGCCTTTCCAAGCATCTGCATAGTTGTCCACCAAATCATACAACTGTAACTTTTCTACTTCATCAGCTGCGTCATAAGCATCCTGCCAACGCTCAGCATATAGCATAGCACGTGATTTCAATGCGTAAGCCGCACCTTTTGTCACTCGTCCTTTGTTGGCTGCATCCCATTCTTTAGGAAGATTGGTTGCCGCAAAATCCAGGTCATCTGCAATGAATTGCCATGTTTCCGCTGCCGTGCTGCGTGCTTTGTCGTTAGAGGTAGGGAGGTCGTCATACAGAATGACTCCACCATGTCGTTTGGCTAACTGAAAATAAACATAAGCACGGAAGAAGCGTACCTGAGCTTCCCATTTCAGATTCTTATCATCCGGGAATGTAGAGTATTTCTTCTGCATAACCAGAAACTGATTCATCTGACGGATATTGCCATAAGCCAAATCCTTATCCCAAATGTTGTAACGGCATCCGTCCGGACTGATAACATCCGGATTAGTTACGTAATTGTTCGGATGTCCGGCTCTGTCTCCTAAAGCTACTGAACCGTATTTGAATGTCTCGGTCAAACTTTCTGTTAAACTTCCTGAGAACTGAGCTTCACCAAATTGTCCGTATTTGTTTAGATATGTATAGAATGCATTGACGTATTTATCCACGTATGCTTCATCTTGCCAAACAATTTCATCACTAACGGTCGAGGTTTGCTCCACACCGTCCAGCCAGTCATTGCACGAACTTATACTAAAGCCTAGTGCCAGTGCTAATGATATATTTAATAATATTTTTTTCATATGCTTCCGTTTTTTAGAATGTTAGTTTTACACCTAGCGTATATGTTCTCTGTTGCGGATAATAACCATTGTTCACCGCCGGTGATTCCGGGTCGATATTGTATTTGGTAAGTCCACTGAAGGTCAATAGGTTATATCCTTCTACATAAAGTCTTAGTCCTTCTATACCTGCCGGATTTAACCACTTTTTCGGGAAGTTGTAACCTATCTGTGCAGTCTTCAAACGCATATAGTTACCATTCCTGTACCAGAAAGTTGAAGAGTACCCATTGTTGTTACTCGGACCTGTGATTTCCAGACGTGGAAATTCCGCGTTAGTGTGATCAGGTGTCCATGAGTTCTCTACCAGGAAAGTCGGTGAGTTTCCACCATGATAGAAAGGCTTCGTAAATGAGGTATTATCTTGTGTACCTTCAGAACCACTAGCTGTATATTGCCCTGTCAGTGCAACTACATTGCCCAATCCCCAAGAGAATAATAAGTCAAAGTCAAATCCTTTCCAATTACCGAATAAATTCAAAGAACCGGTATGCTTCGGAGTAGCACTTTTGCCTACATAGCCTTGGTCTTGTGCTGCTGTAATAATACCATCACCATTTCTGTCTACATACTTAATGTATCCCGGTAATGCCTTATAGCCTTTAACTGTTGCTGAATTTGCTATCTCTTCCTCGCTCTGAAACAGACCATTTGCGATAAAACCATATTTAGAACCGATTTGCTTTCCTGTCAAACGCTGATATTCAGGAGCATTGTCTGAGTCGCCTACATACTTCAGCCAACGACCGTATGCATATGACCAGATCAACTTGGCACCATAATTAAACTTGTTGATATGGTTATAATGAGTCAAAGTAACGTCGAAACCTTTATAATCAGTCTTGTTCACATTGGCAGAACTGAAATAATATCCACCTCTTGAAGGTGCGTATGCTCCGGTCACAGTGGCCAGTTTATCATACTCGTATTTATAGAATACGTCAAATTCAACTCCTAACAAACCATTCCACATCGTTGCGTCGACACCGACATTATAGTTCAGGCACTGTGCCCATGACAAGTTGGGATTACCTAATACGGAAGCATACATCATGGTCTGACTGCTGCCGCCAATAACAACTGCATTTTTGCTGATTCCCATTGTATTTCTCCATTGGAAGGCACTTACGCCGCTGGTGGCTGTTTTACCAATACCGGCTCTCAGTTTCAGATTATTGACCCAGGGAGCATTGAACCAACTTTCATTGTTGAGTCTCCAACCTGCAGAAACACCGGGTAATGTTACCCAACGTTTATTCATACCTCCAAACAGATAACTACCATCGTGACGAAGAGAAGCTTCCAAATAATACTTATCATCATAATTATAGTTCACACGACCTACGAAACCTGCTACTCTGGTATGTCCGCTATATCCTCCGATAGATGGGAATTTTTCTGCTCCGTTTCCTGTCTTATTCGTGATCTGATTGAGTTCATCCAATTGAATAAAGTCCAGCCCATAACCGGTGGCACTTAATGCATTACTTTTGTTTTCACGGGTTTCTGCCAGGAACATAGCTCCTACAGTATGTTTCCCGAACTTATTGTCATACGTCACACTTGACTGTGTGGTAAATGTATATCCCCGGGAAGCAGATTCACTCAGACTGATTGAATTGCCCGATGCATCAGTGCCTTTATAATAAGTTAATGAGGTGCTTTCAATAGTCGGAAGATTCATGATCATTACTTCATAGGGATTGCTGAGAATCTTGCTGAAATTATATGTTAGGTCATAAGCCCCTTGAAATTTGAAACTTAATCCTTTCAGCCAAGGTGCGTCATATTTCAGACTGAAATTGGACTGAATATAGGAATAGTTGGATTTGCTGTATCCGGATTCATTGATAGATGCCACCGGAGCCACCGGAGAGGAAGCCGTCGGAGTGGATACATTATATGTTTTTCCTTCATATTCATAAGTGTCAGGCACATAAGGCAGGGCACGAATGATTTGTTGCGGAACATTATGCCAGGCATTCGGATCGGCAGAATAGCGCGGCGAATCTCTTTTCTCAATACGACCGGATACTCCTAAGGTGAAAGTGAGGCTCTTGGTTAACTTTGCATCAATATTGGAACGAAGATTCAAACGGTTGTAACCATAGTTGTCTATGTTACCATCTTCATTCAGATAACCGATAGATGCAAAGAATCGCACTCTGTCACTACCTCCGGTTGCTGAAATGTTATGGTGTGTACGGGTGCCGGTACCATATACCTTATCATACCAGTTTGTGTTTCCCCAACCATCAACTCCGTCTCTCATCTTCTGCACCATCTCTGCTGTAAATACCTGAGAGTCTCCTTGCAGTTCGCGTGCTTTATTATACCAATAAGCATAACCGGGTCCATCCAGCCATTCCTGTTGTTCCGCATTCTGGCTGAAACCGACAGAACCTGTATAAGTGATAGACATTTTTTCTGCCTTACCCTGTTTCGTGGTAACGATGAAAACACCATTGGCATCCAAACCGTAAACGGCTACAGCCGAAGCGTCTTTCAGAATAGATACCGATTCTATTTCGTTAGGGTCCAGTCCGTTGAAGTCGGCTGATGTACGGCGGATTCCATCGATTACGTATACTATACCCGTTTGTCCGCGCATGGTCAATGTTGCATTGTCAGACCCCGGCTGACCACTGGACTGAACGGCTGCCACTCCGGCAATACGTGCGCCAACTACGTTACTGATACTCATCGTCGGAGCTTTCAGCAATTCTTTGTCCGATACGGTAGAAATTGCTGCAGTGATGCTTCCACGTTTTTGAGTACCGTATCCCACAACAACTACTTCATCCAGTGAAGCAACGTCGTCTTTCATAGTTACTGAGTGAAACGCTGGTTGTTTACCTTGATGTCCTGTGTATTCATGCCAACATAAGAGAATATCAATACATCATTATTTCGGGCATTGATACTGAACTTTCCATCCAAGTCTGTGATAGTACCGCTGGTTGTACCTTTTACAGCTACAGATACTCCAGGTAATGGTTCGCCACTACCATCATTGACTGATCCCTTTATTACGTTTTGTGCCATACAGTTGAGTGTGCACATGAACGCAATAAATAATGAGGTAATAAACCTCGGATTCCATTTGATTCTTTTTTTCATTGCATTACAATATTAGATAGGTTTATAGAATAAAGTGTTCACAATATCGTTCGTATAAGTGTCCGGCTTGCAGATAAGCCGAATTAGGGCTCATGAAATGAGAAAACTCAAACGTGATTGCATTTTCCATTCCCGCTCTTCGCGCAGCGTCCAGTTTCAACAATAGCTTTTCCCATTTAATGGGTAGGAAACGAATAGGCATGTCCCGGTCAAAAGATTCGATATTGGTCCAGCATTTCATATTGTATTTATCAGCCAGTTTTTTGTTAATAACCAGATAATCATATAATTCATGATAGTCTACCTGACCATCCTGAAATGCCATGATATCGACTGCTCCCTTTACATTATCCAATATTTCGTCCCATTCTTCTTCGTGTTCTTTCACTGACAAGGCTTTGTCACCCGCCATTACCTGGTCTGTCTTTACTCCATGTATGTATGGAGAAACTAAAGTCGTCAGATTGCCAGAGACACTCTTGGCGTGCTTTCCGACTTCCGCATAAATCTTAGACATGTTTTTCGTCCGGCGGCTGATTTCCTGAGATAAATACCATCCCTGAAAAGATTTATGATGACCATATTTCTTCCATACTTCATCAATCAGAGCCATGTTCAAATCTATTTCTTTCTGAAATAATCCTTCCTGCCAGTACTTCCCGGAATCGTACATACCAAAATAGAAAGCCATGTCGTATTTATCGGCCAGTGTCAGAAACATCTGACCAAGTCTACAGGCGGATAATACACATCTTCTTTTCCCAACAGGCATTGAAAAGGAGAAGCAATCCATTTACCAAGACCAGCACGAATCAACACTACGGTATTGATTCCCATCTTTTTCATAGCTTTAAAATCCTTATCCCATTCTTTTGTACCCCAATTCTGGTGCGGAATATCCCAACTGATTTCGTCCAGAAAGGTAGCTTTGATAGGCATCCCTTTCAAGGCATTGGGAGTGGCAAATGTCTCAAATGTTTCTTCTTCTTCAGATGCTGCCCTTTTGATGGGAGTGCATGCCGTCAGAAGTTTGCTGCCTGCTAGCAATGAACATGTGGCAAATGCGGTTTTTAGAAAATTACGTCGTCCGTCCATATCGTTCTATTTAAATAAGGGTTTATAAATTTTCCAGTACTTTCCAGCATTGGTACAATCCTCTTGGTACATGGAAACATCCTTTCCATTTCCCACCTTTGAGTGGCAGCAATACTTCTCCCTGTG
>ERZ860009.849-NODE-849-length-11403-cov-1.310363_pt1 | contig 11403 bp, 15 predicted proteins | sample MGYA00510114_ERZ860009 | MGnify/ENA primary metagenome ERZ860009 (study PRJEB30046, sample SAMN00715177) | human gut metagenome | study: EMG produced TPA metagenomics assembly of the A metagenome-wide association study of gut microbiota in type 2... | reverse complement strand
CTGTTATTTCTTTTCCTTCAAATCCTTTGGACACAGCTGTGCCTGCCATACTTTGATCGGAAGTTGTTCACATCTGTCTCAATCTCTTTGTAAATATCCACAGAATCCACGACAGGCTTTGTATTTGCCATACATACTACCGTCGTAAATCCACCAGCTGCTGCCGCAGCAGAACCTGTCTGTAAATCTTCCTTATATGTAAATCCCGGATCGCGGAAATGTACATGCATATCAATAAATCCCGGCATCACATAACATCCGTCCGCATTGATCACACGTTCGGCTTCTTTTTCCGGAAGTTCTTTTCCAATCTTTTTTATCTTCTGATCTTTGATCAGGACATCTGCCACCTCATCCATCTGTGTTGCCGGATTGATGACATGTCCCCCTTTGATTAAAATGGTCATTCTTTTTCCTTTCTTTTAACGTTTCACAGCGACAGATCCGGAAAATTTTCCGCAGATCCGAACGCCTTGCGTTGTCTTATAAGCGCGTACTTTATAATATACCGACTTATTTGAAGTTGTCTTAATTTTATAATTTGCGGATGTCGTTGTTGCAATCTTTTTATAGGTTCCATTCTTGCTGGATGCCTGATAAATTTCATACCCTTTCGCACCTGCCGTTTTGCTCCAGGAAATGCGTACCGCATTTTTTGCACTTCGGACCGCTTTTATATTCTTTACCGCACCGATACTTGTCCCTGCATTGTCCGCATATGCCTTGATACAGATGTTTCCGATTCTGCCGCCGTAACTGGTGCTTACATCCGCCACATCTTCCCAGCGCCGTAACGATAGAGAAAACTCTGATTATAATCACAATATACCCTGCTGGTCAAACTGCTGTCACTGACTGCATATTCCATATCGAGTCCGGCACCGCTTTTCTGCAGATTTACCACAACAGCATAGTAGGTTCCTTTGGGTACGGATACCGCTTTATCCAGCCTGATGGTATGGGTTCCGGCATAGGTTGTCGTACCGGATACCTTCGCAGCAAGCACGCCGCTCTTAGGATTATGCAGGTTTGTCAGATGGGTATATACACTAATCGTATATGGGACACTGGCATCTTTGGAAAGAGAAATCGAAACTGCTTTAATCAGCTCATTGTCTGCCTTTTTTGCCTTGAAAATATTCGCAGAAGTCGAAATTCCCAACAATTTTCCCACATCCGCTCCACCGTCATACTGATAGTTATAATCATAGTTATCCGCGGACTCAAAATCAAAGATCCAGGCAGCATCCTCAATTGCCTTATCGTAATAGGAAAGCCAGAAATAACTGTTGATACTGTTCTCCGTCTTGTCTGACCAGCTGTTTCTGCAAAGCCATGCTCCGTTTCCTGCCGGTTTATTCTTAAACGAAGATGCCGGAAAATTATCATCCCAGCCCACAATATTTACGGCATGGTTCGATGCAACACTGCTTGTCGGGCAGTAATAGGTTGCCACATTCTCTCCTGTTTCTGCATAGACTGCAGATCCCACATAGTTGGTCGTTCCGTCCATATACAGTCCCAGTCCGGCAGATCCGTGCTGCATAATCTCACGTTTCACCTGGGTAGCATTTTTGTGAATATTAATAATGTATACATTCTGCAGATGTGCCACATCCTGATCAAAAGCATAACTTTTTGCCAGTGTCGTGGTGGTCGGTGCCAGGGCGTACGGTACACGGTTTTCGTCCGTCACCCCTTCCCACTGCAGAAGCGTCCGGCTCGCGAAATCCAGATTTCCGCCCATGGTCAGATAATTTTTATGGTTCATAATATTTAAAGAGTCGCCAAATGTTCCACCCAGCGGGTCTTCTACATTATTATAAGTAAAATAGGCAAGTTGCAATTCACTCAGATCAATGCTTTTGTCTGCCGTCTGATTGTTGCAATCAGATCAAACTCCGCAAGTCCGATTGCGGAAAATGCCCAGCACGTATCATATTTTCCCTGATCACGCACGCCAGGATAGCGGATCGTAAGTTCCGACAACTTGTTCATATAGGCGGACGGCACTGCTTCTGCCTTTTTCAGCCTGGATTTTGTTTCTTTTACCACCGGAACATTTTCACTTTTGGGTGACTCTGTGTATCCGCCGGTTTTCTGGGCATAAACCCGTTCCTGCATTCCCGGAACAGCAGTTATGACAACTGCTGCAGAAAGCAAAAATGCTGCAAGCCTTCTGGTTTTATTTTTCATTTTCTACCTCTTTCTTATCGTCAGGTTTCTTCTTTCCATTATAAATATGAACCAGCTGCACTGTCAAACATTTTGCGCAAAAAAGGCACTGATTATCAGTGCCTCTCTTCCCGTTTATTTTGCCGCAATGACATCTGCCATATCATAATGTCCTGCAGGCTTTCCTTTTAAAAATTTTGCTGCTTCCACAGCGCCCTTTGCAAATACCGCCTTGGAGTATGCCGTATGCTTGAATTCAATCACCTCATCCTGTCCGGCGAAAATCACTTCATGCTCTCCGACAATATTGCCGCCACGAACAGAAGAGATTCCAATTTCGTATTTATCCCTCTTCTTGCGCTTCTGGCTTCTGTCATAGGTATAGGTATATGCCTCATCCAGTGCCTCATTCATGGAATCAGCCAGTGCCAGTGCCGTGCCGCTCGGTGCATCCAGCTTCTGGTTATGATGTTTCTCTACAATCTCCATATCAAATCCTGCCGGCGCAAATACCTGTGCAGCTTTTTTGAGCAGTTCCATCAGAGTATTGATTCCGAGAGACATATTTGCGGATTTTAAAATTGCAACTTTTTCGTATGCTTTTTCCACATCGGCAAGCTGCTGTTCGGAAAGTCCTGTCGTACAAAGCACGATCGGAATCTGTTTTTCCACACCATATGCAAGCAGCGCATCCACTGCTTTTGCATTGGAAAAATCAATGATTACATCCGCATCCACCGTACACTCTTTCAGCTGGCAAATATCGGATAATCATTTTTGATTCCATCATAAGTATCAATTCCTGCAACAATCTCGATATCCGGGTCCTGCGCACAGATTCCTGTGATACACTGTCCCATCTTCCCGTTGCAGCCATTCATGATCGCTCTTGTCATTTTCTTTTGTGCCTCCCTGATCTATGCTAAAATTCCATAATTTTTCATTACTTCTGCAAGTTTCTTTGCATTAGCCTCGCTCATCTCACAGAGTGGGGAACGAAGCGGTCCTACTTCCATACCCATCAGGTTTAATGCCTTCTTAACCGGAATCGGATTTACTTCGGAAAACAGTGCATCTACCAGTGGAAGCGCCTCCAGCTGCAGTTTTCTTGCTGTCTTAATATCACCCTTGAAGAAGCTTTCACACATTGCGTGTACTTTGCCCGGTGCCACATTGCTCCATACCGAAATCACACCGACTGCACCGATTGACATAGCGGTACAACAAGACCGTCTTCACCGGAATACAGATCCAGTTTTCCGTCGGTAAGTGCCATCGTCTTGGAAGCCTGTGCCAGATTTCCGGTTGCTTCCTTTAATCCTACGAGATTACTCTTGGTGCGGACCAGCTCGGCAACCGTCTCCGGAAGAAGATTACATCCGGTACGTCCCGGCACATTATACATAATGATCGGACACTTGGTGCTGTCTGCGATCTGTGAATAATGGCTGATCAGGCCTACCTGTGTTGCCTTGTTATAATATGGTGTAACGATCAGAAGTCCGTCTGCTCCTGCCTCTTCTGCCTCCTGTGAAAGCTGGATGGCGTACGTGTACAGTTTGAACCGGTACCTGCCACAACCGGAACACGATGTTTTGTAAACTCGATGGCTGCCTTGATCACATCACGGTGTTCTTCCATCGTAAGTGTTGCGCTTTCTCCTGTCGTACCTGCAATTACGATGGCATCTGTACCACCGTCAATCTGCTGGTTAATCAGTTCCTCAAGTTTATCATAATTAACTTCCTCATTGTTCTTCATTGGTGTCACGATTGCGACTCCGGCTCCCTTAAAAATTGCCACTGTTTTATTCTCCTTTCTAAATAAAAAAACCAGCTCAAAACGAGCTGGTCAATCTAACCTTTTTTAGATCTGATAGCTCTCCATCCACGCTCATACGCTTCTGACAGTCATACGATTATTCACCGCATGCCCAAAAACCAGACTGCAGTCATCCGGTTCTTTCGGCGCTTTCCCCTTTTACCTGCATTCGACTGTGTCTGCCACATCCAACAGGCTACTCATGAATTACGCGACCTCTATCCCATGTATTTCTTTCATTCTACCACCACCGGCATAGTCTGTCAATCTATTTCTCCGGTGCGATATTATAAACCTCGTCTGCTGCCTCACGGATTTTTTCATCCAGAACGCGTCCTGTGCAGACCAGAGTCATTTCTTCCGGCTTTGCGGCAAACAGCTCACAGATTTCTTCAGGGCTTATCACCTTTTCGTCCACAATTCCAAGTACCTCGTCTAAGATTAGCATATCGCAGGCACCTGTCGTAACGACTTTCTTTCCGTAATTGAATCCATTGCGCAGATTCATACTTTCTTCCTGTTTTGCCTCCTCGGAAAGTGCCTCAAAACACTCATCCGATTTTGCAAAACGGAATATTTTTATTTCCGGCTCCAGCCGGCTTAAAAATGTCAGTTCGTTTTCATTTTTTCCCTTCAAGAACTGAATGATAATGACGCTTTTTCCCTCGCTGGCAATACGAATTGCATTCCCGATTGCCGCGGTCGATTTACCATGTCCCTCTCCATAATAAACCTGAATCACTCCTCTGTCCATTTCAGCCTCCATGATATCTCTTAACTAAATGAAATCCTATGTAAGATAACACAAAAGCGTCAAATAATCAAGTCTACTCCAGGAATTCAATCTTGCTGACGGATACCTCGTAAGCAACCCTCTGCTCCACCTGTGTCTCACTGACTTTCTTTACATACTCGCGGCTCTGGATTCTTCCCCAGATCTGCACATGTGATCCGACCTCGAATCCGGATGCAAATCTTGCATTTCTGCCCCAGCAGATGCAGGGAATATAGTCCGATTTGCCATATGACCGGTTGACTGCGACCAGAAGATCCGCGATCTCCCTTCCCAGAGGTGTTTTTCGGTATACCGATTCTTTACAGATAAATCCATCCAGAAAAATCTGGTTGGCTGCATTTTCTTCCTCAAACTGCTCAACCAGTTCAAACTCCCTCGCAAAAACCGATAACACCAGACGGTTTTTATGCTCCTCATGCCGGTTGAATGAACGGAACTGTCCTGTAATATAGACGCATTTTCCCTCCGCACTCTCCTGCACATTGACCAGACGCTCCGATACCATCACCGGAATATAATCGACGAAACTGGACAGGCGATGGACAGATACTTCCACCATATAAAATCCTTCCCCATATACCTCGTGACTATACGAAAAGTCCGATACAATTTCTCCCATAATAGTGACCTGATTGTTTTCACACATTTTATCTGCCATGAATACTCCTTCCTTTTGTGGAAATTTTTGATAGGCTTCTGTTTTACCATTTAATGGTTGGTAGAAATCATCAAACCTTGTCGATAAGGCCGGCGAAAACTATCTAAAACGCTTAAATCGCCGGTGTACGTTGAAAAAAGCTTGCGAAATCAGCTTTTTATGATAAAATAGGATAGGTTATTTATGTAAAGTTAAACAATATTAAAAAGAAGGTTAAATTTATGGTAACAACAAGAGACGACATTCGTAATATCGCAATCATCGCCCATGTCGATCATGGTAAAACCACATTGGTCGATGAGCTGTTAAAACAAAGGGTGTGTTCCGTGCCAATCAGGAAGTACAGGAACGTGTCATGGATTCCAACGATATGAGCGTGAGCGTGGTATCACTATCCTGTCCAAAAATACCGCTGTATTTTATAAGGATACAAAAATCAACATTATCGATACGCCTGGCCATGCCGATTTCGGTGGTGAGGTAGAGCGTGTTCTTAAGATGGTAAATGGTGTAGTCCTCGTCGTAGACGCATTCGAGGGAACCATGCCGCAGACCAAATTCGTACTGATGAAAGCACTTGCTTTAAATCTCCCGGTTATTGTCTGCATCAACAAGATCGACCGTCCGGAAGCGCGCCCTGCAGAAGTGATAGATGAGGTGTTAGAGCTTTTCATGGATCTGGATGCTTCCGATGAGCAGCTTGACTGCCCGTTCATCTACGCTTCCGCAAGAGACGGATACGCTATGTACAATCTCGACGATGAAAAGAAGGACATGACTCCTCTTTTCGAGACGATCGTAAACTATATCCCGGCCCCGACCGGAGATCCGGATGCCAACACACAGGTTTTAATCAGTACCATCGATTATAACGAATACGTTGGCCGTATCGGTATCGGTAAAGTCGACAACGGTTCCCTGAAAGTCAACCAGGAAGCAGTCGTTGTCAACCATCACGATCCGGACAAACTTGAGAAAGTCCGCATCAGCAAACTGTATGAGTTCGATGGTTTAAATAAAGTAGATGTCAGTGAAGCAAAGATCGGTTCCATCGTAGCCATCTCCGGTATTGCGGACATTCACATTGGAGATACCATCTGTTCTCCGGAAAATCCGGTAGCTATTCCGTTCCAGAAGATTTCCGAGCCGACTATCTCCATGAATTTCATCGTAAACGACAGTCCTCTCGCCGGTCAGGAAGGAAAATATGTCACTTCCCGTCATATCCGCGACAGACTGTTCCGTGAGTTAAATACCGATGTTTCTCTCCGTGTCGAAGAAACCGACAGCCCGGACAGCTTAAAAGTATCCGGCCGTGGTGAGCTGCATCTGTCCGTCCTGATCGAGAATATGCGCCGTGAAGGATATGAATTTGCAGTCAGCAAAGCCGAGGTTCTCTATCACTACGATGAGAATGGCAAAAAACTTGAGCCAATGGAACTTGCTTACGTGGATGTACCGGATGAATTTACCGGCGCCGTCATCTCCAAACTGCAGCAGCGGAAAGGTGAACTTTTAAATATGGGTTCCATTGCCGGCGGTTATACCCGCTTAGAGTTTAAGATTCCTTCCCGTGGTCGATCGGATATCGTGGGGAGTTCATGACCGACACTAAAGGAAACGTATCATCAATACCATGTTTGACGGATATGAGCCATTCCGCGGTGAGATTGCTTACCGTTCTACCGGTTCCCTGATTGCATTTGAGACCGGTGAATCCGTAACTTACGGTCTGTTCTCCGCACAGGAGCGTGGTACGCTCTTTATCGGACCTGGCGAAAAAGTATATTCCGGTATGATCATCGGACAGAGTTCCAAAGCCGAAGATATTGAGTTAAATGTCTGCAAGAAAAAGCATCTGACCAATACACGTTCCTCTTCTGCTGATGAGGCACTGACTCTGGTTCCGCCTCGCAAATTAAGCTTAGAGCAGGCTCTTGACTTCATTGATCCGACGAGCTTCTTGAGGTAACTCCGGAAAGCCTGCGTATCCGCAAGAGAATTCTGGATCCTACGATGCGCAAGCGTGCTTCCATCGCCAAGAAAAATGCCATGAAATAAATAACAGGCAAAAACATACACTTACAATTACTCCACCTCCATGGTGGAGTAATTTTTTACAGGAGACGTTCCATGGATTTGAAGAATTTTACAAAACATTTGATTTATCAGAGTGCAAATACACAGATCCCGGATAACTTCAGCCGGTTTCAGATTCTGCATCCGGAATATTCGGCTCATGAAAGCGTTGTCAAAACCTATCCGCTTCCGGAAAATGAACATCTGTTTTCCCTGCTGTGGGATATTCATGACGGACATATGCTTTCTGCAACGATTCTGCCCTCCCAGCCCTCGTTCCTTTATGAAAAAGAGTTTACACCCGGCATGCGCACGCAGATGCACTCACACGAATATCTGGAATTGTTTTATATCATTGACGGAGAATACCGGCAGAAAATTCTGGGCAATGAATTTACTTTTCACCGGGGTGAAGTCTGCCTGATCGACAAAAACTGTCTGCATCAGGAAATCATGGAAGGAACTTCTGCCACACTTCTGTTTCTTGGCATTACCAATGTGATGTTTCAGGACATTATGAACCGGCAGATTACAACAGAGCGTATCAGCTCGTTCCTGAAGATGGCACTGATGGAACAGAAATCGCTCCAGCAATATCTGCATTTTCTCCCTCAGGCAGAGGAGGCAGCCTCACAGATGGATGAAACCATGACATCACTTCTTTTGGAATTACAGCGTCATGATGAGGCTTCTCCGATCATCTGTCGGGGACTTCTCCTGCGCATTTTTCGTATTTTAAATACACAATATGAATTTTCGCTGTCAAAAAAACTGCGACAGAAAATGAACTGGATTTTATATGAAGAAATTTCTGATTATATGAAGCAGCATATGAAAAACATTTCCATACGAATGCTCTGTGAAGAATTCCATTTTCAGAAGATTATTTCAACCGGTTACTGAAAAACCGGACCGGAATGACTTATACGGAATATCTGCAGCATCTGCGTCTGCAGAAAGCCGAAGAACTGTTGCTGCACACCAGACTGACAATCGATGCGATTGCTGCCGAAGTCGGCTACAAAAACAAAGGATATTTCTACAAAATATTTACGGAACGGCACCGGATGACTCCGGCACAGTTCCGCAAAGAATCCCGTTGATATTTTATTTTATAAATCCCATTTCCAGTCACGGATCTCCGGCATATCAACACCATACTCATGAATGTACTGCTTGTGTTCTACAAGCTTGTCATTCATTTTCTGTGTCAGATAAGCGCCACGATTTCCTAACTGTGGAAGATGCTCAATTACGCTCTTTACCAGATGGAAACGGTCAATCTCATTCTGTACACGCATATCGAAGGTGTTGTAATGGTTCCTTCCTCCTGATATCCGTATACATGAATATTTCTGTTGGTACGACGATAGGTCAGCTCGTGGATCAGTGTATGATACCCATGGAATGCAAAGATGATTGGCTTATCTTTGGTGAACAGTGCATCGTACTCTGCATCTGTCAGACCATGCGGATGCTTGGTGCTTGGCTCAAGTTTCATCAGATCGACAACATTGATCACACGAATCTTAATCTCCGGCATTGCCTTTCTTAAAATCGTAACTGCTGCTAATGTCTCCAGTGTCGGAGTATCTCCACAGCATGCCATAACCACATCTGGCTCCTGTCCCTGGTCGTTGCTTGCCCACTCCCAGATGCCGATACCCTGTGTACAATGCTTTACTGCCTGTTCCATGGTCAGCCACTGCTGTCTCGGATGCTTGGATGTAACAAGTACATTCACATAATCGCGGCTTCTGATGCAGTGATCAAAGCAGGACAGCAGACAGTTGGTATCCGGTGGCAGATAAAGACGTACCACATCTGCCTTCTTATTTGCAATATGATCTAAAAATCCCGGGTCCTGATGGGTAAATCCATTGTGATCCTGCTGCCATACATTGGATGTAAGAATCAGGTTCAGGGAAGCAATGGACTGTCTCCACGGAAGCTGATTACATACCTTTAACCACTTTGCATGCTGTGCACACATAGAATCTACCACACGGATAAATGCTTCATAACTTGCAAAGAATCCATGACGTCCTGTCAGAAGATATCCCTCTAACCATCCCTCACACATATGCTCACTTAACATAGAATCCATAACACGGCCATCTGTAGCAAGGAATTCATCGGAATCCAGTTTTTCATTGTTCCAGTCACGGTTTGTCTCCTCAAAGACTTTCATCAGACGGTTTGACATTGTCTCGTCCGGTCCGAAAATACGGAAGTTCTTGGAATCCTCATTCAGTTTGAAGATATCACGGACAAATCCGCCAAGTTCTACCATATCCTGTGCCTCAACGCTTCCCGGCGCCGGAACATCAAGTGCATAATCACGGAAATCTGGAAGTCTTAAGTCACGTAAGAGCTTACCACCGTTTGCATGTGGGTTAGAACCGATTCTGCGGTCTCCGGTCGGTGCAAGTGCTTTCAGTTCCGGAATCAGTTTTCCATTCTCATCAAACAATTCTTCCGGATGGTAGCTGAGTAACCACTCTTTTAACATTTCCAGATGCTCCGGTTTGTCCATCATGATCGGAACCTGATGCGCACGGAAAGATCCCTCGATCTGCTTTCCGTCTACAACCTTTGGTCCTGTCCATCCCTTTGGAGTACGAAGTACAATCATTGGCCACTTTGGTCTTGTGGTATCGTGGTTTTCTCTTGCATTCTTCTGGATCGCCTTGATTTCGTCCATAACGGTATCAAGTGTCTCTGCCATCTTGCGGTGCATGGTCATTGGATCATCGCCCTCTACAAAATATGGTTTCCATCCGCATCCATCAAAGAAATGCTCAAGTTCTTCATGAGAAATACGTGCAAGAATGGTTGGATTACTGATCTTATATCCATTCATATGAAGGATCGGAAGAACCGCTCCATCGCTCTCCGGATGTAAGAACTTATTACACGCCATGAAGTTGCAAGAGGTCCGGTCTCGGACTCACCGTCTCCCACGATACAGGCAGCAATCAGATCCGGGTTATCAAATACCGCACCAAACGAATGTGCCAGGGAATATCCCAGCTCACCACCTTCGTTGATGGAACCCGGAGTTTCCGGAGCTACATGGCTGGAGATTCCTCCCGGGAAAGAGAACTGCTTACACAGTTTCTTCAGTCCATCCATATCTTCTCCGATATTTGGATATACCTCGCTATAGGTACCTTCCAGATAAGTATTGGCAACAAAGAAGTTTCCGCCGTGTCCCGGGCCGGAAATTAAAATCATATCCTGATCATACTTTTTGATCACACGGTTTAAATGTACATAGACAAAGTTCTGTCCCGGTACGGTTCCCCAGTGACCAACAATCTTTTTCTTTACCTGATCTCTGGTAAGCGGCTCTCGAAGAAGTGGATTATCCAGCAGATATAACTGTGCGGCACCAAGGTAATTGGCTGCGCGCCAGTAGGCATCCATCTTCTTCAGGTAATCTTCGGTTAACGGCTGTTTTTCAACAACATCTGACATCCTGACTGTCCTCCTGTAAAATCATATTATCATTAGATGCCTATATTTTAGGAAATTCACCCATATTCCACAATTTCCTATTCCCATTAATTTTCCAAAAAGTTACCTGTTCCGACTTGTATTTCCTGTTGTTTACTTATTTTTTCACTTATTTCCATTAAAACCATAGCCAAAAGAAAGGATTATAAAATTTCACACACAGCGATTACAGTTTTCCGTATACCTCCATAGGGACATATGCCCGAATGGAAATTCCTTCCGGCACATACTCTTCTGAGACAAGTTCTCCCTTATTTCGCACAAGCTGCAATACGCCTGCCTGCGCATAGGGAATGACCCGTTCGATATAGATCTTATCTTCTCTTAACATTTCCTGCAGCACATCTTTTACTTG
>ERZ860009.848-NODE-848-length-11419-cov-1.502640_pt1 | contig 11419 bp, 12 predicted proteins | sample MGYA00510114_ERZ860009 | MGnify/ENA primary metagenome ERZ860009 (study PRJEB30046, sample SAMN00715177) | human gut metagenome | study: EMG produced TPA metagenomics assembly of the A metagenome-wide association study of gut microbiota in type 2... | reverse complement strand
ATTTCTTCAAATCTTCTGTTCTTCCATCAGATAACAGCAATGTAATCAACTGATTAACAATATCTCGTTCTTCTCTACGCCCCTCTTCACGACCTTCCTCACGACCTTCCCGAATCCTTCCTCTCTCGCATCTTCCCTCTCAAGTTCCAGCTGCCTGTCAAACGTATAATCAAGCTTCATACTCTTTGTCACCTCATTCCTTCGTTTTATCAGGAAATCCCTTAATATATTGTGCTCTATGCAATAATCTATTGCCATTTGTATATCAACAAGCAGGTCTTCATCCGTTCTTCCATAATGCAGTTCCCTTACCTTATTTACAAAAATCATGTACTCATCAAGCCATCTGCAAGAATGTCTTATCTCCTCATTCCTGCCATTATTGATATTATACACCATGCACTTTAATTCCAGTCTTGGATCATCAGTTGCCTTCTCATATGCATCTGAAAGCTTTAACTCCTGTACCTCAGGCTGCTTCTCTTCTCCATTATAAAAGACTACAAACTGTGGTACCGGAATCTTTACAAGCTTTCTTCCATACAAATTGCGTCCTATCTTTCTTTCCCTGCCTTCTCCGCCTCTTCCACTAAGCATATCCGATAAAATTGTCGTAAAATATATCAGGCTTCTCACAGGCATATTAGGACACACTGTTGACTGATGTTCATATATGCTGAGTCTTGCATCAACCACAAATGCTGCATCATTCCTTACTGTTAGGGATATTCCTCCGTCAAGCGTCTTAATCTCGACATCATCCGGGTTGTCATACGACGAACCATTCATTACATTATAAAGCTGAAGTGCACGCTTCTTGTCTTCCATAAGCATGCTAAACACATCACTCTTATACTCTCTGTTACCATTCATAATTCCTTCTCCTTATCTTATCCGATAAAGCAGGAATATGATTAATATTTTAAACATTGAATATATATTTATGCAATACATTCCATGTTGGCTAAACACTGTTGCATCCTGTAAAACACAGGCATGAACCATGCAAATAAATAATCCTGCTTTATACCTTATTTTTAAAAGCAGGATTTCAATGAAATATAGACAAAAACCAAGATAGACAGACCCTGTACCGCCCCATTGCCATGTGCCTGAAAATGATACTATCAAAATATAGAATACCATCAATTATACAAGTCACACTGCAACCGTACAGGTAATATAGAAAACTGCTTTTTATTAAAATATCACAGAATTATAAATATTACAATAATATATATTGAACTACAAATTCAATTTGTTAACAAACTCAAATATATCTTTTTCAATATATTCTATAATAACTCTATCATTCAATATATCATTCACAATACAGCACAATTTCATTAACAAGATTTGTGTAATGTCTTAAACACATAAATTATCCTAAATGTATTCTCAAATCATTTATAACCTAAAGCTTCCTGTAAACTGTTATTATCATAGTCAAAAAGCTTGCCAGACCGCCTATGCAGTTAGATATAGGTTCAGCTAAGAATACTCCCATAACACCTAACGCTCCTATGTTAGGAAGAAGTATGGTAAGCGGAACAACTATTATAATCTTTCTGAAAAGCGAGAAAAATATCGCCTGCCTTGCTCTTCCAAGTGCCACAAATGTTGACTGACCACAGAACTGTAGTGTCATCATGATAAATCCCGAAAAATATACTATGAATGGCATTCTTCCTGTCTCAAGTATGCTTGCATCTGAACTGAATATATGTATGAAAAATGTAGGGAATGCAAGCACAAACACCCAGAAAGTAAATGTGTACAAAAGTGCAACCAGTGCCGAGAATCGTATACCTTTCTTAACCCTGTTCACTTTACCAGCCCCATAATTATATCCAAGTACCGGCTGTGAACCACTTGTAATTCCATTGATTGGAAGACTTATCATCTCCCTCACAGAATTAATTATTGTCATAATTCCTATATAGATGTCTCCGCCAACACCTAAAAAAGTGGAATTACAAACGGCCTGACCTCCCCAGTTAGTAGCCGCCATAATAAATCCCGACATGCCTAATGTTACAATCTCTTTTAACAGCTTAAAATCAAGCTTTAACATATCTGCCACTGTGATATGTATAATAACCTTCCTGCCAAATAAAAAACATGTAACAAAACAAGCTGAACAGAACTGCGAAATAACTGTTGCAACTGCAGCCCCCCATACACCAAATCCCAGCACAAATATAAATACCGGGTCAAGAACAATATTAACCGCCGCACCAAGCATTGTTGAGAACATACCAATCTTCGGGAATCCCTGAAGATTAATAAATCCATTCATTCCAGTGCCAACCATCATAAACACTGTTCCTATAAGATAAATTGATATATAACTATTGGCATAGCCATACGTTATGTCACTGGCTCCAAGCAGATATAAAGCCGGCTTCTTAACTATATACAAAAGGCACATAATCGCCAGACCTACTAATATCTGCATTGTAAATGTCTGTGCCTCTATATTCTTAGCCTTCTTATTATCTCCCTGTCCTCTTGCAATAGCACAAAGAGGTGCACCACCAGTTGCAAACAGATTCGTAAATGCTGCCACAAGTGTTATCAGTGGAAATGTGCCCCCTCCTCCTGTAAGAGCCACCCCCGCCGCATCACCCGGCATATGCCCTATATACATTCTGTCCACAACATTATATATAACCTGCACAAGCTGTGCCATTGTTAGCGGCACAGCCTGTGACATAATAAGTGAACTTATCTTCCCCTCTCCAAAGTTTCCATTAGACGTGTTAATGTGCGACATTATATTACCTTCTTTATTACAAATCTCTATATCTATTGTATAATAAGAGGCTATCTATGCCCACAACTATTCTTTTATCTTGGAATTAATAGCCTTCTTCAATTTAGTTGAGCTTGTACTCTGAGTATAAGGAAAGAATACCATTGTTGAGCCATTCTTTTTCTGCAAGCCATGCCGGATCATGCTCATAATCGCTTCCTGAAAACTGGACATCAAAGCGATATATCTTATACATGTCCCTTGTGCCTGCGAAATTAAGCGGCAGTTTCACTGCTTCATCTACATATTTGCATGAGCGTACCATCTCGATTCGCTCCTCAAATGGAACAAATGGTTCTGCCTGCTTATTAAGGTGCACTCCCTCATCAGACACAACACCTACAATTAAATATTTACACTGCTCTTTGGCATGTTTAAACATATTAAGATGTCCTATATGGAATAAATCAAACACACCTGCAATATATCCTACATTGTATGGCTTATCATCAGCTTTTGCAGTATTATCATCCATACCCACAGCCTGCTTCTGACTGTTATTCCCAGCAGCCGCAAGCTTGTCAGCCACTTTCTGTCGTCTCTTATTAGGATAGTCATTGCCTGGGTCATATATATGATAATCCTCTATGCCCATAGATTTGAGCTGGCTGACAACGCCACTGTATCCTTTGATGCATATTATTATGTGTCTTTCTTTTTCTGGAATATCATATAAAATATCTGGTGAATTGATAGGTACACTATTCATCAATGTCCCCCATTTACTGCTGTTATTATCAATTATTGAATAAATCGGATAATCATTGCCAAACTGGAAAAGAAATCGTTCTGTAAATCTTCCTGAGCCAAATAATATAAGCTTCTTCTCTTTTCCTGCATCATCAACCCCCTCAAATATATCTACAAATATTCTCTGATATTCCTTTGTGCTATAATTAACCTTTTCACGGTTAGTATATAATACTCTCCCATCCGTTCGCTTTTTTTCATAATATGGTCTTAATTCTTTCTGATTTCTTAAAACCTCTGTAAATCTGGAAGACATACGTATCCATATATCACTGCACTCATTAAGTCCATATCTTTCAAACAACTTTTCTTTTGGAATAATTCTTTCAAATTCCTTGTCCGTTCCATCATATATTATTGTTATAGCACGATACATCACAGCCTTAGCCGGGCAATTCTCCCAATAAAATTCCTGATCATAATATATATATCTGTCTTTCGGATTCTTCTGTTCAGCATCATAGAAACAGTTAAGAGGCATCATATCAATATATCCTTTTGAAAGAATCGGTCCCAAATCTCTTCCATTAGCACTATTCTTATCTTTCTCTGATATAATATCTGAATGCTCTGACGAATTAAGTATAAGCTCATACATCACATCCATAGCCGCAAGATATTCATCTAAATTTCTCTTAGCAACTGCTTTCAATTCATTCATTGCAATAGGTTTATCTATAAAAGGCATCAAAAATACATCCCCATCAACATGTGAATCTACCACATTAATGCCTCTGCTTCTAAGATTATCCTGATTGTCCTGCATAGTGTCAAGCTTCTTAATCCCTTCTGGATATACAGCTTTCTTGTATACACTCTTAATACCATCATGTTGACATATTCCTGTCACAAGTGCATTATCATGTCCCCTGTCAAGAGAAACTGTGGCATGAAGTGTCTCATCATGTGTTCCATCAAGGCTGCACTCTATTATGTAAGCATTTGCCATCTTGTGAAACAATCCATTCTTAATCAAATCAGTGTATAAATACTGTTCTTCTAAAAACACACTATCAGGATAATTATATAATGGAAAATATCTCATAGCCAGTTCTTCTACCGGCATATACTCATGTGCGTATACAAGCTGTGTTTCCTCTAGAGATGGCATGACAGAATAAAATTTATTATGCTGGAATCCAGATTCTGCAAGCATATCTTTAAGTTCTGCCATTGAATAACATCTGCCAACTATATTTTTTCTGTCTGCTGCTGTTAATCTTCTATAATTCTCAATTCCATCAAAATTATGATTAGTGTATGGATCTCTGTCACCACATATATATTTAATTGCATAGCGATTCTCTGTACCAAGCACAATTCTTCCTGACGGCTTTAACATCTTGTGGCATGCTTTCAGCAATTCTGCTGGATTCTGACATTCCTCTATAACATCTATACCAACTATATAATCATACCTGTTTACTTCCAGCTTTGCCTCTGCTAGTTCAATGCCTGAACATAATGTAACTGTTCCCTTCTGCTGCAGAAATTCTTTAACTGCGGCATCTTCTTTATCATTATACAGATATAAAATATCACAATCTGGCTTAAAGTTATACCACACTAATGCGCCTTTGGAAAATTCTTTAACTAATTCATCACAGCTGACCGCTGTAGTATTCTCTGCCATATCATTCCTCCATGAATTATCGGGTTATCTATAAAAGCCTCTAGAGACTGAGTACTCTAAAGGCCTTATTACACTTCTAAGAATGTACTGGTGTTCAATGTGATTCGGTGGGTGAATATCTAACACATAATTCCAACAACTCCACTCCAGATGGCAACGCTGTGCATTTTATCACTTTGTTCTTACTTACTCCTAATTCCATCAGCTGATTATATATCTGCTCCGAATATTTTTTATTTGCTATTACAAAATAATCATCTGTATATTTTTTTACAACATTATCGATACTATCAACAATATATCCAAATATATTAGTTCCCTGAACATCTAAAGAATTATCACAAATTGCTTCAATAAAATCTAATGAAAGAAATTCTTGTACCTGTACAATTCTTCTACAATATTCTCCTGCACTAACAATCACTGCTCTTGGAAAACCGGTTAACCTATCCAACAAATCATAGAAACTTTTCTCTGCACTTTCCTGATTGTTTCTTATCTCAACAACTTCCTCTGAGTTAGTTAACAATGTTAGGATTTCTCTCTGTTCATTAGTAAGAGAACATCTCAAAACATTATCAACATCATATTCTTTCATTTCATCCTGAATCAAATCAAAGAATTTAGCGGCAGATTGTTCTGAAAGTCTTATGTAATTCCATTTGTATGTATAAAGCTTATTTATTAATACAAGACGTTTTCTTACATCATCATATAACCCTAACTGCTTTAACTTATTCACCACATATTCATATTCACGAATAACACAATCTATCTTGGTATCTGATTTAACAGAGGAGCCTTCATTGTCCGTTCTATAATTGTATCCTTCATAACCTATATATACACATCTCTCTGCAACAAGATTAACAAGTAATGAAAAACTGGTATCCTGAAATGATGCTCCCATTGTTTCATTAAACCATAGAGAATTACCAATCAGAAAATCTCTTCGATATATACCGCTCCATATATGATTCAAATCATACCTATTTCTCTCTTCTGACAAATCAAGAACTCGATTCAACATACTCTTGTCAAAATCTCTTGTAAATGGCAAGCAAATTACTTTACCTTTACATTCTGCAATCTGATTATAACTTCCCTTGACAAAATCAATCTCTTCTTCTGGATTACCAACTACAACATCATATAGTCTCTCATACATATCACTTTGAATGTAATCATCTGTTTCAACAATCCCTATATAGTCACCACTTGCCTCTTTTATACCAAGATTCATCTGGTAACCATAGCTCTTAATATCTGAATGTATAAGTTTAACTCTGTTATCCTTCTTAACGTATTGCTGAATAATATCTAAAGTTCCATCTGTGGAGCCGCCATCAACACATATGATTTCAATATCCTCTAAAGTCTGATTCAGGACACTCTGAAGGCATTGCTTTATATATTTACTTACATTTAAGGAAGGCATAATTACTGAGATTTTTGTTTGGTTCATTTTATCCTCCTCATTATCCCTAATCGTATATTGTCTGTATATCCCATATTATTTTACTCTCAGGTACCCCTTTATTTTTCAATTCATTACAAACATTCTGTACTATCTTTTCATTTTTTATTGCAATCACAATTTTATCAAATTCTTTTTTTAATGCTTCTTCAACCGAAATAATACAACTATTGTCAATTTTTTCCCAGTTACTGTCTGTCCAATAACACGTCATACCGGCATTTATTACTTGTTTATAAAAGTCTTTCCCAATCCTTCCGGCCCCATATAAAACTATTTTCTTCCCTTTATCTTTGTATGGCAATAAATACTTAATATTATATATCTCTTCGCTTCCTGTAACTTTAGGCATTACATCATCTATTGTTCTAATAAAGTATCTATCCAATTCCTGTTGAATCAAACATCCCGCGTTTTTTGATACAAACAGTTTCTTCATATACGCATACATTTCATTTAATTTGCTTAATAACATTACATCTTTTTTGTGAGTAATTGAGTGATTACATTGTCTGTAATGATAATATGGTTTATTTATCACACTTATAGAATCTGCAAGATAATAGCTTTCAAATGTAACCGCCATATCTTCTCCGTAAAACACACCATTAACTTTTTCCTGACTCACTGAAATTACATTTCTCTTAAAAAGTTTAGTAACCAAATTCCATTGAATAGAATATAAGCGTGACTTTGTATTACCGAGCAAAACACTTTCTATAAATTTATTCGTGTCTTTCCCAATTTTGTATAGATTTGAGTCAATCTCGTCATTGTAGATTTCTGTTTTATTACTATTTTCAAGATAAAAACCTACAGACACAATATCTGCATTATTCTTTTTGATATTATCAACCATGCACTGATACATGTCCGGTTCAACCAATCATCACTATCTACAAACCCAACGTAATCTCATTTGCAATCTTAACTCCATTTTTTCTGGCAACATTATTTCCTTGATTTCTCTGATGAATTATAACAACTCTTTGATCCTTTGCTGCATAATAATCACAAATCTTACCAGAATCATCTGTTGATCCATCATCTACCAAAATCACCTCAAGATTTTTATATGTTTGATTCAATACCGAATCAACACACTTATCTAAATATTGTTCTGTATTGTATATTGGGATAACAATTGAAATTTTCTCATCACACATAATCTTATAAATACACTTCCTTGTTATAATATATTCTCATCATATCTCTTATTATATTTTCCAAGTAACAATTCTACTAAATCATACGCATAACTTCCATTCCCGAAATAACCATTCTTGTTAACTGTTTCCCAAAATTCTTTTTGCTTCCCTTGCAAATGAAGCTGTAACATATATTTATTATCAGTTTCAAATGGCACAAAACATATCATTTTAGTGAATTTATTATTTGCAAATAATTTTGCACTTTCTTCACTTTCAGTATGCATTTCAATAAACAGATTTTCATAATTAACTTTTTTAACTCTTCTACTCCAATCTCTAACTGCATCTTCAATTGATGTTGAATGATTAAAATGAATATGTATATCCATTAACTTCATAATTGGATATACCACATCACTATTCGCACCTCTTCCGTACGATGAAAATATCAAATCATTCTTCAAATACAATTCTAGATTATCAAGCAACTTTAAATAATCTGAATCCTCCAAAAATAAATTTTTGAAGGGAGATATACTCCGCCACATCTTTATAACAATGTTTAATTATCGGAAATATTCAAAAACAGTTATTGGTTTTTCCCATATCATTTTCCTTTTTGGCACATTCAATTTTTCCAATTCAAATTTTATTTGCTCTGCCATCTCTTCTTGTGCAACAGCAATAATCACATAATCAAATTTCATCTGCCTAACATCATTTAAATCCAGCACTTTAAAATCACTCTCTATTTTGCCAGCATTTCTGTCCACAATTCCAATAACGTTATATTTATTTTCTGCTTTCAATTGATAATAATATTCTTTACCTACTTTTCCCGCACCATACAGCAACACAGATGCACCAATTCTATCTCAGTACTTCTAAAAACATACTGAGGAAGATATAATTCTCTTGTATCGAATAAAGAATTATATGCTTCTATCATATTTTTTGATGTATGCTCACACAATGCACCATAAAGTCTATCTTTATATCCAGCATCCTCTATTAACTTTTTTAAAGATAAATATGCATAATTAATCTGAGCCAGCCCATTAGGATTTTTTGAATATGTAAATGAATCATTTCTTTCTCTATGGTGATATTTACATTCATGTGTGACATAAATACTTTTAGAATTCAAAGCAGTTCCTACAAAAACAACATTATCATCCATAAATCCATTAACTCGATCATCCATTTTTTTTAAAACGTCAATAATATTTGATTTCTTAAACAACTTATTCCAAATCGCACCATTCATATGCTTTGTAGTTCCAAAAGAAGCAGAAAAAAGACATTTCAGAAAAGAGTCATCTTTCATTGAATATATTCCTTTTTCTAAAGTATCGTCTAATTTTGTTGCACCTTGTCCCCATGAATAATTACGATATCCAGCAGAGGTAACAATATCGACATCATTGTTATACATATAATCCATTAAGCACTCATACATATCCGGCTCTATCCAATCATCCCCATCAACAAAGCCAATATACCTGCCTTCAGCTGACATAACTCCATTTCTTCTAGTTACTGTGAGTCCACAATTCTTTTGAGTTATCACTTTTATTCTTGAATCTTTTTTTGCATATGCTTCACATATTGCACCACTTCCATCTGTGGAGCCGTCATTAACCAATATTACTTCTATATCTGAGTATGTCTGATTCAATATACTTTCAATACACTCTGGTAAATATTCTGAAACATTATAAATTGGTACAACAATACTGATTAATTCCATTCAAATTCCTCCACTTATAAACCATTATTTTCTTACAAATTATTTTGAATCTATCTCACTATCATATCCCATTCTAATACCCAAATAGATTCAATCTTATATGTTCTAAATTTCAGTTTTTCTAGCATTAACAATATGTAAAATAGTTTATATCTCGCACTATATATATATTCAATACTTTTTTCACGCAAATAATTACATAGTTACTTTTTTTGTACTTATTTGTAGCATAAATTCATCCTCACTTATAGTTGATTTTCATTCTGCTTTTTTACCATTTGACCACAAACTTGGAAAAATAATATTGTCTTCCAGCATATTTATGTGCTGTTTTACCTGCTCAATTAATAAAGTATTTATTTTTTTATTTCTGTATGCATCCATATCCTCTTTCAATTGTTCAATATTATCTACCCCAAAAACCAAATAATCTATATCTGCCTCATCCGTCACAAAATGAATTATTGCATTAATAATATCCTCATTAAATTCTTTTGTAATGAGTTCAAACTTCTCGATATTACAAATTGCCGGAGCTAAATATTGTGGAATTCTCGATTTTTCCATCATTACTAACCCCTGCAGAAAAGCACTTCTTGTAAATATCTTAATTCCATGTTCTTTGGCTTTTTTAATAAATCCTGTTCTTATTCCTCTTTGGTCAAGATAACTATACGGAAGCTGAATGTAATCAATAATTCCTGTTTTAATCGCCTGCTCGCCTTCTTTTAAATCATAAATAGATACACCTATATTTTCTCCATTTTTTCTTCCTTCAAATTCAGAAGTGCATCTAAAATATTTTGATTATAAATATATTCCGGTGTGTGTAGCAAATATCCATTTAGCTTATCAACCCCCATCCTTTTTAGAGACGATTCAAACTCGTCTCTAATTAAGGAATTAACATCTTTTGTGTCTGCTTCAATTATGTTTGGTCTTAATTTTGAAATAATTTTGATATCTTTAGGTACACCATATATCTTATTATATTCTCCTATAACAAGTTCAGCATCTCCGTATGCACGTGCGGTATCAATATATTTGACTCCATTGTCAACCGCATACTTAATCATTTCTACTGAATCATTCATAGATGGTTGTCCCTGTCTATTATTAATTCCGTATTTCATTCCAAATTGAACTGTTCCCAAACATAAATCAGCCATTCTTACTCTCCTTTAAATTCATCTTTTAACAACGATAAAATATATGAATCCCACCACTTTCCATCGTGAAAGTATTGTCTCCTTAATATTCCATCTTGCTGGAAATTTATCTTTTTATATAATTCATACTTTGGCGAATCAAATTCATAAATCTCAGTCCATATTTTTTCTAAGTTTAATTCACCAAATCCATATTGAAACAATAATTTACATGCTTCTTCTGCAATGCCTTCAGAATCAATGTAAGAAAAGTCCTTACCAATATACAATGATAAATCCGAATTCTTATTAACCCAATTAATATAGCAAAGACCACAGCATCCCACCAATTCATTTGTTAAACTATCATGAATGGAGAACATTATCGTTGACGATCTGATAAGACTTTTGTCTGATACCATTTTTCTTGCATATCCTTGCTTATTTCCCTATATTCTCTAAAATACTTTCGGAATCTTCTCTATTTCTCCAATTTCTTAATATTTCCAAATCTTCTCTTTCAATCGATGTTAAATAAACTTTGTTTCCTTTAATCATTCAATAAATCCTCCCATAAAATAGCTGAATCTTGTTTTAAATCTCTACTTACTTTTTTCCCAATCACACTGGCAATTTCATATGGAGGAATTCCATTTTCTTTTAGAGGTCTCAATGGAAAAATATTTTCTCTGCCA
>ERZ860009.846-NODE-846-length-11508-cov-1.564132_pt1 | contig 11508 bp, 11 predicted proteins | sample MGYA00510114_ERZ860009 | MGnify/ENA primary metagenome ERZ860009 (study PRJEB30046, sample SAMN00715177) | human gut metagenome | study: EMG produced TPA metagenomics assembly of the A metagenome-wide association study of gut microbiota in type 2... | reverse complement strand
CCAATATCAATAAACCCCTGTCGTTTTAAAACGACAGGGGTTTATTGATATTTTTACTATATAAATTTTATTTTTGATCAGGGACTTTAAGTACAGCGCCTGTTGCTGCTGAAGAAACCAAGGCTGCATAGCGAGCTAAGTAACCGCTGGTTACTTTAGGAGGCGGGCATATCCACGCTTCACGACGTCTGGACAGTTCTTCGTTAGAAACTTTAACATTAAGTGTGCGGTTGGGAATATCGATTTCGATGATATCACCGTTTTGTATAAGTGCAATATTACCGCCTTCACGTGCTTCAGGGGAAATATGACCGATGCAGGCCCCGCGGGTTGCACCGGAAAAACGCCCATCCGTAAGGAGTGCCACATCTTTATCAAGTCCCATACCGGCCAGTACTGATGTGGGATTGAGCATTTCGCGCATACCTGGTCCGCCTTTGGGTCCCTCATAACGAATGACTACGACATCTCCTTTTTCTATTTGTTTACCGCAGATTGCCGCAATAGCTTCATCTTCTGAATCGTAGACTTTAGCAGGGCCAGAATGTACAAGCATTTCTTCGGCGACGGCACTTTCTTTGACTACGCTGCAGTCGGGGGCGATATTGCCTTTGAGTACAGCAATGCCGCCTGTTTTGCGATAAGGATTCTCAACGCTGTGAATAACATCAGGACGGGTGATAACAGCATCAGCAAAATTTTCGCCCATAGTCTGACCTGTTACTGATTTTGCTCCCTTATGAATCAAGTCGAGTTTACTGAGTTCATGCATCACGGCATTGATTCCGCCAGCTTCATTAAGGTCAATGATATGATGGCTGCCACCAGGGCTAAGTTTAGTCAGATAAGGAGTTTTTTTGCTTATTTCATCAAATAATTCTAATGGTAATTCTAAGTCTGCTTCGTGGGCAATCGCGGGTAAATGTAAGGCAGTATTGGAAGAACCTCCGATTGCCATATCACAGTTATGGCATTTTCGAAAGCGTCCATTGTCATAATATCACGCGGACACAGGTTTTGAGCAACAAGGTCCATGATTTTAGCACCTGCACGTTTGGCAAGAGCGATACGGGCACCCTGGTAAGCTGCTGGTATAGTACCGTTACCGGGTAAGCCCATACCAAGTACTTCAGTAAGGCAGTTCATAGTGTTAGCAGTGAACAGACCAGAACAGCTGCCGCAGCCTGGGCATGCGGCATGTTCGATGATGCTGAGTTCTGTTTTGTCGATTTTTCCTGCTTCAAAACGACCGGCGGCTTCAAAAACAGTGGAAACACTGATGTCGGTTCCGTTAAGACGTCCTGGAAGCATAGGCCCGCCGCTGACAACGATTGCGGGAATATTAAGACGTGCGGCTGCCATAAGCATACCTGGCACGATTTTATCACAGTTTGGAATGAGTACAAGACCGTCGAACGCGTGACCGTTAGCTACAGCTTCAATACTGTCGGCTACAAGTTCGCGGCTGGCGAGAGGATATTTCATACCGTTATGGCCCATGGCAATGCCATCGCAGATACCGATTGCAGGGAATTCGATCGGAGTTCCGCCAGCAGCTAAAATACCATGTTTAACAGCTTTGGCAATCTGGTCGAGGTGCATATGTCCGGGGATTATTTCGTTTTGGGCGTTAACTACGCCGATAAGTGGTTTTTTTAAGTCTTCTTCGGTGTAACCCATCGCATAAAATAAAGAGCGGTGAGCTGCTCTGGTTGAACCAAGCTTTACTTCTTCACTACGCATAATTTTAATAACCTCTTTCCCTTAAATGTCTCTTTTATCTGTCTGTCTATCCAAGTATAAGGATATTAAAAAAATTTTACGGTATTTTACGAAAAATGTCAATTTAACAGATAATTGTGTAAGCCATGATTTCACCGTTTTTTTACAGGATAAGGGACTTTTTAGGTAGCCAAGGAACAGAAGATTATTATATAATATAAAAGCAACAGGTTTACATAATAAAATTTAAGTTAAGAGGTGTGATATATGAAAACAAAGATCACTGAGCTTTTAGGAATCAAGTATCCTATCATTCAGGGTGGCATGGCCTGGACTTCAGATGCAAATCTGGCAGCTGCTGTTTCCAATGCCGGCGGCGCTGGTATTATTGCTACAGGTGGCCGCACTGTAGAGTGGACCCGCGATGAAATCCGAAAAGCCAAAGATTTGACCGCTAAACCTTTCGGCGTCAATATCATGCTGATGGCTCCTAATATTGCAGAGATTATTGATGTGGTTTGTGAAGAAAAAGTTGCCTTTGTAACTTTGGGTGCTGGCAATCCTGTTCCTCATATCGAAAAATTTCATGCTGCAGAAATTAAAGTTATTCCTGTAGTTCCAAGTGTCAAATTGGCAAAGCGTGTTGAAGAAGCAGGTGTTGATGCCATGGTCATCGAAGGTATGGAGGGTGGCGGGCATATAGGTCAGCAAACTACTATGGCTTTAATGACAAACGTACTGCCGCTAATCAAAAAAGTACCGGTTTTGGTAGCAGGTGGTATTTCAGATGGACGTGGAATTGCGGCAGCGCTTATGATGGGAGCTGACGGTGTACAGATGGGATCACGTTTTATTCTGACGGACGAATGTCCTCCCATCCTAAAGCTAAAGAAGCCATTATTAAGGCTACTGATACTGATTCTGCTGTAACTGGTTTTTCGCGCAATAATGCTGTGCGTTGCCTGAAAAATGAGTTTACCAAAGAATATTTGGAAAAAGAATGCAGCGGTGCGTCGCAGCAGGAACTAAACGATTTTGCTACGGGAACTAACCGTTTAGGTGCGGTGGAAGGCGATATTGTCCACGGAGCTGTTTTAGTAGGGCAAAGTCTGAACGTTTTAAACGACATTCTGCCTTGTGCTGAAGTGATGGAAAGATTGATAGCTGAAGCAAGAGATACTTTAGCTAATGCGAAAAATATTGTGCTGTAAGCATAGTGATCAATTGAAAACGCAGCCGGGGATGACTTCGGCTGCGTTTTATATATCTTAATGTTAAATAGTGGCATCGAAAATAGTTTGAATAAATAATGGCTCTATAGTATAATATTATGGTAAAAATATCTTGCGATTTGTAAGGTTTAAAGATTTAGGGGGAATATGACAATGTCCGGACATTCGAAATGGGCAAACATCAAACACAAAAAGGGTAAAGCTGACGCAGCACGCGGTCAGATTACTACCAAAATCGGCCGCGAGATTACGATTGCGGTAAGAATGGGTGGCCCTGACCCTACCGGCAATATGAAATTGAAATTGGCTTTATCAAAAGCTAAGGCCAATAATGTTCCTAAAGATAACATTCAGCGCGCTATCCAAAAAGGGCAGGGTGCTGCAGATGCTTCCAATTATGAGGAAATTACTTACGAAGGTTATGGTCCTGCTGGTGTTGCTGTAATGGTAAGCACTTTGACTGATAACCGTAACCGTACTGCTGCCGATGTTCTCACGTATTTTCTAAATACGGTGGGAACATGGGCGAGACTGGTTGTGTAAATTGGATGTTTAAACGCAAAGGCGTTTTTAGTATCGACAGTGAAGCCGGCTATACGGAAGATGATTTGATGTTGATAGCGTTAGAGGCAGGTGCTGAAGATGTTAAAGCTGAGGAAGAAGGTTTTGAGATAGTTACCGAGCCTGAGGATTTTGATGCTGTTGAAAAAGCTCTTGCTGATAATAATATCGAAGTCATGATGTCTGAGATCGCAATGCTCCCTGACACAATGGCAGAACTGTCTGACGAAGACGTTGTTAAAGTCAGGAAAATGCTTGAGGCATTGGAGGACTTAGACGATGTGCAGGATGTTTATACAAACGCAGACCTGCCGGAAGAAGACGAAGAATAAATTGTGCGACAGGCAGGCTCACCAAGGCCTGCCTGCTTTCTATCATAATCAGGAGGGAGCACGAAGAGATGCTGGCAATTGGAATTGACCCTGGTACTGCTATCTGCGGCTTTGGCCTGGTGGAAATGGTAGGGAATAAACTGACTCCTATCCATTATGGAGCTGTGTTTACGGATAAGGATATGCTGCCTGAACTCAGGTTGAAAAAAATCTACGATGAACTGAGCGTCTTATTGGATGAATATCGTCCGGATGTGATGAGTGTGGAACAATTGTTTTTTAACCGCAATGTAACGACAGCAATAAGCGTTGGTCAGGCTCGCGGTGTGGCACTTTTGACAGCAGCTAACCGCGGTATCCAGATCACGGAATTTACACCGATGCAGATCAAGCAGGCTGTTGTAGGTTATGGCGGCGCTAACAAAGAGCAGGTGACTTTTATGGTGCAGAAGCTCTTGAATATTCGTACAAAACCTAAACCAGATGATGTCGCTGATGCTTTGGCAGTGGCGATTTGCGGATTGCATACGGCAGCGACAAGACGATGGCAGGAGTTGAAGTAAATGATTGGATCAATTAAAGGAAAGGTGGCCTATCTGGCAAATGAATATTGTTTGTTGGAAACTAACAGCGGTGTTGGCTACAGGGTCTTTATGCCTGCGGCTCATTTGGGACAACTTGCTGTAGGAATGGAAGCTAGAGTGCACACTTATATGGCTGTGCGCGAGGATGCTATTTTACTGTTTGGCTTTCTGAATCAGGAATACTATAATTTATTTTTACTTCTTCTTGGGGTCAGCGGTGTTGGTCCTAAGGTTGCATTAGGCATTTTGTCTGCCGTTAAGCCGGATGATTTTTATCTGGCAGTGCAAAGCCGTGACCTTAAGGTTTTAACAAAGTTGCCAGGGATTGGTAAAAAGACCGCTGAACGGTTACTTTTAGAATTAAAAGATAAAGTAGGCGGTATAGGCGGTGACAGCGACAGCGGTTTTGCCGATACTGCATTTGGCGGCGGTAGTGCTGCTGTGGATGAAGCTATTGAAGCATTGTGTGCTTTAGGATACTCTAATTCGGAAATCATGCCTGCTTTAAAACAGATTCCGAATTATGCAGAACTTAGCAGTGAGGTAATTATTAAGCAGGCTCTCAAATTGTTTGCCGGGAGGAAATAATGCAGCCGGAAGAAAGAATTATTACCGGACAGGAGCAGGACGCCGATGTATGGCAATACAGCCTGCGTCCTCGCCGCCTGGCCGAATATATCGGGCAGAATCAGGTAAAACAGAATATGGAAGTATTCATCAAGGCTGCTGCCGACAGGAAAGAAGCGCTAGATCATGTGCTTTTATTTGGGCCGCCTGGTCTGGGGAAAACCACATTAGCAAATATTATTGCCAATGAATTGAATGTTAATATTCGTGTTACGTCAGGCCCTGCTATTGAACGACAGGGTGATCTGGCAGCGATTTTGACTAATTTAGGTGATAATGACGTGCTTTTTATTGACGAGATTCACCGCTTATCCAAAACAGTGGAAGAAATCTTGTACTCAGCCATGGAAGATTATGCTTTGGATATCATTATCGGTAAAGGCCCGAGTGCGCGCAGCGTGCGGTTAGATTTGCCAAAATTTACGCTTATTGGTGCTACGACACGTTTAGGAGCCATTGCGGCTCCTTTACGTGATCGGTTTGGTGTACAGTGCCGGTTGGAATTTTATAAGCCTGATGAATTACAGTTTATTATTACACGTGCTGCTGAGATTTTAGGTGTTGAGATCGCTGCTGACGGAGCAGAGGAAATTGCACGCCGCAGTCGCGGAACTCCGCGTGTAGCGAATCGTTTGTTAAAGCGCGTGCGCGATTTTGCACAGGTGTCAGGTGCTGCGGTTATTACTGGACAAATGGCAGATGAAGCTTTAGCACGCTTAGAGGTTGATCGTTATGGCCTTGACCGCAATGATCGACGCATTCTTCAAACGATTGTTAAAACATTTTGCGGTGGACCTGTTGGTATTGAAACCATTGCGGCTGCAGTAAGTGAGGAAACAGATACTATTGAGGATGTAATTGAGCCATATCTTATGCAATTGGGGCTGCTTCAGCGTACACCGCGGGGGCGGATTGCCACACGTGAAACGTATCGTTATTTGGGAGTGCCTTTCCCGGAAAAGGGATGATGTGATGAAACTGCTATTGCACGCCTGCTGCGGACCTTGTGCATGCTATCCTGCAGAGAAGCTGTTGGTTGACGGCAAGGCTTTTGATATTTTGTATTTTAATCCAAATATCCATCCATATAAGGAATTTAAACGGCGATTAAATGCTTTACGAGAGTTATGCGAGAAAAAACGTTATAAGCTGATTGTAGATAAAAGCTACCCTCTGGAAACTTGTGTGCAAGGGATGCTGGATGAACCTGTAATACGCTGCGCTTACTGCTACAGAGTGCGTATGCGTTATGCAGCTCAGTATGCCAAAGAAAATGGTTATGATGCTTTCTCAACGACTTTATTAGTCAGTCCTTATCAGAAGCATGAACTGATCATACAAATGGCTGAAGAAGCTGGGAAGGAATTTGATATCCCGTTTTACTATGAGGATTTTCGCAAAGGTTATCAGCGTGGTGTTGATATAAGCCTAGAGCTGGAGTTATATCGTCAGCCATACTGTGGCTGCGTATTCAGTGAAAGGGACCGTTATGAGAAGAAGCCTAAGGTAAAGTTAGACTAGTTTTAGAGAAGGGGGCGTCCTCATGAAAAAACTGCTGCTGCTTGTCGCATGGGTATTCTGTATCAATTGTGGCATAGTAATGGCTTCATCGCCTGATATTGCTGTTGCTGTCGTACATGGTCAGTTTGCAGCTGAGCTTAGCTGTGAGGATGAACTGATGGTAAGAGTACCGGATACCGGAGAGGAAATGGTTTTGAAACCGGATAGGTATTTTGTAAATGCTGAGGGTGGTACTGTCAATTTGGGTGCGCAGAAGTTTGGCGCCAAAACGTTACGTTTTGTGGTAAAAGAAAATGGCAAGCCCATTGAAGTAAATAAAAAAGCTTACCGTGGCAGCTTTGAGGTACGTATTTCCGCTGACGGAAAGACTTTAGATGTGGTCAATGTACTGCCGTTAGAGCAGTATTTATATAGTGTTGTGGGCGAAGAAATACCTGTGATTTTCCCTGATGAGGCAATTAAGGCCCAGGCTGTAGCAGCAAGGTCGCTGGCTTATAACAGGCTTGGAAACCGCAGTCGTTTAGGTTATGATCTGAAAGCCAGTGAAGAAGGGCAGGATTATTATGGACTGACAACAGAAAAGCAGGCTATTAATAAACTGGTCGATGTCACAGCGGGAATGGTAGTCACTTATAACGGGCAGCCAATTGAAGCTGTTTATCACCAAAGTGGTGGCGGGCAGACGGAAAACAGCCGCGATGTGTGGGGTAGATATGTACCTTATCTGCGCAGTGTGAAGGATTACGACTGGGATGCACCTATGTATAACTGGGAAAAAGCTTTGCCTGCAAGTGAGATCGAACGACGTTTATCGACGCGTGGATATGCTGTCGGCAAACTTGAAAGCATACGTTTATCACCGCTGGAAGGCAGTAGCAAAATGTTTGGAAATGATCGCACTGCCAGCGGACGGGTGCAGGAAATGCTATTCAGCGGCAGCGGCGGGACATTTCTTTTTACAGGACAGCAGGTGCAGGAAATATTAGGGCTCAACAGTACTTTTTTTGAAGTGGAAGTCAACCGTCCTGTACCAAATTCTATTGAGATTCCTATTGAAAATCCTTATGGAATAGAAATCGGCAGGAAGGAAGTCCCGATAAAAGTCAGCGAACGTAGTATTAGTTTCAAAGATATTTTAAAGGATCTGCATTTTGTCAGCGGTGAAAAAGGTGAGATGGTAACTTTTAAAGGCCGTGGGCAGGGGTCCGGACTGGGGCTTTCCCAGTGGGGAGCACGTGGGATGGCAAATAGTGCGCCGCCACGCAGCAGGGACTATTATAAAGAAATTTTAACTCATTATTATACAGATACCAGGGTTGAAAAAATTTACTGAAACCGGAGATTAAGATGCAGGTAAAAGATTTTACTTATGAATTGCCGCAGGAATTGATTGCGCAGTATCCGTTGGAACCGCGCGATCACTCAAGATTGCTTGTTGTAGATAAAAATACGGGAACAATAGAACACAGATATTTTTATGATTTATGTGAATATTTGCGGCATGATGATTTACTGGTTTTTAATGATACACGTGTTATTCCGGCACGTCTGCATGGCGTGAAGGATACTGGTGCAAGAGTTGAGGTATTTTTGCTGACTCGTTTAAACAGTACGGATTGGGAAGTTTTGGTTAAACCTGGTCGCAAACTGCGCGTTGGGGCAAAAATAAAATTTAGTGATGATTTGTCCTGTGATATTATTGCTGATACGGATTTTGGCGGAAGAATAGCGCGTTTTTATTATAATGGCGTGTTCGAAGAGATTTTGGATCGTTTGGGTGAAACGCCGCTGCCTCCGTATATTACGGCACCACTGGAAGATAAGGAACGTTATCAAACAGTCTATTCAAGAGAGAATGGCAGTGCTGCAGCACCAACTGCCGGATTGCATTTTACCAAAGAACTTTTGCAAAAGATTAGGGATATTGGCTGCGAAGAGGTTTTTGTAACACTGCATGTTGGTCTTGGCACTTTTCGCCCTGTCAGTGTTGATGACATCAAAGATCATGTGATGCACAGAGAGTTTTACTCTGTTTCACCTGAATCGGCTGAAGCTATTAATAAGGCTAAAGCTGAAGGTCGGCGTATCGTTGCTGTAGGAACTACTGCGGTACGTACTTTAGAAGCTGCGGGTGAAAGTGGTGTGATTAAAGCTGGCGGGAACTGGACAAATATCTTTATTTATCCTGGATATCGCTTTCGACTGGTAAATTCATTGATAACTAATTTTCATTTGCCGCAGAGCACACTTTTGATGTTGGTATCAGCCCTGTCAACACGTGAGATTATGCTGTCGACTTATGCTGAAGCTGTACGCGAACATTATCGTTTCTTTTCTTTTGGTGACGCTATGTTTATTACTGATTTGAATAAATAATTTTTAGGAGAATTTATGCACGCAGTTACATATGAATTAATAAAAGAGTGCAGTCGGAGCGGCGCGCGATTAGGTAAATTACATACTCCGCACGGAACTTTTGATACGCCGATGTTTATGCCTGTTGGAACACAGGCGACCGTAAAAACATTAGCGCCAGAAGAATTATATGCTATGGGCAGTCAGGTTATTTTGTCTAACACTTATCATTTGTTTTTACGGCCTGGCCACGAATTGGTCAAGAAAGCCGGAGGTTTGCATAATTTTATGCGTTATGACCGGGGGATGCTGACAGACAGCGGTGGATTTCAGGTTTTCAGTTTGGGAGCCATGAGAAAAATCAAAGAAGAAGGTGTGACATTCAGGTCGCATATTGACGGTTCAAAAAAATTTCTGTCGCCAGAGATAGCCACAGAAGTACAGGAAGCATTAGGCGCCGATATCGCAATGGCTTTTGATGAATGCATTCCTTATCCGGCTGATTTTGATTATGCAAAAGAATCAACTCTGAGAACTACGCGTTGGGCCAAACGCTGTTTAGATATACATACCCGTGAAGACCAATCTATGTTTGGCATTGTTCAGGGTGGAATGTATCCGGAACTTCGAAAAATGAGTGCTGATCAGCTGACGGAAATGGATTTTGCTGGTTATGGAATCGGTGGACTGAGTGTTGGTGAACCTAAGCCGCTGATGTATGACATTTTAAACCAAACAACTGAGCATATGCCAAAGAATAAAGCCCGTTATCTAATGGGAGTTGGAACCCCAGACTGTATAGTAGAGGCAGTAAACCTGGGTGTCGATATGTTTGACTGTGTATTTCCAACAAGGGTAGCGCGTAACGGTACAGCAATGATCCCAGAAGGACGGCTGGTTGTACGGAATGCAGCATATGCTGAGGATTTTCGTCCTATTGATGAACGCTGCGGCTGTTATACTTGCCGTAATTTTTCACGGGCCTATATCAGGCATCTGTTTAAGGCAGAAGAGTTGTTTGCTCTGAGGCTGCTTACGATTCACAATCTACATTTTCTGCTTGATTTTACAAAGCAGATTCGTTCTGCTATTGCCAGTGATACTTTCCCTGAGCTGCGCGAAAGATTTTTAGAAAATTATCGAGGCTAAAACAGGATTTTTCGTTTTTATGGCGAATATAATCCCAGATAGGGGAGAATTATGAAGGAGGTGTTCCCATGCAAGGTGGAGATACTATGGCGATGATCAATGCGATCTGGCCGTTTATCTTAATGGGCGGTATCTTTTATTTTATGCTGTATCGTCCTCAGAAACAAGAACAACAAAAACGTCAGAGAATGCTTGATTCTTTGAAAAAAGGCGATAAAGTAGTGACTATTGGCGGTATGTTTGGTGTGATTACCGCTATCAGTGAAAAAAAGGTTACCTTGAAGCTGGCTGAAGACGTGGAAGTTGATTTTGCACGTTCCGCTATCAGTGCTTTTCAAGATCCCGTTAAGCAGGAAATGGCAGAAAAATAATGAAGAAACAACAATTGCGCAAGGAGTTAAAATCTTTGCGCAATCAGCTTTCTAGGGATCAGGTTGACCGCTGGAGCAAAGAAATCTGTGCAAATATTATGCTTTCGCCACAATATCGTCAGGCTGACGTCATTTTTGGTTATCTGGCATTCGGAAACGAGCCGAATATAGACATTGTTTTAGAGCAGGCTAGACTCGCTGGTAAAACGGTTTGTGTTCCGCAGATAATTTCAGAAACAGAGATTTGTGCGGTGCGGTTTGAAGGTTTTGGCCAGTTATCACTTGACCGTTACGGAATCCGCAGTGTTAGTGGTACAGATGTTGTGATAAATCCACATGAAATAGCTTTGGTATTGGTACCTGGAGTTGGGTTTGCTAAAAATGGCAACCGAATAGGCATGGGTGCAGGTTATTATGACCGCTTCTTGGCACAGGTTGATAAAGCTGTGCTGATGGGTGTGACTTATAATGCCCTGTTATGCAGTAAAATACCAGTAGATTATTATGATAAACCGGTGCAGTATCTGGTTACTGAAACAAACGTTACTCTTTGTGAGTAGCTTGTTTATAAAAGTTTTGATGAACTTACTAAAGGGGGCAGCTAATTTTGAGATGGAATGAATTAGGCAAATTCTTGATTATCTCGTTGGCGATAATCGGGGGTTTCTGTGTTTATATTTCGCCTTTGTCAAATTCCATTAAACAGGGACTTGATCTGCAGGGTGGTACACATGTTGTGCTTCAGGCTGTTGATACACCTGAGTTAAAGGTTGATGATGATGCAGTTAATCGTTCAGTGAAAATTATTGAACGCCGTGTTAATGAACTTGGATTGACCGAACCGGTTATACAGCGTCAGGGTAAGGATCGTATTATTGTTGAGCTTCCTGGAGTTAAAGATCCTGATAAAGCGATTGCGATGCTCGGACGTACCGCACTTTTGGAATTTAAAGATGTCAGCGGGAAAACTGTTCTGACAGGTAAAGACTTAAAGGATGCTAAAGCGCAAATTTCTCAGGGCAACCAGTCTGTTGTCGGTTTGGCGTTCAGTGAT
>ERZ860009.845-NODE-845-length-11516-cov-1.481982_pt1 | contig 11516 bp, 12 predicted proteins | sample MGYA00510114_ERZ860009 | MGnify/ENA primary metagenome ERZ860009 (study PRJEB30046, sample SAMN00715177) | human gut metagenome | study: EMG produced TPA metagenomics assembly of the A metagenome-wide association study of gut microbiota in type 2... | reverse complement strand
TGCATTAGCTGCAACCCACTCATCTGTAAGTTCAGGAATTGTCTTCTTTGTAATAGAATGAACTGTTACTGTAAATATAACGCTCTTTCCTGCAAGATCCGAACTGCTGTAATCACTAGGGAATGTACATGGAATATCATATTCCTGACCTACATTAAGTCCTATAAGTCCCTGGTCAAGGTCTGTTATGAACTTGCCTGAACCGATTGTGTATGATACATCTGTTGCCGTTCCGCCTGAAAATGCAACACCGTCAAGCTTACCGCTGTAATCAAGTGATATAGTATCACCGCTTGCAGTTGTTCCTTCTGTTACCTGCTCTGAAGTAGCATGTGAAGATAAAATATTGCTTATGTAAGTCTCAACATCATCATCCGATACGGTAAGTGACGACTTATCAACTGACACTGCAATTCCCTTATACTCAGGAAGTGTAATGTACTTCTTATAAACCGCTGCATTCGATGCAATAGTTGCATTATATTCCTCTGCTGTAATAGCTTTGTTTGATGTATCATCAGCATCTGTTGCAGTATTATTGTTATTCTTCTTACCACAGCCCACCAATGAAACAACAAGTGTTGCCGCAAGCATAACACTCATAAATTTCTTTTTCATAATAAGTTCCTTTCAAAAAATAAAAATTTCTGCGTTCAGGTATTGCAAAATATATAAAATATATTTATAATATAACCACAAACGCATATAGTTGTCAACTATTTTTAACAACATAGACTGTTATAGCATACTTATTGACAAAATAAAAGGCGTTTCACATTTTTTTCATTTTTATAAAGGAAGTAATTTATGAAATCAGTCACAAAAAGGCATTTATCATCAGCAGCCTGCATTTTAATATTTTTGTCATTTTTACTAAACGGATGCCAGAACACTGACTTTCCGACCCTGTACAGGTTACAGGTTACAAGCTCAATACTTATGTGCTGTAAGTGCATATACAACAGGAGGTCACAAAACCTCAGAGCTTAAAGATATTCTTAACGAAGCTCTGCGAATATGTGACACATATGAGCTGATGTTTTCAAGAACCAACCCGGACAGTACCCTGTATAAGCTTAATAATGGTCAGATTACAACTGTGCCGCATGAACTCGGAGAACTGATATCATATGGCATCCAATATGCCGATATGTCAGATGGTGCATTTGACATAACAATCGGCAGCGTATCATCTTTGTGGGATTTCACATCAGATAATCCGGCTGTACCTGATGACAGTGATATACAGAATGCATTATCATATGTAGATTATACCAGGCTTAAACTTACGGAAAATAATGACGGAACATATACTGTAGACAAGCCGGATAAGACCGTCATCGACCTCGGTGCCATAGCAAAAGGCTATATTGCAGATAAAATACGCAATTTTCTTTTGGAAAAAAGCATAAACCGTGGTATTATTAATCTTGGCGGCAATGTATTATGTGTAGGTGAAAAGTCTTCAGATAATCCTTTCCTTATCGGAATAAAGAAACCATTCTCTGAAGATTCAGTACCTCTTGTAACATTGCGTCTTAATAATAAATCCGCCGTATCTTCCGGCAACTACGAAAGATACTTTTATCAGGATGGCAAACTTTATCATCATATTCTAAATCCATCCACAGGATATCCGTATGATAACGGACTTTCAGATGTAACAATCATATCTGATGCATCAGTCACGGGAGACTGTTTAAGCACCACATGTTTTGCACTTGGTGCTGATAAAGGATTAAAACTTATAGAAAGCCTGTCCGGCATTGAAGCCATGTTTGTCATGTCTGACGGAACTATTAAGTATTCGAGCGGATTTTCTTCATATCTGAAATAAACTAAGAAAGGATTTTTATTTACATGATACGATTAATTCTGGTGTGTATATTTTTACTCATCATTTTTGTGTTAAGCCTTATTCTTTTTCCAATTGAATGGCTTATAGGCAGGATTTCACCAAAAGCAAAGATATAAGCTCACTTCGTTTTGTGCAGTTTGTGTTTAAGGTGATTTTATTTTTATCGGGGGTAAGCACAACTGTTATAGGTCTTGAGAATATTCCAAAAGACGAACCTGTTGTTTTTATAGGCAACCACCGCGGTTTTTTTGACACGGTTGTATCTTACAGCCGCATGCCGCGTCTTACAGGTTTTATTGCCAAAAAAGAGATGCAAAAAGTTCCATTTATAAGATTATGGATGAAATATTTACACTGCCTTTTTATGGATGTTCCAATCCGAGAGAAGGTCTTAAAACTATTCTTTCCGGTGTAGAACAGATTAATAATGGCATTTCTATTGTAATATTCCCTGAAGGAACCAGGAACAAAGGTGATGGAATTATGCCTTTCCACGGCGGCAGCTTCAAACTTGCAGACAAGAGCAACTGCAAGATAATCCCTATGGTTCAGAATAATACTGAAAATGTTCTGGAAGCTCATTTTCCATCAATCAAAAGAACTCATACCGTTCTTGAGTTTGGTACACCGATTGACACAGCTGCACTTGACAGGGATGAAAGAAAAGCCCTGCCGGATACAGTTCACGACTTGATGTTACAGATATACGAAAAGAATAAATCTCTTGTTTAACCATAAGGGATATGCTACAATATTGTACATTAGAATTCATTAATTATCAGGAGGATAAAATCAATGCCAGTATGGAGTATTGTATTATTAACAATATTGGTTATATTGTTAGTTGTATTTATTGCACTTATAATTGTCGGTAATAAGCTGCGTAAAAAGCAGGAGTCACAGCAGGAGCAGATTGACGCTGCAAAACAGATTATGTCAATGCTTGTAATTGACAAAAAGAAGATGAAGCTTAAAGATGCCGGACTTCCTAAGATGGTTCTTGACCAGACGCCTAAGTATTTAAGGGGTTCAAAGATGCCTATTGTCAAGGCAAAAATCGGACCAAGAGTCATGACTCTTATGTGTGACCCAAAAGTATTTGAACAGATTCCTGTAAAAGCTGAAATCAAGGCTGAAGTAAGCGGAATTTACATCACAGGCATCAAATCAGTTCGTGGCGGCAAGATTGTCGTTGAAGAAAAGAAAAAGAAAAAGGGATTTTTCAAACGTAACAAATAAAATAAATAAACCGCAAAGCAATATTAAAAGGTATCGCCAGCCGGCGGTATCTTTTAATATATGAAAGGAGCTTTTATGCGTAATTTAACATTATTAACAGATTTATACGAGCTTACTATGATGCAGGGTTACTTCAAAACAGGCAATAACCGTACGGTTATATTTGATGCTTTCCACCGCAATAACCCTTGCGGCGGCGGATATGCCATTGCATGTGGTCTTGACCAGGTAATCGATTATATTAAAAATCTTCATTTTACCGATGATGATATTGCTTACCTTAGCAGCCTTAATCTTTTTGATAATGATTTTCTTGATTATTTAAAAAACTTCCACTTTACAGGCGATATATATGCCATTCCCGAAGGAACACTTATTTTTCCAAGAGAACCAATTGTTAAAGTAATTGCTCCTATCATTGAAGCTCAGCTTGTAGAGACTGCAATCCTTAATATAATTAATCACCAGAGCCTTATCGCAACTAAGGCTGCCAGAGTATGCTATGCAGCAAAAGGCGACGGAATAATGGAATTTGGTCTGAGACGTGCCCAGGGTCCTGATGCCGGAATATATGGTGCAAGAGCTGCTGTCATTGCCGGTTGTGTTGGAACAAGTAATGTTCTTACAGGTCAGATGTTTGACGTTCCGGTCAAAGGAACCCACGCTCACAGCTGGATTATGAGTTTTCCTGATGAATATACAGCATTTAAGACATATGCAGACCTTTATCCGAATGCATGCATTCTTCTTGTAGACACATATGATACACTACGCTCAGGCGTTCCTAATGCAATCCGTGTATTTAAAGAAATGCGTGAAGCAGGAATTGAACTTAAAGGATATGGTATCAGACTCGACTCAGGCGACCTTGCTTATTTTTCTAAGAAAGCACGTAAAATGCTTGATGATGCCGGTTTTGAAGATGCTATTATATCTGCATCAAGTGACCTTGATGAATACCTTATTGATTCATTAAAAACACAGGGTGCCGCTATAACTTCATGGGGTGTCGGAACTAACCTTATTACAGCAAAAGACAATCCTGCATTTGGTGGTGTATACAAGCTTGCCGCTGTTATGGGAGATGATGGAAAGTTTATTCCAAAGATTAAGCTTTCTGAGAATTCGGAAAAGATTACTAATCCGGGAAATAAGACAGTTTACCGTGTTTACGACACTGACGGAATGTTAAAAGCAGACCTTATTGCACTTACAGACGAGACATACGATGAAAACGAACCTCTTCTTTTATTTGACCCTATAGAGACATGGAAAAAAACGCTTCTTCAACCGGGTGAATACACTCTTCGTGAAATTATCGTTCCTGTATTCAAAAATGGAGAATGTGTATACACAACTCCACCTGTCATGGATATACAGAAATACTGTAAACATGAACTTGCTACTTTATGGGATGAATCAAAACGTCTTATAAATCCACAGGAAGTACATGTTGATTTATCAAAGAAATTATACGATTGCAAACAGGAGCTTTTAAATACTTATTCAACTCCTCATATTCACTAAAATACAACCTGTAAAGCCCTGCAAAAAAGGGTTAATAAAAAGCGTTCAGGAACAGCAGTTATCCGCCTGAACGCTTTTAAATTTCTATATTTTAAATTCCTGAATTTTAATTCTCCAACTTAAAATTCTTCTTTGAGCTTATCTCTATCTCAACACTTGATTCTGAAATTATTTCATGGTTAAGTTCAAGCGTATACTCAATCCCTGCATATATCCTTTCATCACTTCTTTCAATAACAATATTTTTTGAATTGATTCCAAGATAAATGCCGCCATATGGTGTCTCGTAATATGTTGTTGTTCGCTCCCCGGGAACAAATGAAAAATGCGTTGTAACATATCCTTTTTTAGTAATCTCAACCGTGCCATCAGGCGTAATCTTTATAAGATTGCTGCATGGCTTATCCTCACCGTCAATCATATCCGAATACTTAATATACTCATTTTCTCCGGAACGCTTATATCTTCCAATATTGACAGTCTCAATAACTTCTTCATCTTCATTGCCGTCAGAATCCGAATCCTGAACGCCACTCGCAAAATGAAGTCCTTTTATACTTACAAATACTCTTTCATCCATACTGTTTTCCTCAGTTAAAAATCATCTTCTTTACATATCATACACAACAAATAAACACTCTAATAATTCTCAATATTAATCTGCTTCGTCATTGTAATATCAAATGGAAGTATTGAATTAGCAAATAACTTAAACTTTTCTTCCGCATCGCTTACATAGAATCTATACATGCTTGATGGACTGTCAACATCACATTTATTTGCAAGATTATCTCTCTCAAGCAGATTTTTGAGTTCAATAGCAGTTTCATATGCCGGATTTACAAGATTCACTTTATCGCCCATAACCTTCCGTATTGTAGAACGTATAAGCGGATAATGCGTACATCCCATAATAAGCGTATCTATATCTTTTTCTTTTAATTCTTCCAGATAACGTGAGGCTACCTGAAGTGTTATATCATCATGAAGCCAGCCTTCCTCAACAAGCGGAACAAATAACGGACATGCTTTTTCAAACACTTTTGCCTCATCATCAAGTGACTTTATGTATCTTGTATACACTCCGCTCCTTATATTTGCTTCCGTTCCAATAAGACCAATTCTTTTATTAGCAGTAGTCTCAACTGCCACCTTTGCTCCCGGCTTAACAACACCAAGAATCGGAAGGTCAAACTCCTGCTGCATCTCATCAAGTGCAAGTGCACTCGCTGTATTACATGCAATAACTATCGCCTTAACATTTTCTGTCTGAAGAAAACGTATAATCTGTCTTGAAAACTTTATAATATTATCTTTTGATTTGCTTCCATAAGGCACTCGTGCCGTATCACCAAAATAAACAATACGCTCATTTGGAATCTGACGCATAATCTCTCTTGCAACCGTCAGACCGCCGACACCGGAATCAAATACGACGATTGGTGCGTTCTTATCCATAATAACTTATTTTCCTCCCTGTAACCAGTCATTTAGAAATTTCAGATACTTAAATCTGTAAACATACTGAGTCTTTGTTATAGCATTATATTCATCATCTGTCAAAATATTCTTCAATTTTTCCTTAGAATCATCCGGAAGCACTCCACATGTCGAATCAACAAAACATAGCGGCGGATAGAGAACACACCACCAGTTTTTCCCACAATGCTCTCCTATGTCTATACGGAAAGCCTCATATACTCCCGGCGGAAATGTTACATCAGCATATGCTTTCATAGGAAAATAACTCTCCTCAAAATAGACATTTACTTTGCTATCTCCACCATGTGCCATAAGTGTTTCGTGTGCTATATTTTCAATATCAACCATTGATTCTGATAGAATCTCCTTTGATTCATCAATGCTTTGTGATTCGGCAAGAAGCGGCGAAAGATACTCAACAACAGCATCTTTTACGGCAAGCTTTCTTTTCTGGTCCTCATCGCTGTCACTGTTAGCCCTTACATGAAATCTGATAATATCCTGTGCAAGTTCTTCCTGTATTCTGTTTCTGCTCTCATTGCCCGAAACTCTGTATGTAAAAACTGCTGTACATAAACTCACAAATATAATACAAGCAATAAAAATAAATAGTCTGTGTCCTTTTTTCTTCATAATAACCTCCGTCTTAATATTATCAACCGGTAAAATGCCGGTGTTTTAATAAATCTATAGAGATTATTTCCAAAATGACACAGACTAAACAATTATTTATTTAAAAGTCTGATAATACCTTTTTCCTGATTACGTATATGCTGACGCATAAACATCTTTGCCCCCTCAACATCCTTGTCGGCAAGCTTCTGGTAATATCATTATGCTCATTTATAAGAATTGAATGTGTTCTTGCGTCTTTAACATACTCAAGTCTGTATCTGTACATCTGCTCCCTTAACTTATTGATAATCTGTATAAGCCTGTCATTGTCTGTCATTGCATATATTGTATCATGGAACTGGACATCGGCATCTACAATATTTACAACATCTTTTGAAACAATTGCAGACTCAAACACCTTATTGGCAGCTCTCAAATCCATAATACGCTCAGGTGTCACATTTTTGCATGCGAGTGCAACTGCAAGCTCCTCAAGTGTACATCTTACTTCGAGAACATCTCTCATATCTTTTTCAGTTATATGGGCAACTTCTGCACCCTTTCTTGGAATCATAATAACAAGTCCCTCAAGTTCAAGCTTACGGATAGCTTCTCTTATAGGTGTTCTGCTTACTCCGAGCTTCTGTGCAAGCTGAATCTCCATCAGTCTCTCACCGGGTTCCATCTCGCCACGCAGTATTGCCTGTCTCAATGTATTAAAAACAACATCCCTCAATGGGAGATAATCATTTACATCCATCTTTAATTCGCCCTTCATAATTTCTTATGTCCTCCATTTCTAATTATATTATTACGTATGTTTCGATTGAACAGTTATCCTAGTTAAATGTCTCAGTAATATATACCTGACGTGCCTCGCCCTGTGCCTTTAATACAGCCTGACATCTCAATGCCGTCTGTTCATCCGGAAAAATTCCGAACACAGTAGGACCACTTCCACTCATCATTGCTCCTATCGCTCCGTTTTTAGCATCTGTTTCTTAATGCTGTCTATAACCGGATAAAGAGGAATTGTGACATCTTCAAGCACATTGCCCATATTTTGTGCCACGCCTTCTACATCGCCTCTTTTTATTGCATCCATTATGCCATCAATATCAGGATGCTTACTTATTCCACCCATATCAAGACTTTCATAGACAAGCTTTGTTGAAACATTAATAGGAGGCTTTGCGACAATAAGCCAGCAGTGTGGCATAGGTGTAAGACGCGTAAGCTTTTCTCCTATTCCCTCAGCAAGTGCTGTTCCTCTCATTATGCAATAAGGAACATCCGCACCAATCTTTAAGCCCATCTCCATAAGCTTCGACTGCGATATTCCGAGGTCAAATATCTTATTCATGCCAAATAATGTTGAAGCCGCATCTGTACTTCCTCCAGCCATACCGGCTGCAACCGGTATAAACTTATTAAGGTCTATCTCTACGCCCTCTTTGATATTATATTCATCTTTCATCATTCTGGCAGCCTTATAAATAAGATTATTCTCATTCACAGGCAGGAAAAACAGATTAGAATTAATCCTTATCTCATCCTCCGGAATCTTTTTAATGATGATTCTGTCATATATTCCAACAGTCTGCATTATCATGCGTACTTCATGATAGCCATCATCTCTTTTTCCAAGAACATCAAGACCAAGATTAATCTTTGCACGTGCCTTTAATCGTATACTGTCCATATCTTTTCTCCATTGTTTCTTGTATACAACAATTATATAAAATGTATTGTATTTTTGCAAGTACATAGTTATCTTTTATAAATATTTTCTTGTTTTTTACATATATTTAATATCTGCCTAAATAGCTTCCTTATTTTTCCTGTATTTATTAGGTGAAACTCCCTTGACATGCCTGAATGCATCCCCAAAATAGTTACTGTCATTGAAACCGCACTCAAATGCTATATCAGTGATAGACTTATTAGTCTCAAGAAGGAGCCTGCACGCATTTTTAATTCGTACATTAACTATATATTCTTTAAATCCAAAACCTGTTACAGCCTTAAACTTCTTAGATAAGTATGACCTGCTGATATGGAATTTATCCGACATATCCTCAAGACTTAACTTTTTGTCATAATTTTCATATATATATGTCGCAATCTGCTGCATGAGCTGATTATCAACATCAAGCTCTTTTATAACATTTTCCTCATATCTACGGCATCTTATTATAAAAAGGACAAGTTCTATAAGCCCCGTCCTTATAAATGCCGGTGACAATATATCCTGTCCTTCATTTTCAAAAATCATCTTATTCATAAGTGATTCAACATAATCTCTTCTTTTATCAGGAATAGAAATAACACCGGTTGAGAGAGATTCTTTCACAAAATCCGGTCCAACAATGTCATTGAGCCATTTTAAATTACTCTCTTTAAAACACAAAACATATCTCTCACTGCAGCCATGCTGCGGAAACGAGCTTTTATGAAGTTCCCCCTGCGGTACAACAATAAGGTCGCCTCTGTTAAGCTTATAAATATTATGGTCAATAAAAAATGTACAGTCACCATTTATCAGATAGAAAATCTCATAATATGGATGTGTATGCGTCGGCTGGCTTCCCGAACTTTTATCTCTTTTTATCTTATAAACTTTAAAATCTGTAGGCATATCAAATAAATAATCCATAAAGGCCTCCATATATTAAATAAATTTCAAAACTTTTTTTCTGTATTATCCCACTAAAATTGTTATATTTTTGTAGAATTTACTGCTTTTTGTGCTATGATTAACATAAACATTAATGAACTTGATTTATCTTGTCAAGTACCAAAAATAATTATGTGCTAAAATATGCCATTTTGCACAGAAATGGAGATAATTAACATGTCAAAAACAATAAGTGCTGATAAACGCAAATTAATTCTTGAGGGTAACCTTATTCAGGCTATCCTTATGCTTGCAATTCCTGTAATGCTCAACAGTTTCATCCAGTCAATGTACAACCTTACAGATACATTCTGGCTTGGAAAAATCGGAACTGCTTCACAGGCAGCAATAACACTTGTATCTCCTGTGCAGAATATATAATAAACTTTGGTGCCGGCATAACAACCGCCGGTTCAATTCTTATATCACAGTATCTCGGTGCCAGACAGGACAAGCAGGCCAATTCAATGGCAAACCATATTTGCCTGTGTTCGCTTGTATTTGCAGTAATATGTGCCGGAATATGCTGGATTGCCACACCTGGTATCGTAAAATGGCTTGGAGCTGAACAGACATTTATCAATTCAGTATTTCATATTTAAGGATAGTTGTACTTGACCTTCCATTTCTTTTTATGATTAACCTGTATACATCTGTAAAACAGTCACAAGGTGACACTGTACGTCCTATGCTTCTTAATCTTCTTGGCGTATCACTCAACCTAATAATGGATCCGGTCTTCCTTATCGTATTTAAAATGGGAATCTCCGGAGCCGCACTTGCAACACTTATTGCCAAAATTCCAAGTGCCGTAATTGCAATACTTGCATTAAGACGCAAAAACCAGCTTATCCGTCTTGACTTTAAAAATTTCAAATTTGATAAAAATAAAATGACATCTATATTTAAAATTGGTCTTCCAACAGCAATCGGTGGAAGCACAATGCAGTTTGGTTTCCTTCTTATGACAAAAAATGTCAATGCATACGGAACTACAGCTACAACCGCATACGGTATCGGAAATAAAATCAACAGCCTTATCACAATGCCGGCAAGCGGAATCGGCTCTGCTATATCAACAATAGTCGGTCAGAATTTCGGAGCCAATAATCTCAAACGTGTAAATAAATCATATCATATCGCATTGCGAATCGGTGCAGTATTTCTTTTTGTATTTGGTACTATCCTTTCGCGTCCATTTATCGCTGAACCAATTGTACGTTTCTTCACAAGCGATGAAAATGTTGTTCCGCTTGCAACACAATTTCTGTCAATCATGGCAATGTGCTGCTGGACTAATGCTTTTTATAACGTAACACAGGGACTTTTCCATGGTTCCGGACATACATTGATAACAATGCTTGTCGATGCTACAAGAATATGGATTTTCCGTTTTCTCACATTATGGGTTTGTTCATCAATCCTCAAAATGGGAGTTGAAAGTGTATGGTATGCTGTTGTAGTAAGTAATGCGACATCCGCTCTTATTCTTTATATTCTTTACTGGACAGGAATTTGGAAAAAACGTACTATTAAGATTGAGTAAGTTCTGTCCGATATATAATGTAAAGAATACTAAATCATACCACGGAGGGTAATATTATGGATTTTAACGGAATAGGAACAAGTTATTCATCTTATGAAACTAAAAATGTATCAGCTAAATCAACAAATGACAAAAAAGCTGATTCAACTGATAAATTTTCAGAAAAATCTGCTTATTCTGAAATAAGTGCTTCTTATGAACCTTCTTCATCAACATCAAAAGTAACATCTGCTGCAGACAGAAAGGCCATCATTGCACAGCTAAAATCTGATACAGAGCAAAGAATGGCACAGATGCAGTCACTTGTAACAAAGATGTTTGCAAAGCAGGGCATTACAATCGGAACTGCCGATGATATGTGGAAAGCACTTGCCAATGGCAATTTTACAGCAGATGCTAGTACTATTGCACAGGCAAAAGAAGATATTTCAGAAGACGGTTACTGGGGTGTCAACCAGACATCAGACAGACTTCTTGATTTCGCTGTAGCTCTTTCAGGCGGCGATGAAGAAAACATGAAAAAGATGGTATCTGCTGTAGAAAAAGGATTTAAAGAAGCAACTAAATCATTT
>ERZ860009.844-NODE-844-length-11532-cov-1.301037_pt1 | contig 11532 bp, 15 predicted proteins | sample MGYA00510114_ERZ860009 | MGnify/ENA primary metagenome ERZ860009 (study PRJEB30046, sample SAMN00715177) | human gut metagenome | study: EMG produced TPA metagenomics assembly of the A metagenome-wide association study of gut microbiota in type 2... | reverse complement strand
AACAAACATATGAATTGCCATTGTAAATCTGCTTGAAATCTGCATTATCTTATACCTCCATAATTCTTTCTACAGCAGCATGATACAAACAAATGTTGTAATTACAACGGTTACAGTCGTTCATAGGAAAAGTCCACTATAGCAGGAATTCTCTAAAAAATATTTATTTTCTCATTTATCATTCATCAAAGATGCTTACGATTTCGCCATCAAGGATTCTGTTCATATTCTTAACTGCACAGAAGTTACCACACATTGAACATGTATCTTCCTTTTCAGGCTTTGCTGATTCTCTGTATCTTCTTGCCTTCTCAGGATCAATAGCAACGTCAAACATCGCCTCCCAGTCAAGCTTCTTTCTTGCAAGGCTCATCTTGTAATCCCATTCATCCGCACCTGGAACACCCTTTGCTATATCAGCCGCATGTGCAGCAATTCTTGAAGCAATAATTCCTTCCTTAACATCTTCAAGGTCCGGAAGACGAAGATGTTCTGCAGGTGTTACATAGCAGAGGAATGAAGCACCATAAGTTGCAGCAATTGCACCACCGATTGCTGCTGTTATATGATCATATCCCGGAGCTATATCTGTAACGAGAGGTCCCAATACATAGAAAGGAGCTCCCTTGCAGATTGTCTGCTGGATTTCCATATTTGCCTTAATCTGGTTAAGCGGCATATGTCCCGGACCTTCACCATTACCTGTACATCTTTTTCCCATGCTCTCTTTGTGAGTTCACCAAGTGTTACAAGTTCCTCAATCTGTGATATGTCAGAAGCATCTGCTATACATCCCGGACGGCACGCATCACCTAAGCTCATTGTGACATCATACTTTCTGCAGATATCAAGAATCCAGTCATAATGTTCATAGAACGGATTTTCATTTCCTGTCATTTCCATCCATGCAAATATTATAGAACCGCCTCTTGAAACAATATTTGTAAGACGTTTTGCATCCTTAAATCTTTTTGCTGTAGCCTTATTGATTCCGCAGTGGATTGTCATAAAGTCAACGCCATCTTTTGCATGCATCTCAACGATGTCAAGCCATTCCTGTGTTGTAATATCCTTTAATGCTTTGTGATAATATACAACAGCATCATAGATAGGAACTGTTCCTATTATTGCAGGACATTCAGATGTAAGCTTTCTTCTAAACTTCTGTGTGTCGCCAAATGAGCTGAGATCCATAATTGCTTCCGCTCCCATAGCAACTGCATTATTAACTTTTTCAAGCTCCATATTCAAATCAACGCAGTCTCTTGATGTTCCAAGATTTACATTGATTTTTGTACGGAGCTTTGAACCTATACCGTTAGGGCTTAAGCACTTATGATTCTTGTTTGCAGGAATTATAACCTGACCTTTAGCCATAAGTGACATAAGCTCCTTAACGTCAATATTTTCTTTTTCTGCAACTACTTTCATTTCTTCTGTTACAATGCCCTGACGTGCTGCGTCCATCTGTGTTGTGTAACTCATGCTTTAATCTCCTTTATTAGTTAAATTCGAGATACTCATAATACCACAACGCAGTAAACAAAAACATTGCAGGAAATGTACTAAATAATCGCAAAAATCATTTATACAAATCCATATAATAAGTTTCCTACGACGGCATTATCCGTATCAGGTTTTCGGGTCGGAATCATGTTCCCTCTCAGCTGTCGAACTTTAGCTCCCCGTTTTATTTTTTGTTTTATATAGAAATCTTTAAAGATTACCTAACTAAAAATTCTTGAATACATCTGTCTGTGCTTTTAATTCACCGACTGTATTCCTGCTTTCTGACATCTCTTTATCTATGCTGTTCATCTGCTCAACAAGCTGAGATGTACTTACCGCTGACGACGTTACAGCATTAGCACTCTGCTCTACACCGCTTGAAATTCCTTCAATTGACTCAACTGTATTTTTCATAAGCTCTTTAAGTTTTTCTGTCTTTTCTGCGAATTCCTGCATTGTCTCGCTTATGTAACATGCATCTTCATTATATTGTGCACCTGCTTGTACGAATGAATCGTAATCTGCAAATATTGTCTCTTCTATGTAATTGATAATTTTATTAGAATTATCAATAAGCTGGTATACAGCACTTGTTACATGCTCATTTATTGCCTGAATGTTATTAGCTGTATCCCTGCTTGAATCTGCAAGCTTCTTATCTCATCAGCTACAACCGCAAAGCCTTTACCGGCTTCACCGGCTCTTGCAGCCTCGATTGAAGCATTAAGTGCCAAAAGATTAGTCTGGCTTGAAATATTAAGGATTTCGCCTGTAAGTTCATTTACACGCTCAACACTCTTGCTGTCTTCAATTGCTTTTTTAAGTGTTCCTACAATATTGCCAACCATCTCATCAGTTGTACGTTTATTTTCATCAGCTGACTTTGCAAGCGAATCCGCACGTTCACGCATATCCTGTGAATAATTGTTAATCTGTTCCGTCTTATCAGCTATATCAACAACATTCTTTCCAACTGACTCTGTATTATCGTTCACTGTCTGTATTGTTGCCGCAATTTCCTGCATTGTTGCAGAAAGCTCTTCCATAGCAGATGATACATCCTGTGCATTATCATTGGATACTGTAACATTCTCACCTACAGAATTAATCATATTATCAAGATTCTTAGAACCTTCTACAATCTTTCCGATTGTATTCTGGAGTATATCAAGGAACTGGTTGATTCCCTGTGCAAGCTGTCCAATTTCATCTGATGACTTAACATTAACTCTCTTAGTAAGATCGCCATTATTGTCATTGATAAGTGTGCTTATTTCTTTAAGCTCTTTATTAGTTTTTACTATTGGATTTACAACTTTTCTTGTACTTACCAAGAATGCCACAATGAGTGCACCAATTGCAACTACAAGACAGACACCGCCCGTAGTCTTTGCAAATGCCGATAACGCATGCATCTGTCTCATTGCATGATCCGCTGCCTCAACTTCACTATTGGTCATATTATCAAGTGCTGATTCAAGACTGTTACATACATCAACAAGATTATTATTGGCTAGTTTTGACGCATTGACTGTCTGATTAGTATCTACATATTTCTCAAGTACCGCAAACTGTGTAAGAAACTGGGAATAATAATTCTTATATGATGAATATGCAGTCTCTTCATTTTCATCAAGCGTCTGCTCATAATCTTTCATATATCCGTCTATCTCTGACTTTAAACTTTCTATATTATCTTTAACACTCTTTTTGGCTGCATCTCCTTCAGCAACTATGTAGCTGTATGCTGATCTTGTAAGCTTCTGTGTACTCTCTACAGATAACCTACATTTTCAATGGTTACAAGATAATTATTTGCTATATCATTGCCTTTTTTACTGATGCTGTCTGCATTCATAATACTAAGAATACTTGTTGCAACAGCTATAACCGCAAGCAGAAGAACCGGTATCATAATTTTATTTTTTACTGAATTCATAATCTATGTCCCTTTCTTTCACATTTTTAGTTAATAATATAACAATTTATTTTTTTTCACAACTAAAAAATTGCTTTCTGTACTTATTTTACAGATGAAGTACTCTTTCTTTGATTCCTGAGTACGCCCCTGATTCCAGAACTGTGTTCCGATATAGCCGCATGTTCTTCTTGCAACATTCATCTTGTCCTGGTCACGGTTGCCACAGTTAGGGCATTCCCATACAAGTTTTCCGTCATCATCTGTTATAATCTGTATCTGCCCGTTATAACCGCATACCTGGCAATAGTCGCTCTTTGTATTAAGTTCAGCATACATGATATTGTCATAAATATATTGCATGACAGAAATTACAGCAGGAATGTTATTTTCCATATCCGGTACTTCAACATAACTTATGGCACCGCCAGGTGAAAGTTCCTGGAATTGGCTTTCAAATTTCAATTTATCAAACGACTGATATTTTCTGTTACATGAACATGATAGCTGTTAGTGATATAATTCTTGTCGGTAACACCCGGAATCTTACCAAATCTCTTCTGAAGTGCCTTGGCAAATTTATATGTTGTTGACTCAAGTGGTGTTCCATAAAGGCTGAAATCAATATTGGTCTCTTCAGCCCACTTTTTGCATGTATCTGTCAGATAATGCATAACTTCAAGTGCGAATTCTGTTCCTCCCGGCTGTGTATGCGAAACACCTTTCATGTATCTTGTACATTCACAAAGTCCTGCATATCCGAGTGAAATTGTTGAATATCCACCATAAAGAAGTTTATCAATTGTCTCGCCTTTTTTAAGACGTGCAAGTGCACCATTCTGCCAAAGAATCGGTGCAACATCTGACGGAGTACCCTTTAAGCGGTAATGTCTGCACATAAGGGCACGTTTACACAAATCAAGTCTCTCATCAAGAATTTTCCAGAATTTATCCACATCTTTTCCTGACGAACATGCAACATCAACAAGATTCAATGTTACAACACCCTGATTGAATCTTCCGTAGAATTTAGGCTTATCATTCTCATCTTTGTATACAGTAAGGAATGAACGGCAGCCCATGCATGGATAACAGTTACCATCTTTTAACTTCTTCATAATTTTCTCTGAAATATAGTCAGGAACCATACGTTTTGCAGTACACTGTGCTGCGAGTTTTGTAAGCTCCCAATATTTTGAACCTTCTCTTATATTGTCTTCCTCAAGAACATATATAAGCTTCGGGAATGCCGGTGTTATCCATACACCTTTTTCATTTTTAACGCCCTGGATACGCTGTTTTAACACTTCTTCCGTGACGAGTGCAAGGTCATCTCTTGTTCTTCCTTCCGGCACTTCATCAAGATACATAAATACAGTTACAAATGGAGCCTGTCCGTTTGTTGTCATAAGTGTTATGACCTGATACTGAATCATCTGGACACCATTTTTAATCTCATCACGCACACGCATTTCTGCAACTTCACGTACTTTTTCTTCTGTATAATCGATTCCTGCCTTTTCAAATTCTTCACGCACTTTTCTGATAAACTTTTCACGGCTTATCTGTACAAATGGTGCAAGATGTGCAAGGCTTATGTCTGTCCGCCATACTGTGAACTTGCAATCTGGGCAATTGCCTGTGTGGCAATATTACATGCAGTAGAAAAACTATGTGGCTTTTCAAGCATTGTCTCGCTGATTACTGTTCCATTCTGAAGCATATCTTCAAGGTTGACAAGACAGCAGTTGTGCATATGCTGTGCAAAATAATCTGCATCATGGAAATGAATAAGTCCCTGCTCATGTGCATCTACTATATCCTGTGGAAGAAGAAGTCTCTTTGTTATATCCTTGCTGACTTCACCTGCCATATAATCACGCTGGACACTGTTGACTGTAGGATTCTTGTTTGAATTTTCCTGTTTTACTTCTTCATTATTGCACTCAAGAAGACTTAAAATCTGCTCATCTGTTGAATTGGACTTTCTTACAAGGGCTCTCTTATAGCGGTATGTTATATACTTTCTCGCCACTGCAAATGCACGAAGGTTCATTATCTGGTTCTCAACCAGATCCTGAATCTCTTCAACACTCAATGAGCGGTTCATCTCCTGACATATGTCTTCAACATTTTTGCTTATCATCTCAATCTGTTCATCTGATAATCTTTCGCTGTGTACCACTTCATTATTGGCTTTTGAGACTGCCGCCATTATCTATCAATATCAAATGTAACTTCTGTTCCGCTTCTTTTAATAATTTTCATACTTTCCCCATTCCTTACTATCAAGCTAAATCTTATACTATCTAAAATTTTGCCGCAATAATTGTAATTGCAGCAAAATGACCTTGTTCAATCTTATCTCGTGAACAAGGTCAATTATACAATATATAGGGTATACAGTCAACAATACTATCAATATATAGCACAGTCATCTGTCCCAATATCATTTAATGCCATAGAGCTTAATACAGCTGCAAATATTCTCGCACAGTCAATCTCATAATTAGCCCACTGGGAAGCCTCCCTGCATTTATTAAATGTAACAAGCCCCTTTATATTTCTCTTATCTCCGATATAACACTGTATCGTGGATGCAATTCTTTCTGCCTTCATGCGTCCGCAAAAATCAGGTGTTATATCTGAAAATGCATCAGCAAAACCTATCTGCAGGAATCTTTCATTCTCGCCCATAAGTTTCTGAAATTCTTCTGAAAATACATACATTGCATCTTTTGCTTCCGGAATATCGGAGCCAAATGAATATACTTTTTTCATGCCTTGACCATAGTAAATATTAATATTATCTATTCCAAATGTATCTTTCATATGTCTCATGGCATCAAGGATTGCCTTACGGCTGTCGGTCATTGCATTTTCCATAAATGAGGCGACATTTTTTAATTCTCTTATCTCTCTTGGATTTTTCATTGCATTAAGCTGGTTCTTGTTAAGCATAGCCTCATATGACGCTCTGTGCATCTCATCCCTGAAAAATACATATCTGTCTCTGCCCTTTTCTTTTGCTATATAAAGACAGCAGTCCGCTTTTTTGAATAAATCTTCATAGTCTCTGCCGTTGACAGGGAATATGGAAGCACCGATGGAACATGTAATGGAAAGATTCTCGAAATCTTCTGCAAACTCCCACTTAATCTGCGTTCTTATCGCTCTTAGCATACCGCGGAGTACCTGGTCATCATCAAGTCCATTAAATACAATCATAAATTCATCGCCGCCGATTCTGCCTATCACACCATCCTCGCCGACAATCTCCTTTAATCTTCCGCCAACTCTTGCAAGCACTTTATCACCATAAAGATGTCCAAATGTATCATTGACCGATTTAAAGTTGTCAACATCAAGAATTGCTATTACAATCCTCTTCTCTTTTTCTTCAGCCATCCTCTTCTTTGCATACTCTGTGATTGTCTTTTTATTATATACACCTGTAAGTGAATCGTACTGGAGTTCGTTCATTATCTCCATAGCAGTGCTGGCATGTCCGACCGACTCATCTGATACAACTCTTCCGACTATAATTTTATTGGTGCTGCTCTCATTATGTACAGTTCCAATGAATCTGACAGCTTCAAATATATCACTCTGCGTTCTTATTGCACAATTCATCTTTATCGAAAAACTGTCAGCATATGTTTTCATATTAAGCACAAGTGTATCGAGCATAGCTTTCTCATCATATTTTACATAACTCTTTGAAAGCATTTCTCTCTTCCACTGGTCTATATCCATATCATAAAGAATAATCCTGTTAAATCTGTCATACTTGAACATCTTAAACATATTAGTCTCTTTGTCATATATAAATGCAAATTCATCAGTGAGACTCATAAGAAGCCTTACTCTTGAAAGGCTGTCCATTGCGGTTTCATAATCACCAACAGATTCATCTATATCAATTATCTCAACACCTATATTGCGTCTGTTCTCAATCATACCTTTTTCTGTATGGATTCTCATAATATTGTAACGCCACTCATTATTTTTCTTTTTCAGGCGGAAAACTTCTTCACCCCCCGTAAAAGACTTATCTTCAACAAACTTCTTAAATGATTCAACATCATCCGGATGAATATAATCCGTAATCTTAAAGCTTCTCAGTGCTTCACTCCCAAGATAACTTGTAAATCTTTTGTTAGAGACAAAAATATTATATTTATCATCAAATGATGCCAGTCTCCTTTCAAGCCTGCTGCCCTCATGATTTTCGACACTAATGTCAAAATCTCCACTTTGATTATCAGCCATGACAATATTCCCTTCCTGATTGTAAAATTTCGACGGTGTGCTGCCGTCATCCCGCACAATTACAGTTTTTATTATATGATTTTAGTCCTGTCTTTGCAAGTTTATTTATACAATTTAAACAAATTCTACAAAATATGACATAATTTTTTGGGTATATTCACACATTAATATATTAACTTTTGCAATCTGGAGCTTTGGTACCAATACACTATATTGTATTTGTTTTTTAACTGCCTTATGTTATAATACAACATGTTGTTGGTCTTACACTATTTATGATTTGACCAGAGCGTGAATTTATCATTATTATGAGGAGGTTTTTACATGGAACGCGTGAAAATGAGCAAAGTAGAGGTATCACACGGAAACACGGCAAAGAAGTTTCAGTATACGAAATTTATCTTGATGGGGTTATTGTTACAAAGGTATCTGATGAATCAGATGCAATGGAGATGGTTTCACGCTGGCAGGAAATTTACAAATAAAGCAAAGCAGGTATTTAAGTCTTATGGAATTGTTTCCCGGCAAACTTAAATACCTGCTTATTTTTTTCTTGATTAACATTAAAATCATTCTTTTTCCGGAATTTCTTTAAGAAGCTTCGCAACATCTTCTTTGCTTCCTATTATCTTTACATGGTCTGCTTCCTGTAAGGCATAGTCAACCTTAGGCATGACCATGACATTGCCGTCACTCTGTATAATCGCAATAACATTTACATTATATACAGCACGCACATCTATCTCTTTGAGGCTTTTTCCAACCCATGACGGAACTATGGGAATTTCATATATTGAATACTCATCTGAAATCGATATGTAGTCATATACATTATGTGCCGTACAACGCTCCGCAAGATTAACAGCAACATCCCTGTCAGGATAGATAACCTCATCTGCACCGTTTTTTAATAAAAACTTTGCCTGAATATCGCGACATGCCATGCTTATGACATATTTTGCACCCATCTCCTTTACAAGGCTTGTCACTTCAAGGCTGCTCTGGAAATCCTGTGCAATGCAAACTATAACAAGGTCAAAATTTGCAAGACCTACTGACTTAAAACATCAGGATTGGTACAATCACCGACTCTCGCTGTCGTAACAAGCGGAAACATGTCTCTTATGCTGTCCTCTTCCTTATCTACAACCATAACTTTATTATCTAACTCTATAAGTCTGTTCACAAGGTGATGCCCAAATCTTCCAACACCTATAACAAGTATTGATTTCACTTTACGCCTCCAAAATAATAATATCTTTTACAAATATATCATAACATACATTTCACAATCTATAACATCTTCTTTTTGTGAAGTATCCAAAGTGTTATAACACATATAATTACAATTATGCCACATACTATCTCAAATCCGAATGGCACTTTCGCAAACGGAACCCATCTCTCATCAAGATTCATGCCATATATTCCCGATATAATTGTGGGAATTGTTGTTACAAGTGTTATAGATGTAAGATATTTCATTACTGTATTCAGTCTGTTATCCATAACCGATGCAAGAAGTTCTCTTGTACCGTCAATAATATCCCTGTAAATAGTTGTCATCTCGATAGCCTGCTGGAATTCGACCATTGCATCTTCAAGAAGCTCCATATCTTCAGGATATTGCTCTATTCTTTTATATCTTCTCAATCTTTCAAGGACTATGCTGTTAGACCGTAATGATGTTGCAAAGTATACAAGAGTTGATTCAAGTTCGTGAAGTTCTATTATATCGCCGTCTTTTGTATTTTCACCGGCACGCTCTTCTATCTCGATTCTTTTCTTGTCTATTCCTCTAAGATATGCCTGATACATGGTCGCAGAACGCAGTAGAATCTGATATATGAAACGCATCTTCTTCTTTGTGCTGAAATCCTTCATTTTATTTAATATAAAATAGTCAACAACAGGCGTATTCTCACGACATACTGTTATAATCGCATTCTGCTTCAGGATTATGCCAAGCGGGATTGTTGTATACATCTTTTTCTCATGTCTTACTTCCGGAGAAGGAATATCAACAAGAATCAAAGTGTAACCATCTTCAAGACTGATACGTGAACTTTCTTCATCATCCATTGCAGTCGCAAGATCATCAAGTTCTATTTCATATTGCTCTGCTACTCTTGACAATTCGTTACTCGTCGGGTCAACCATCTGGACCCATACGCCGTCACGAAAATCAGTAAGTTTATTTAAAACACGCTCATCAGTCCTGTAAATATTAAGCATACAATCTATTCTCCCGCTTTTTTGTCATCACAGTCATTGCCATGATGCATGGTACAGGCTGAGCAATTGCCATCACATCCGCCGTTACCGCCAATTTTTTTATTTCTCATATAAGTGACTGCAACATAGATTCCTATAACGATTACAAGAAGGATTGCACCACTTATTATATTTGACATACCAGCCATGATTTCTCCTTTTCAGACATTTATTAAATCTTTATCATGCAGTAAAATTATTTATATTAACTTTAACACTAAATGCACTAAAAATGCAACACTCCATGCAATTAAACATTGAATTGCCGCAACCATAAACGCTGCTTTTTTTGTGCCCATCTCTCTTCTTACTGAAGCAATAGCTGCAACACATGGTGTGTAGAGCAATGTAAACACAAGAAATACAAGTGCTGTCTTTGTTGAAAACATTGTTCCAAGAAGTGCTGTGTCTCCTCCAAGAAGCACTGTAAGAGTGCTGACAACGCTCTCTTTAGCTGTAAATCCCGTAATAAGTGCTGTAGAAATTCTCCAGTCATTAAATCCGAGCGGTGCGAAAACAGGTGCAATTAATCCGCCAATAAGTGCAAGAAGGCTGTCTTTTGAATCTGTCACAACATTAAGCCTACATCAAATGTCTGTAAGAACCATATAACAATAGTTGCAAGGAATATTATTGTAAATGCTTTTGTTATAAAATCTTTTGCTTTTTCCCATATAAGCTGCATTACGCTTTTAGGGCTGGGAAGCCTGTAATTTGGAAGTTCCATTACAAAAGGAACCGGCTCACCTTTAAATGCTGTTTTTTTCAAAACAAGTGCATACAGGATACCTGTAATTATTCCCATAAAATACAATCCAATCATAACAAGCACTTTATATTTTGGAAAAAATGCGTATGTAAACAATGCATATATAGGAAGCTTTGCCGAACAGCTCATAAACGGAGTGAGAAGAATAGTCATCTTTCTATCACGTTCTGATGCAAGTGTTCTTGTTGACATTATCGCAGGAACCGAACAGCCGAAGCCTATAAGCATAGGAACAAAACTTCTGCCTGAGAGACCTATTTTTCTAAGCAGCTTGTCCATAACGAATGCAATTCTCGCCATATATCCGCTGTCTTCAAGAATTGACAAAAAGAAGAACAACACAACTATTACAGGCAGGAATGACAGAACACTTCCCACACCTGCAAATATACCATCAATCACAAGTGAATGTACTACCGGATTGATTCCAAATGCTGTAAGTCCGGCTCACATACACCTGTGAACCAGTCGATTGCCATGCTTAGCAGATCTGAAAGTCCGGCACCTATAACGCCGAATGTAAGCCAGAAAACAAGTGCCATAATTCCTGCAAAAGCCGGAAGTGCAGTATACTTTCCTGTAAGAAAACGGTCAATTTTTACACTTCTTGCATGTGCCTTGCTCTCCACAGGCTTTACAACTGTACTTGAGCAGACTTTCTCTATAAAGTTAAAACGCATATCAGCAAGTGCCGCCTCACGGTCTTTGCCACACTCATTTTCCATCTCCGAAATGATATGCTCCAGAAGTTCTTTTTCATTTTCATCAAGTGCGAGCTGGGTCATTATCA
>ERZ860009.842-NODE-842-length-11543-cov-1.516539_pt1 | contig 11543 bp, 11 predicted proteins | sample MGYA00510114_ERZ860009 | MGnify/ENA primary metagenome ERZ860009 (study PRJEB30046, sample SAMN00715177) | human gut metagenome | study: EMG produced TPA metagenomics assembly of the A metagenome-wide association study of gut microbiota in type 2... | reverse complement strand
AAAAGAAAAGGGGTTCGCCATCTTACATGCTTTTCTATTACAAAAGAAGTTGCAGCAAGTCATTATGAATTCAGCTATGCTCAGCTTGAGGGTGTCCAGTTTGAATATAATAAAAAGCCAATAGAAATCAAAGACAATGGTGTAATATTTAAAGATGTAATAGAAAATGAGGATGGTTCTTTTACAGAAGTAGACGGAACCGAGACATTATACGAATCTGACAGTGTTATTATATCAATAAGCCAGGGACCTCAGAATCGTCTTGTAAGCAACACAAACGGATTAAAGTCCAATGCAAGAGGACTTCTTGAAGCTGACGAGACAGGACATACATCACGCCCGGGAATATTTGCATCCGGTGATGTTGTCAATGGTGCACGAACTGTTGTTGAGGCAGTTGCACACAGCAAAATTGTTGCAGAATCAATGCATGAATATATGCAAAGTCTTCCAAAAGATGAAAGTCTCTAAAACTTTACAACCAGATAAAGTTTAGAGTCATAAATATTATGAAAATACAGGATTGTAATGTGCAGCCACATCATTACAATCCTGTATTTTTTCTAACCAGTTATTATAACTGCTTCGCTTCCACCGGTTCTTTTTTTCTTTACTATAATCTGGTTCTCAATTCTGTTTTTCAACTCACCAACATGTGATATTATGCCGATAAGACGGTTTGAATCTGCAAGCTGCCATAGAGCATTTAATGCCTGATTTAAAGATTCTTCATCAAGCGAGCCAAATCCTTCATCTACAAACATCGTATCTACCTGAATACCACCAGATGACGACTGAACCTCATCAGATAAACCAAGTGCAAGTGAAAGAGATGCCATAAATGACTCTCCACCTGACAATGTCTTAACACTTCTTACAACAGCATTGTAATGGTCATAAACATCGAGTTCCAACCCGCTTTGACTGCGTAAATTCTCAGGATTGACACTTCTTACAAGCTCATACCTTCCTGATGTCATCATCATAAACCTGATATTGGCTTTTTTAATAATTCTGTCAAAGTATGACATCTGCACATATGTTTCAAGGAGTATTTTTCTTTTCCCGATATTGTTCCGTTTGCAGTCGAAGACAATGAATTTACTATCTGCCACTTTTTGCTTGTATTTTCAATGTCCTTATTGATTTTTTCAATTTCTGATAAAATCTTTGTATTATTGCTTATTCTTAATTTTATTGTATTAATCTGCTCTCCCAGCTTTGATGATAAGTCTGCATTTTCTTTTCTCTTTATGTTGCAATCGCTGACTTTCTGCTCAATATTTTCAATATTATCAAATGATTCAATCTGTTTTTTCAAATCATCCGCACGTTGTCTGCATGTAATAAAATTAAACTTAGCATTATCATAATCACTTTTTATCTTATTAAGTTCCTCGTCAAAAGACTTCTTTGCCGCAATTTCTTCTTCAAGCTTTTTTTTAGCCTTTTCAATATCCTCATATTTAAGCATTTTTACAATCTCAACATATTGTCCGGTCTGCTGTCTTAACGTCTCTTTTTTTACTTCCAGAGATTTCTCAAGCGATGAAATAAATTGCTTCTTTTTTTCAATATTATCTTTACATTCTGTAATTGTCTGTTCATATTCCTGCTTTAGAAGCACCTGTCTTTTTATATCAGCAATCTTATATTCACTCTCTTTTATTTTATTATTATTTTCATTCTCATACTTTATAAGACCATCTGATATAGCACGCGTCTGTTCAACCATAGTTCCCGGCACAGTTTCACCGGAAATCGAATTCCATTCAAGCAAAAGTGTACTATGTGAAGTTTCTGCTTTTCCTTGTGCGACTCCTGATTTTGAACTGAGTTCAGAACGTATTTTCGATAATTCATCTGTTTTCTTCTTTTCATTGTCCAGAGTATCTTTATCAGGAATATCATCTGCAAGCTTTGCAATATCAGGATGAACTATAGAACCACATACAGGACATGGCTCATTATCCTTTAATCTTTGAGCCAGAATTCCCGCCTGTCCGTCATAATATGCATTCTCAAGCATTGTATATTTTATCTGCTGTTTTTTTAATGATTCATCCGCCTCATTATATTTTTTTGCATATTTATAGGCACTATTAATATTTTCTTTGTCAGCATCACAATTAAGAATAACCTTTGCAATTACCTGCCTTCGCTGATTCAAATTTTCATAAACAGCATTTTCCTTCTCAAGCATTGCATTGCAATCATCAAGCTTTTTATACAATATCTCATACTCTGAAAGTTTTTCAACCATTTTTTTCATCTTTTCAGATTCATCAATAAGATTATTTTCTTCTTTTTTTATCTCATTTTCCAGCTGTCTGTTATCCCGATTAAGGTCTGCCGCCTTATTGTATTTTTCAAGGTCTTTTGTATGCTCACTCACTTCAAGTGCCATACGGCTGCTTATCTTTGCACGCTCATCATATGTTTTATATTCTTCTTCAACGTTATTATATTCTTTTTCATACTTTTTTAAATCATTACTCGCTTTATTATAATTTTCAAGAACATTGACAGCTTGTGTAAGCTTACCGGAATAAACATCTAATTCTGTTATTCTTCTGTCTGTTGCAGCCTTTTCTTCTTCAAGACCACCAAGACGCATTTTATCCCTTGCAATAATTGTACTTATCTCTGAATCTGTAGATAGCTCATACCCTTCACTATCCGGCATAACTGATGACATATACTGACTGATCATCCTTGATGATTCCTGCATTTTTCGCCCTAATTCAAGTGATTCCTGCTTTAATCGTTCCTGTAAATCAAGATATGGTTTTGTCTTAAATATTTCCCGGAAAATCTCCATACGCTGATTAGTACCGGCTAACAGCAACTTCATAAAATCGCCCTGTGCTATCATCGAAATCTGGGTAAACTGGTTTTTATCCAAACCCATAAGTTCAATAACCTGTCTGTTGACATTAGAAATCCCTGTAACTATGCTTCCATCCGGAAGTGAGATTTCTGCTCTTGCCGGTTCTTTTGTCATCCTGCCTTCTGATTGTCCTCTTTTTGATGGACGCATGTATTCAGGATTACGTCTTATACGGTACTTTTCACCACGCAGTTCAAATTCCATCTCAACATATGTTGCAATATCAGGTAGGGCATACCTGCATCTTAACATTGCTGATGTCCTGTTACTTCCACTTGCTTCACCATATAATGCATATGTAATTCCATCAAAAATTGTAGTCTTACCTGCTCCTGTATCACCTGTTATCAGATAAATTCCTTTATTTCCAAGCTTGCCATGTCAAGTTTTGTGACATCTGCATATGGTCCAAATGCAGACATTTCCAAATATAATGGTCTCATACCCAGATCTCCTCTATTATATGATTGATATATTCTCTCTGCTCATTATCCATTTGCTGATTATTCTGAAGTTCATATAATTCTTCAAACAGTTCAATTGGCTGTTTTTCCTGTCTTTGCTCAATATCAGCATCAAATGAATCATTATATTTTCTTGTCCTTGTATTATCATAATCAAGCTTCATTATATTCGGATATAATATTCTCAGTCTTCCAATTGCATCAGGTATATCCTGCTCATCTGTCAGTGTAACATATATATAATCATCAGTATTAAAAATGTGGCTGCCCGGCGTCATCAATTCTTTAAATTCACCTTTAAGATGAACCATATCATGGAATGGTTTCAGTGGTACTGTTTTTATTGTAATATCATTGTCTCCAACATCTGCTATCGTTACAGACTTCGTATGATTAATCTCAGAAAATGAATACTTTAACGGCGAACCGCTGTATCTTATACTTTCTCTTCCAACACATTGCGGTCTGTGAATATGTCCAAGTGCAACATAATCAAATTTGTCAAAAACTGTTGCATCCACATTATCAAGTGTTCCAACTGTTAGTTCTTCGGAGTCACATCTTAATGCACCTGTAACAAACTGATGTGCAACAAGAATATTTCTCTCTTCCTGATTAATATCAGCTTTGTCAATGACAGCTTTAACCGCTGTGTATAGTTATCTGCTGTGCCAATATATTTTCTTACTCCGACAGGTTTTACAAACGGAAGCATGTTACATTAACCTTCCCAAATTCATCAAAAAGTTCGGTTCTTTTCATCTCGCCATTAAATACAGGAGCTATATGAAACTTTGTATTTTCAAGAAGTCTTGCACCATATGCAATTCTTTCAGGACAGTCATGGTTACCACTTATTATAAAAATATCCTTATCCAGCCTGGATAGAGAATAAAAAAAATCATCACACAATGCTACAGCTTCCGCTGATGGCTGTGACTTATCATATATGTCTCCAGCCACCAGCACAGCATCTGCATCTTCATGTCTGATGATTTCAATTATTTCTTTAAAAATATACCTTTGTTCTTCAAGCATGGAAAAGTCATTTACTCTTTTACCTATATGTAAATCAGCTATATGAGCAAACTTCATCTTACCAAACACCTCTTCTATTCAAAGTAATATAAATAAACATCTTCAAGGTCAATATTTTCATCAACCATAACAGCCTCATCCGGAAGCTCATCTCCAACAAGGCGTAATGCAATACCATTCTTTCTCTGTCTGATATTACCAATATGATACTTCTCCTGCAGTTTGCCAACTTCATCGAGAGTACATGTAATCTCTGCTACCTTTCCATGCATCTTCTCTATAAGTTCTACAGGTGTTCCCATTGCAATAATCTCACCTTTCTTCAGAAGAAGAACATAATCAGCTATACATTCTATATCGCTTACAACATGTGTTGCAAAAAGTATAATCTTATTGCGTGAAAGTTCTGCAATATAATTGCGGATTGCAATTCTCTCTTTAGGGTCAAGACCGGCATCGGCTCATCAAGAATAAGAATATCAGGATCACCTAGCAGTGCCTGTGCCAAAAGGACTCTTTGTTTCATGCCTCCTGAAAATCCACCGATTTTTTTATATGCAACACCGGTCAGATTAACAACTTCAAGAAGCTCATCAATCTGTTCTTTTACCGTCTGCCCTTTTTCATTCTTTCCTTTTATTCCCTTTATCTCAGCCATATATCTTAAAAATGCTTTAGGCGAGAAATCCTCATAAAATCCCTGTTGCTGTGGCATATATCCGATTATGCCCCTGAATCTGCTGCCAAGCTTTAATATATCCTGACCATCATACAGTATACTTCCACCGGCACTTCCTTTGTCTCTTGCGACATTATCTGTAATAAGATTAATCATCGTGCTCTTACCGGCACCATTAGCACCAAGAATTCCATATATTCCCGGCTTAAAAGTATAAGAGATATCTTTAAGTGCCTGAACTGTTCCATATGTTTTGCTTAAATGCTCTAATTGTAATTCCATCCAAAAACCCTCCTTATTTTGCATAGCAAAATCCCAATTTTTCGGTGAAAGGACTTACCCTCCCCAAATAATCACGTTCAATAGTTACTATAAACAGTATAGCAATAATAATATTATTTGTCCAGCGGATTTTCTTACTAATTATTACATTCTCACATACCTACGGACTATTTCTCAGCTGCCTCTGCCCAGAACAAAGCCGAATTAACAGCATGTTTCCAGTTTTTAAGAAGTTTTCTTCTTTCATCCGGACTCATATGGGCATCGTATTCTGCACCAAGACGCCAGTTTTTCTTTATCTCATCTTTATCTTTCCAATATCCCGTTGCAAGACCTGCAAGATATGCTGCACCAAGAGCTGTTGTCTCTATACATGATGGGCGTATTACGCTCTCACCTGTTATATCAGACTGAAACTGCATAAGAAACTCATTTGCACTGGCACCACCATCTACTTTAAGTCCACAAGCTTAATATCTGCTGACTTTTCCATTGCACGTATAACATCATCAGCCTGATAGGCTATTGATTCAAGTGCAGCTCTTATAAAATGTTCTTTTTTTGTACCTCTTGTAAGACCCACAACCGTTCCTCTTGCATACGGATTCCAATATGGTGCACCAAGCCCTGAAAATGCAGGAACAATATATACTCCGGCCGTATTTTCAACTTTCATGGCATACTCTTTTGTTGATGCTGCATCTTTAATCATCCTTAATTCATCACGGAGCCACTGTACAACTGCTCCGGCAACAAATACGCTTCCCTCGAGTGCATACTCAGGTTTATCTTTTGTACTTCCTGCTGCAAGAGTTGTGAGTAGTCCGTTATCTGAATAAATAGGATTATTTCCCGTATTCATAAGCAAAAAACATCCTGTTCCATATGTATTTTTCACTTCACCCGGATTAAAACAGCACTGTCCAAACAATGCACTCTGCTGGTCGCCTGCAGCACCGGCAATTATAATTGAACTGCCAAATACTGATTTATCAGTTTCACCATATATACAGCTTGATGGCTTAACCTGCGGCAGCATGTTTTCAGGAATATTAAAATATTCCAGAAGTTCTTTATCCCACTCAAGTGTATGGATATTAAACAGCATTGTTCTTGCAGCATTGGTATAATCTGTCGCATGAACTTTTCCCTTAGTAAGATTCCAATAAGCCATGTATCAACTGTTCCAAATGCAAGTTCTCCATTTTCTGCTTTTTCTCTTGCTCCGTCAACATTATCCAATATCCATGCAATCTTTGTCGCACTGAAATACGCATCAGGAATAAGCCCTGTCTTTTTTTTGATAATATCTGCCATATTATCATCATGCATTATTTTTTCAACCGAATCAGCTGTTCTTCTGCACTGCCACACAATAGCATTGTATACAGGTTTTCCAGTCTTTTTATCCCATATAATTGTCGTTTCTCTCTGGTTTGTAATTCCGATTGCTTCAATATCATCTGCCGGAACATTAACCATTGCCATAGCTTCAATGGCAACACCAAGCTGTGATGACCATATCTCCATCGGATTGTGCTCAACCCAGCCTTCTTTCGGATAAATCTGTTCATATTCTTTTGATGATTTTGATATAATATCTCCCTTTTTATCAAATAAAATGCACCTTGAGCTTGTTGTCCCCTGGTCAAGTGCCATAATATATCTGCCCATAACTCCTCCTGATTTATTATCAAAAAAGCCCTGCTCAAAAGGCAGGGCTTTCATAAAGACATACGTATTAGTTAATCTCTAATGCCTTTGTTGCAATCTGAGTCTTAACTTTTTCGACAAATTCATCAAGTGATACCGTTGTAGTTTTCTGCTCACCGTGAAGTCTGTAAGATACTGTATTTTCTTCTTTTTCATTGTTACCGATTACAAGAAGGTATGGAACTTTCTGAACCTGTCCTTCACGCATACGATAGCCAAGCTTCTCGGATCTGTCATCGAGTTCTACACGGACATCCTTTGCCTCTAAGGCATCGCAGATTTCCTTTGCATAAGCAGTCAGTTCCTCGTTGTCTGTCTTAACCGGCATCACGCGAACCTGAACCGGAGCCAGCCATGTCGGCAGATTTCCCTTGGTCTCCTCAAGGATATATGCCATGAAACGATCGAGGGAACCAAGAATTGCACGATGCAGAACAACCGGTGTCTTCTTCTCGCCATCGCGGTCTACATAAGACAGATTGAATTTTGCCGGGAGGCAGAAATCAAGCTGGCAGGTAGAAAGTGTGATCTCATTGCCGACTGCAGGCTGTACGTTTACATCCAGCTTTGGTCCATAGAAAGCAGCCTCTCCAATTTCCTCTGTATAATCAATTTTCAGATCATTCAATACCGTGCGGAGTGCATCCTCTGCCTTGTTCCACATAGCATCATCATCATGATACTTTTCTTTGTTTGCCGGATCACGCAGAGACAGTACACAACGGTAATTGGTAATTCGAAATCCTTGTAGGTGCTGAAAATCAAGTCTACAACCTTGGTAAACTCATCCTCAATCTGCTCTGGTGTTACAAACAGATGCGCATCGTTCTGACAGAAATGTCTGCCTCGCTCGATACCCTTTAACGTTCCGCTGGATTCGTAACGGAAATCATGTGCGATCTCACCGATACGGATCGGCAGATCCTTATAGGAATGTCTTCTGTTTGCATAGATCATCATATGATGCGGGCAGTTCATCGGACGAAGAACGAAAGACTCTCCCTCCATCTCCATTGGTGGGAACATGTTTTCTTTGTAGTGATCCCAGTGACCGGAGGTCTTGTACAGGTTCACAGTGCCGATGCAGGGAGTCATCACATGCAGGTAGCCGCGTGCACGCTCCTTCTCCTTGATATAGTTCTCCAGCTCCTGCCAGACGGTGTAGCCTGCGGGCAGGAACATGGGCAGGCCGCGGCCCACCAGATCATCGGTCATGAACAGGCCCATCTCCTTGCCGATCTTGCGGTGATCGCGCTCACGGGCCTCCTGCTGCTCCTTCTCCCAGGCGTCCAGCTCTTCCTGATTGTGGAAAGCCACACCATTGATACGGGTCAGCATCTTGTTTTCCTTGTCGTTCTTCCAGTATGCGCCGGACTGCTGGGTGATCTTGAAGGCCTTCAGCGCCTTGGTGTAGGTCAGGTGGGGTCCGATGCACATATCCACGTACTCGCCCTGCTGGAAGAAGCTGAACTCGGTCTCGTCGGCCAGGTCCGCCATGTGCTCGACCTTGTAGTGCTCCTTGCGCTCTTCCATCAGCTTCACGGCCTCGGCACGGGGCAGGATGAAGGGCTTGATGGGCAGGTTCTCCTTGACGATCTTGCGCATCTCTTTTTCAATGTTGGCCAGATCCTCGTCGCTCAGCTTCTGGTCGCCCAGATCGACGTCGTAGTAGAAGCCGTTCTCGGTGGCGGGGCCGAAGGCAAAGTCCGCCTGCGGGTACAGGCGCTTGATGGCCTGAGCCATGATGTGGGCTGCGGTATGGCGGATGACGTGCAGTTCCTGGTCCTGCGGGCACTCGTCCACATGGCCGTCCTTATAGATGATCTTCATGGTTGCATTCTCCTTTGACAGATAAAACAGATAACAAAAAAGCGCTTCATCCCGCATTTACCAACGGGATGAAGCGCCTGAAAAAGTCCACAGCGTTCCACGGTTCCACCCGAATTGCGCCGCCCGGCCCGGGCAGCGCCTCTCGCTGTGCTGTAACGGGCACGCCCGGCAGAGGTTCGCCTCTGCACTCTGCGGTGGTAGAAGTCCGGCACATGGCAGGCTGCTTGCAGCACCCTTGCGGGGCAGCCCTCTCTGCGGCATGGAGCGCGGGACCTCGGTTTGTCCGCATCAATGTTTTAAACAGGATGAAACTACGCTGATTGTAGCACGTCCGGCCCAAAAAATCAAGGGACACCGGTGTGAAATTTCTGCCAGCGCGGTCATTCCCCGCCGGGAACTCCGGCACCGTGAACCGGGTGGGCGCAATGCCAAGGCCCACGGAGATGCCGCGGAGCTTACTCCACGTCCTGCAGCGCGGCAAAGTCCTCTTCGCCGGTGCGGATCTTGACCACGCGGGTCACGTTGTAGACAAAGATCTTGCCGTCGCCGATGTGGCCGGTGTACAGCGCCTTCTTGGCAGCTTCCACCACCGAATCCACACTGATCTTGGACACAATGACCTCCACCTTGATCTTGGGCAGCAGGGTGCTGTCCACGGGCACGCCGCGGTACTTTTCAGAAGTGCCCTTCTGGATGCCGCAGCCCATCACCTGAGTAACGGTCATGCCGGTGACGCCCAGATTGTTGAGGGCAGTCTTGAGCTGATCGAACTTGGACAGCTTTGCAATGATGGACACCTTGTGCATACCGGTGTCGTACACGCCATCGTGGATGACGGGCGAAGGCTCACGCACCACAGGCACTGCGGCGCTGATCTGGCGGTCGGTGGCCTTGGTCACATCGTCCTCGCCGAGGTCGGTGTTCTCGTTGGGCACCATGGCGGCAGAGTTTGCGTCGGAGATGGAGAAGCCAGCGTAGGCGGATGCCAGACCGTGCTCGTGGATATCCAGGCCGTCGATCTCCACCTCGGCCGGAACGCGCAGGCCGATGAACTTATCAATGAGCTTGAAGATGATGAACATCACGATGACAACGTACAGGTCCACGCAGACCAGACCCAGCAGCTGGGTGCCCAGCTGCGCCAGGCCGCCGCCGTAGAACAGGCCGGCGTGCTCGGTGTTGGCACCGGTGGAGAACAGGCCCACCGCAATGGTGCCCCACACGCCGTTTGCAAAGTGGACGGAGACCGCACCAACGGGGTCATCCACCTTGGCGATGTTGTCGAAGAACTCGACGCTCAGCACCACCAGGAAACCGGCCACAAAGCCGATGAAAAATGCGCCGAAGGGCGAAACGGTGTCACATCCGGCGGTGATGGCCACCAGACCGGCCAGAGAACCGTTCAGGGTCATGGAGACATCGGGTTTGCCGTAGCGCACCCAGGTGAAGATCATGGTCACGCAGGTAGAAACGGCTGCGGCGAGGTTCGTGTTGAAGCAGACCAGACCGGTCAGGGTCATGGTGGCGTCGGTGGACAGGCTCAGGGAAGAGCCGCCGTTGAAGCCGAACCAGCAGAACCACAGGATGAACACGCCCAGGGCACCGGCCGTCAGGTTGTGGCCGGGGATGGCGTGGGGCTTGCCGTCCTTGTCGTACTTGCCGATGCGGGGGCCCAGCATCCAGGCACCCAGCAGGGCGATGACGCCGCCCACGTTGTGCACGGCTGCGGAACCGGCAAAGTCATGGAAGCCCATGCTCTGCAGCCAGCCGCCGCCCCACATCCAGTGGCCGCAGATGGGATAAACCACCAGCGAGATGGCTGCGGAATAAACACAGTAAGCCTTGAAGTTGGTGCGCTCTGCCATGGAGCCGGAGACGATGGTGGCGGCCGTTGCGCAGAACACGGTCTGGAACACGATGTAGACCCACAGCGGGATATCCAGACCCAGATGGCTGTAGTCGCCCTGGATGAACGGGTCGAAGCCGCCGATCAGAGCGCCGGTGCCGCCGAACATCAGGCCGAAGCCGATGACCCAGTAGCACGGGGTGCCGATGCAGAAGTCCATCATGTTCTTCATCAGAATATTGCCGGTGTTCTTTGCACGGGTAAAACCGGCTTCACACAAGGCGAAGCCCGCCTGCATGAAGTAGACGAGGAACGCTCCCACGAGCGTCCAACAGGTGTTGACGGAGCTGAACATAACTTTCTAACCTCCCCACGATGTGTTGCCGCAAAGCACCAGAACCCTGCAGCGCGTGCCGCGCTCCTCATGCCGATCGCACGCAGGAGCGTTGTTTTCACCGTTCAGAAGGCCCTCTATTCCTCCCGAGCGGCAATATCCCCGAAAACACAAAAGGCGCTGGCGGAATTGCTTCCGTCAGCGCCTTTGCTTTCGATGGCACGAGTATAGTCTCTTTGTGCAACCCTGTCAAGAGTTCACGTTAAGGTTTTACGTTTTTCACAACACAGGGAAAGTGGACTGGGCAAAAGTTTGGCAAAACTTTGTGAGTCATTCTTTTTCTTCGCCCGCGTCATTTTCCTCTTTTTTGCGGCCGGAGCGGTGGCCGCCCTGCATTTCCCAGTGCAGCATCAGGCTCATCATGGCGCGCAGCGCGAAGGTGGCCGCCAGCGGGATGACCGATTCTG
>ERZ860009.841-NODE-841-length-11547-cov-1.498608_pt1 | contig 11547 bp, 10 predicted proteins | sample MGYA00510114_ERZ860009 | MGnify/ENA primary metagenome ERZ860009 (study PRJEB30046, sample SAMN00715177) | human gut metagenome | study: EMG produced TPA metagenomics assembly of the A metagenome-wide association study of gut microbiota in type 2... | reverse complement strand
AGAAGGTAAGTAATGTCTTGTTGCCTTTAGCCTGTTACTATCTGCTGATGACTTTGTCCCGCAACTGTGGCAAGATGCTATGGATTTTGTTCATCTTCCTGTTTTTCGGCGCCTTTCAGATTGTGCTGCTTTATCTGTTCGGACAGTCCATCATCGCTGTAGATATGTTTCTGAATCTGGTAACCACCAATTCGAGTGAAGCGATGGAGCTGCTGGACAACTTATTGCCGGCCATAGCTACCGTAGTCATACTTTACATTCCTGCTCTGATATTGGGTATGATTTCAATTATCCGCAAGCGCCGGCTTTCTGTGACATTTATTCGCAGAGAACGGAAGAGAGCCTTCATCCTGCTTGGAATCTCTCTTCTCGCCCTGGGCGGAGCTTACTGGGAAGACTCCCGCTATGAACTGAAATCCGATCTTTATCCTCTCAATGTATGCTATAATGTGGGACTTGCTTTTCAACGCACGGCATTGACGCAAAATTACCATCATACTTCGAAAGATTTTACTTTCCATGCCCAAGCCACTCATCCGGCGGACAAGCGTGAAGTGTATGTAATGGTAGTAGGAGAGACTTCCCGTGCATTGAACTGGCAACTCTACGGATATGAACGGGAGACGAATCCGCTTCTGTCCCGTCAACCGGGAATTGTTGCTTTCTCCAAAGTCCTGACAGAGTCGAATACCACCCATAAAAGCGTGCCCATGCTGATGTCGGATATTACAGCCTGTAACTTCGACTCCATCTACTATCAAAAAGGAATCATCACGGCCTTTAAGGAGGCAGGTTATCAGACAGCCTTTTTCTCCAACCAGCGCTATAATCATTCCTTTATTGATTTCTTCGGAAAGGAAGCCGATACATTCGATTTTATAAAAGAAGATTCGCTGGATTCCGCCTACAATCCTTCTGATGATGAACTGCTGGCATTAGTAGCGAAAGAATTATCCAAGGGAAATCAGAAACAGTTTATCGTACTTCATACATACGGCTCACATTTCAATTATCGTGAACGTTATCCGTCGGAAGACGCTTTCTTTCTGCCCGATTATCCGGTAGAAGCGGAAGTGAAGTACCGTGATAACCTGGTGAATGCTTACGATAACACCATCCGCTATACAGATAGCTTTCTGTCACGTCTGATTCAGATGCTCGAAGAACAGCACGTGGATGCTGCAATGCTCTACACCTCTGATCATGGAGAGGATATTTTTGACGATTCCCGTCATCTGTTCCTTCATGCTTCTCCGGTTCCTTCTTACTATCAGCTTCATGTTCCGTTTCTGATATGGATGTCCGACACCTATCGGGAAGCTTATCCCGAACATTGGCAAACCGTGACCGGGAATAAGGATAAAGACGTATCTTCCAGCTGTTCATTCTTTCCTACCATGCTGGAACTGGGCGGAGTGCAAACTTCTTACCGCAACGATTCCTCATCTGTAGTCAGCCCTCTTTACACCATGAAGCCGAGAGTATATCTGAATGACCATAACGAACCCCGCCCCTTGGATGATCTGGGAATGAAACAGCCTGACTTCCAGAAATGTCAAGTATTAGGTATTAAGTATTAGGTAATAGGTAATAAGTAATAAGTAATAGGTAATAAGTAATACACCGTAGCCGTACAGGCAAGGCTATACGAAGCTACGATTATTACCTATTACTTATTACCTATTACTTATTCATTAATCCTTGTTAATTCTTATATCCAAAAGCATGATTGGCGTGTTATTTGCGATATAAAAGTATGAACGATTAAATTCATAAAACATGGCTTATATAGATTATTATAAGATTCTTGGAGTTGACAAAAGTGCTTCTCAGGATGATATAAAGAAGGCTTTTCGTAAGTTGGCCCGGAAGTATCATCCTGACCTGAACCCTAATGACCCAAGTGCGAAGGACAAGTTTCAGGAAATCAATGAAGCCAATGAAGTACTGAGTGACCCTGAGAAGCGTAAGAAGTATGACGAGTATGGGGAGCATTGGAAGCATGCCGATGAGTTTGAAGCTCAGAAAAAAGCGCGGCAGCAAGCCGGTGGCTTTGGAGGTGCCGGAGGTTTTGGCGGATTCGGTGGTGGCGGTCAGGGATTCTCTGATGGTGACGGAACGTATTGGTATTCGTCCGACGGTGGCGGTGGATTCTCCGGAGGTAATGCCGGTGGTTTCTCCGATTTCTTCGAATCGATGTTCGGACATCAGGGCAGGGGACAAAGTTCTGCCGGATTCCGTGGACAGGACTTTAATGCGGAGCTTCATCTTTCACTTCGTGATGCTGCTCAGACGCATAAACAGATATTGACTGTCAATGGTAAACAAGTACGTATTACCATTCCCGCAGGTGTGGCCGACGGGCAGGTGATTAAACTGAAAGGTTACGGAGCTGAAGGTGTGAACGGAGGTCCGGCCGGGGACTTGTATATCACTTTCGTCATTGCCGAAGACCCTGTATTCAAGCGTTTGGGCGATGACTTGTACGTAGACGTGGAAGTAGACCTTTATACTGCTGTATTGGGTGGTGATAAAGTCGTTGATACGCTGGACGGTAAAGTGAAACTGAAGATCAAACCGGAGACTCAGAATGGAACGAAAGTGCGTCTGAAAGGCAAGGGATTCCCGGTCTATAAGAAAGAAGGACAATTCGGTGACTTGATTGTTACCTATTCCGTCAAGATTCCGACGAATCTGACAGAAGCGCAGAAGGAGTTGTTCCGTCAATTACAGAGTATGAACTAAAATGAATGAGCACTATGCAGACCGAATTAATTATTGTCAGTGAATACTGTCAAAAGTGTCATATTGAACCTTCATTCATTGAGATGTTGGAAGAAGGTGGTTTGATTAATGTACGTACCGAAGCCGGCAAGCATTATCTGCTTGTTTCTGAACTTCCGAACGTGGAACGTTATAGTCGGATGTACTATGACTTATCCATCAATATGGAAGGCATTGACGCCATTCATCATATGCTGGAAAGAATGGACGATATGAGACGTGAAATTACTTCCCTCCGCAAGCAACTTCTGTTGTTTCGGGAAAGGGAAATAGAGGAAGCGGACTGGTAAAAAAACGAAGCCTCTGTTTGATGCAAACGAAGGCTCTATTTATAGCAAACAGAGGCTCTGTTCACGTAGATCAGAGCCTCTGTTTTATTCGGACCGTTACAGTACAAAGAAAACTATCTGATGTACGTGCAGATTTCTTCCAGATAGCGTGCATCCGTTTCATCAAAGCTGTCCGTTGTATCACTGTCTATATCCAGCACTCCGATGACGTTTCCTTCTTTTATAATAGGTACTACTATCTCTGACCTGGAATCGGAACTGCAGGCTATGTGACCGGGAAACAGCTCTACATCAGGAACAATCAGCGTCTGCGCTTCCTTCCATGCCGTGCCGCAAACTCCTCTGCCGAAACGAATGCGTGTACAGGCGATGGGACCTTGAAACGGTGCTAATACGAGTTCGTTGCCTTCCACCATATAAAAGCCGACCCAGAAAAAGTGGAAAGTCTGCTTCAGTGCGGCGGCAATATTTGCCAGATTGGCGATACGATTCGTTTCCGAGCTTACCAATGCTTGTAGCTGTGGAAGCAGTTCACGATATTTCTCTTCTTTATTACCTGTGTGAATCAGTAAATTTTCTGCCATCTCTTTTCTATTTGATTTGGTTTAGAATACTCGGGTCTTTTATTTTATCATCCTCTGCGAAGAAAATGATTTTCGTCAGTATCTCCGCTGTTTTCGGGTCTTCATCCACAAAAGGCAGGAACAGTCGTCCGCGACTTTGCGAGTGTACCGGAAGAACGGCTATTTGTGCACCGCCTTCTTTATGGATAACACCACTGCCCAAATGAATGTTGTATTTGCCCAGCTTGCCTTCGATGTATGCAAAGTTCCCTTTCACCCTGACGTTGCTGAAGTGAAACAGGGGTAGGGTAAGTTCTACCAATGCACGGCGCATCTCGATGGTGGAATGGCTGGTTTCCGGTCGACACTTCCGGCGTGAGCCACACTGACGGCGAGGTCTACATCCCTCATCACTTCGGAGAAGACAACAGGTGGAATCTCCGAAATCTTCATCGGTTTATAATCCTTGCGGTTATGGAAGCAGACAAATTCCAGCGTGGGAGCTCGATGTCGGCAGGAGAGAACCAGTCCGCCATCGCATAAATCGTGGCAATAATATTCTCTTTATAGTATATCTTCTGAAGTCCGTCCTCGTAATCGGCTACCCAGCGGCGTCCTTTCAGTACGGCAACCGTTTTCTGCGGTTGAATCTGATTGCCGGCGTAACGGCGGGGGTGGGGGGGGGTGTCGGCGGGATTGCGTAGCGTCTTTCTCTTCCGGTGTCGGGATGTACAATTCGCGGAATACCTGCTTGAAAGGCTGGCGGATAGCTTTGTCAAACAAGAACTTCTGATAAGCATGCCAGTTGCCACTCGCATACAGGTCTGTGGGATGGGCGATGCGTAGTTCCTCTTTCGGAGTGAGCGGAAGACAGATGCCGTCAGCCGTTATCAATAGGCCGTCGGTGTAGAAGCCTGTTCTGCCGTTGCTGGTGAAGACCAGGTTTCTCAGTAGCGGCCAGATAACCGGATTCTTCATCAGCTTGCGCAGTTCGTTTTCCTTAAAACGGGTACAGTCCTCCATTGCCTGTTCGAGCATGATGCGGGAACGGGCGTGCTGGTCTTTCAGTATTTTGTGTACCGCTTTCAGCTCTTCCACGTATGGGTGCTTTTTCAGTTTGGGAGGCAGGCTGTTCAGCTCTTTTCCGGCTCTTACTTGTTTGATCTCCGGTTTGCCTTCGTTGTTGACTTGCACATAGACTTCCACGCCTTCTATTTCTTTGGGGGTCAGGTAAGGAGTGATCTCCTTGATCAGTTCCGTTTCATGCTCCATGTCAGACGGGTGACGTCTCCGTAACCGGAGTTGCGTGCCAGGTTTTGCAGGGCGATGGCAACGGCTTTCTTTTCACTTTCCTGTCTCTGTGCACCAAATTCCTTGCTCTCTTTCAGGAACTTTTGCAGGAACTGATAGCGTTCGAGCAATTCCTTGTCGGCCTTCCGGCCCAGCGGGATAAGGCCGTAGCTCATCAGTAAGTCTTTATTTCGCTTCGCTATGATTTCTTTCTTCGCATCTGCCGCTTTGGTCTTGCCGTTGACGGCATCGGCAAATTTACGGGCGCGGGTATGCGTGTTGCTTAATGAAATATATTTGGCTGCATTGTACACTACTTCGAAACGTTCCTTGCCGATAGTCTTGTAGGCTTCCTTGAACCAGTCGATGTCAAAAGCACCTTCCTGAAGGTCTTCTATGGCAATCGGGGTATATCGGGCGATGATCGCTTTCTTCTTGTCGTCGAAACATTCGCTGGTATGGGCATGGAAGTAGTAAGCGGCGCTTTCCAGTCCTTTCCATCCGGTCGCTTTTTCGGTGAGTTCCAGCCATTGCGGGGCGAACATGGCAGCTTCCACCAGTCGTATATGGCTGATGTCGGCCTGACTGGCGAGGCTTTTGAGTGTATCGCTGTCGTCGTCCGGAGACGGGTAGCAGGCATGGAGCAGGCTGCTCAATACTCCCCGTTTGGTGTTGCGCCAGTTGTAACTGTCACGTATGAAGGTGTCTTTGCCGAACGCTTGCAGGATACGGATCAGTGTTTCCGCTCCGTAGACGCGGTGAAGCTCTTCTGCCAGACGGGTGACCTGAGTCTCGGAATCTCCCCGCTGCAATTCTATTTCCAGAATCCGGTTCACTACTTTCTGAGTCAGTGAATGGAAGAGGGAGTGGTTGCGCTCGTCCAGTGCCGAAGTGATATCTTTGATGCGTGTGGGCGAGTTGACACGTCCCATCAGTTCCCGGTATATTTCTTCGGTAGGAATCAGTCCCAGCATCCATGCGTGGGCAAAGTCCATACTTTGCAGGTAGACTTCGGTTTCTTCCAGTTCGGGAGTATGCTCCATATAGTTGGTGAGCTTGTAGAGCTGGTACCGGACGGTGAAATAACGGGTGAAGAGAGCGTCATTGATGGGATGCTGAGGCGCGTCGAGCCAGAACCGTACGAACTTGTTGTTGTGTATCGGGTAAACGATCTCCCTTGCTCCATATTCCTGCTTGTCTCTGAGCCATGTATGCTTATTGGTATATTGACGGAAGATATTCTTCGTATTGAGCAGAGGAAGCAACTGCAAAAGCATATTGACGGAGAACTGCTGATAAGTTGATTCGTTTCTGTATTCATGTGCCAGTCCGTCGATAATATCTTCTATCTGCCTGTAATAGGTCAGCTTGCGGAGCGACTTTTGCAGCCCGCGGTAAGTGAAGCCTGCATACATCTTATTGATAATCGGTTCGAACGTGTTGAGCGATTGGATGGCGGCTTCCTTGTCTTCCTGTTCTTCTTCGTCAAATTCATCGTCTTCGTCCTCTTCTATTTCGTTGGGTGCTCCGGTAGAGGCCAGCATGAATTTCATCATCAGCAATTTGTCGTAACTGCCGATTTCCTGTTGATAGAAATTCTGCCAGAGTTCCGGAAGTCCGAGTTCACTCAGTCCGTCGTAGTGCTTGTACCAGTTCAGTAAGACACTGTTGCCCACCAGACGTACTTCACCGTATTATCCGTGAACTCGTCTTCTTTATGCTTTTCGATGTATTTGTTCAGCTTGTCGAAGATCGCTTTGGCTTTTCCTAAACGAATAAACTCAAATGCTTTCTTCACATTGAATCCGGCATCGGGAGTAATCGGAGGCAGGCTGACTTCAAGCGCAGGATTGTATAGCCCGAAGCCATTCTCTAGGGTATAGTTGCTTGTCGTGCTCTGTTCCGTACCGTCTCCGATCAGCGATTCGATCAGAACCTTCTCTTTGGCGTTCGGTTTCTGAATCTCTCTGACGGTGGACAGTAGTTCCTGATATCTGTCTTTCAGAAAATCGACATTGCGGATGCTCTTCATCATATCCAGCCCGGCAAGGCGGCGTTCGGCATTCTTGTTGCTCAGCAATCGGCGGATACTGGCTGCCAGTTGTGCTTCCGGCTGTTTCATCAGCAGATTGATGGCATTGATACGCATCTCGCTATATTTGAAACGGAGCAGTTCTTCTATATTCTGATACTGTTCGGGAGACAGGGACATTTCGGACAATACTTTGTATGCTTCGTCCCGTATGTCTGACGAACGGTCGCCGAGTGATTGCAGTACATATTCCTGCTCCACCTTGCTTTCGGTATGGGCCAGAACGATTCCGATATAGCTGGCACGGCTGTAAGATTCGAGTGCGGGAAGATACGTGCAAAGTTCCTCTCTCAGTCGGATATCGTTGGTCATCCATGCGATGTATGCCATTTTGTGGACTACATCCGAACGGGTGAGCACTACACAATCCCACGGGAACCATAAGGCGAATAAATCTCCTTGGCGGAAATAGACTGATAGACTTGTTTCAGATATCCGTAGTGACGGACCGCCTCTTCCGGTGATTCAAAATAATCGCTGAGTGTGGGAGCTTCCTTGTTATCGCTGTATCGGCTTAGATAAAGCCCGTCCATATAAAGAGGAAGGATAGCCGCCACCACTTTCGGGTCGTCGTGCCATACCTCGAATGCGTCTTTGCTGATCAGATGATTCATCTGAGAGGATTGTGTGCAGCGCAGGAAGTACAGTAATGTCTGTATCTGATGCTTGGCTCCCTTTCGGATGATGTCCGGTACGATGGCTCTGATCTCGTCCGTATCATAGAATCCGATGCTCCACAAAGCCAGATAAAGTTCGACTGTATCCTTGCTTTGCAGGGCATTGCGGGCTGTTTCGGATGATTCAGGAAATTCCAGATCAGTTCGACATACTTGTTGGTAATCCGTTCGCTGCTGTCCTGTTCGCCGATTCCGGTGCATACGGCGATGCTTCGCTTGACGGAGGCAAAACGTTGCAGTCCGTTGTTATAGATGATGGAGAATAGGTAGAGGTAACTTTCGGGACATCCTTCGTCCATCGTTTCCACGATGGCTTGGCGCAGTCCTTCCTGTAGCTTGGCTGCTAATAGCAGTTTGCCTTCCAGCTCCAGAAGCGGGCGGTATCCGCTGATGGCGATGGCGTGGAGATACCAGCGTTGCAGGCGGTGGACGTTGTTTTCGCTGGTCAGTACCTGATTCAGGTATTCGATTACTTTTTCGTTACCTTGCGCTATTTGTGCGGCCAGCCAGTAGGAAGAGTTCATATAGCCGCTGAATTCTTCTGTATCTTCGGGTGTATTTCCTCCTCTTAAGATTGCTTCCACTGAAAATCCGGTAGCGCGTAACTTCAGAAACTGTAGCCATGCGTCTCTGGCATGGTCCAGATGATTGGACGGATTGGCGGAACGCTGGGCGCGCCGGTCGTATCCGATGGTATGCGGACAGCGTGCTTCGAGTTGCAGATAAGTATGGAACAGTCCGGCGAATTCATCGCCCAACATATAGCGGAACAGCGTGTTAAGTCTGCCATCCATCAGATTGGCAATGCTTTCGATGTTTTCTTCCCGGATGATCTCCTCCAGACGAGGTTCCAGTATCTCACTGAATATACCATACCGTCCTCCCATGTCCAAATCCTCCATGAATAGGTCGAACAGGGTAAGCGTTTCCGGCTCCAGGCTTGATTTTTCCTTTAGTAAACTCTCCAAATAGGGGTTTAGCAGCTTGTTCAATTTGTCGTTGTAAGTAATTCTCATGACTTTAAGCTTTTAGAGTTTATATTGCAGTTACCAAAGTCTTCCTGACAGCATTGCCAGCCGGATAAAGGTAAGTGTAGATTCTTCTTTCAGTTGGACGGAGGAGGATAATTCTCCAAGTTCCGCATCGTCCAGAAAGATGCGGAAGATTCCGTCTTCATAAGATTGCAAGGCATTGATGATGTCTTCGGCTTCCGCAGCCGGTCTGCCGTTATAGTTTGCTTCGAAGCCTACTTTGCCGGCGGCAGCCTTGTCTTCCATCTCTTCACTGGTGAGGTATTTCAGCATTTCACTTTGTTGCAGCCGTTCGTTGTACTCCTTTACTTGCCAGCAGACGACCGCTTCAATCAGTTCCTGCACACTGGCAGGAGGAGTAGGGAAATCGACCGGCATCTTTTCGATGCTGCATTTCCTTTTTCCTACTTGCTTGACTTGGATATATGCTTTCATACTTACTTTTATTTTTCGATTTGAATACTGGACGTGATTGCGTCCAGATCAGCCTGAGCCTTTTCGTCCGCAACCAGCATGACGATGGCAAAGACTCTTCTCTTATTCTCCTGAAAGTACAATAATACGGTTTGTTGCATTTCTTCTCCTTCTTCGTCGGGGTGCCCGATCCGCAAAGGATTGGTCGTCTTCGTCATAGGCAGACCGTTGATGTTGACTTTGCTCTGCTTGTAATCCTCCGAGGGCTTTCCTTGCTCATTTCGGGGGAGGGTGAGGAGCAGCTTCTTCATACGCTCGAACTCATCCTGCGTATCATAGCTGTTACTGGTCACTGTCAGCTGACTGCCGCCATTGACGAGTTTCAGCAGGGGAGGCTCCGAATCGGGAGTCGGCGCTTCGTGCCGGTTATCTTGTACCAGTTGGTAGGATACTGGCAACTGAATTTTGATACAGCGTCATAGCATAAAGCCACGTATCCTCATCCGACATGGGAGTATACGGGAACTGTTCGGAAGTGGAAGATTTCCGGGGGCTGCCGGTCACCCGGCGACTGGCGCTTTTTTTCTGTTCCTCTTCCTGTTCCTTATAATAGGCTTCTACAAGTCCGCTTTTCCATTCGTTACGTATTTCCTGATACGTCGAGGGGATATTGCGGCAGAGTGCAAGGAAGCTGAACAGGAAGACACTGAAGATGATCAGTTCTCCGATGATGGAAACCGTTCTTCCGGCTTCGGGCTTCTTCATCCGTTCGCCGAATACATAGATGAATCCCAAAAGGAATCCGCTGAGTAAACCGCCGATGTGTGCGGCATTGTCTACTCCGGCCCGTATGCCGTAGATGAGATTGTAGCCTACGAAGATAAGAATGCTGGTCAGCAAAGCCTTCCGCTGCGATCTCTCGATGCGGTGGAACAGCAGGAAAGCCAGAAAGATACCGTAGAGTCCGAAGATCGATCCGGAAGCTCCGGCACTGATCGTTTCCGCATGCATATAGAGGCTGAAGACAGCCGAACAGAGTCCCGTCAGCAGATAAGAGACGAACATACGACGCGTACCTATCAGATGTTCCAGCCAGATACCTATATATATAAAGGCGTACATATTCATCAGCAGATGGAAAGCGCCGATATGCACAAAGTTGCAGGTCACGGCACGCCACCAGTCACCGGTCAGGGTGAGCGGACCGAAGTCGGCGCCCCAGTTTAGCAAGGCCAGTGTGGAAGGTTCCAGAATTCCCGCTCCGGTAGCTGCCATCAGTATGAAGACAAGGATATTGATGTCTATCAGAACCGGTGTCGCGATGAATCCCTTCCGGGGGATAAAGAAATGGATGAAAGACGACTCTTTTTCGCTTTCTGCCTGAAGCCTCCGTTCTTCTTCCGTCAGCGGGCGGGTGAGGTCTTCTTCCAGCTCGTTGGCTTTTTGTGCCAGTTCTTCCGGTGTCAGAGTTGATTTGATCTCTTCCATCGTTTCCTGTAATTTTTGGATATTCTTGCGATTTTTGCCATAATCTACCAGTTGTACGGAGGCGCATTGACTGCGGACGGATATTTCACCGCTGTTTCCTTCTTCGATGGTGAAAGTCACTTCTTCTCCTTGGGAACGCATACCCATTGGAACATAAAATATGACTTCACGAAGAGCGATTCCTTCGATATTCCATTCAAGTTTCTGAGACGCTTCGAGTGCCAGTATCAGAATTTGTGTATTTGATAAATCTGCAAAATGTAGCTTATCCTCGTGTAAAGGTCTGAGTCTAAACGCCATATTTCTCTCTTTTATTAAGTCGTAGATTGATATTACTCTCTTTTTGTACAAAAGTACAGAATAATAATGAAATAGAGGGTAAATGGGAGGGGGATATTTATGCGGACAACGAGAATACTAATACTTTGAGATTTAGTAAGTTCCTTTTGGAAAGAAGAGGACAAAAAAAGCATCCGCTTCGTTGGAAGGGATGCTTTTATCGTTAGTCACCCTTTTAGGGTTACTTTTTGTAGAAAGCAAGGTCTTCTTTATCCATATTTTTGATAAAGTTGGTATGCTTCGTAACTTCCGCTTCAGCAAAGTTCAGATATACATGTGCAGATTTGGAGAACAGGTCGGCAGCCTTGCTTGCGTCCTGAATCAGCAGGTGGCACATGATGATATCGGCAGCCATTTCCATCAGTCTGCGGGCTGTGAAGTCGAGCAGTTCCTGATCCTGTGCTTCTTTAACGGCGTTGGTGCTGGCTTCGAACAGGTCTGCCATCTTCTTCAGACGTGACTCAGCGGTTCCATTTCCGGTGAACAAGGTACTGTTTCGAATTCGCGGATCGTAGCAAGGTAAGAACCGTTGGTTACATAACGGATAGCGGCTACAGTCTGCAACTGGGTGGTACCTTC
>ERZ860009.840-NODE-840-length-11553-cov-1.831362_pt1 | contig 11553 bp, 13 predicted proteins | sample MGYA00510114_ERZ860009 | MGnify/ENA primary metagenome ERZ860009 (study PRJEB30046, sample SAMN00715177) | human gut metagenome | study: EMG produced TPA metagenomics assembly of the A metagenome-wide association study of gut microbiota in type 2... | reverse complement strand
TTGCCAATCAGCCGATTCATATCGCCGCAGACAAGGAAGAATGGGAAAAACTCGTCAACCGCAACAAAGAACTCTTAGGCGCTTTGACTCAGACGGTGGTTTCCCGCTATCCGCATCCGCTCTTTGAGTATCATTCTCTGAATTCCCGCTGGTCCGGTATGCCCGGAAAACAATGGGGCGCGGCCAATCCTCCGATCAACGTTCCGCTCGACACAAGGCGTCTATCTAAGATGGCCTTCCGCACCAACGCCGGCGAATTCTTCTTAGGCGACCGCGAATGGGCTCGTCACGTCCGCAACAACGGGTGCTTTGCCTGCCCGATCCGCTGCTATCCGGTCATTAAAGATACCGCGACAGCCGCCAAGTTCAACGTTAATCCGATTACTGAACAGACCTGCGGCGGCCTGCTCTTCCCGATCTTCTTCTATCCGAATCTGAAGAATCATCCGGAAAGGAACATTGAAATCGCGATTGTCGGCAGCCAGCTCATGGACGACTTGGGCCTGTGGTGCAACTACGGTCAGCTGCAACGCGACATGATCGTCATGTATCAGGACGGATACTGGAAGAAACTCCTCTCCAAGGAAGAGTATGACTCCCTGCCCTGGAAGAAGATTGACGATGTGGACGCCTCCGCAATGCAGGATTTCCTCCCGAGAATCGCTTATCGCAAAGGCGAATTCGGCAAGTGGCTCGGCGAAACGACGCCTGTCATGCTCGACCACTTCGGTATTCCTCTGAAGACCTGGAGCGACGACCACCGTACGCTTTATTGGTCTAACGGTCACCCGAAGCATCACACCAATGAAGATGACGGACAATTGGGCTGCGTGCTCAACTGCATGTGGAACCGCGACCCGATGGCCCACGCCCACGTGAACTTCACCCGCAGCGGTCTGCCGATCAAAGAAATGAAGCACATCGCGAAAGTCACATGGGGCGATGAAAGCGCCGTCGACCAAATAGGCGACTACACACCGACGAACGCCTATAAGATGAAACGCCTTCAGTGGGTTATCGCCAGAACAGAACTGCACAACATGCTTGGTTTGTGCTCCTGGATGGCTCCGTGGGAATACTGCCCCGACGAAAAGAATCAGTACGTCGGCGACCCCAATATGGAAGCCAAGATCTTCTCCGCCGTCACCGGCGTCAACAAGACCGGCGACGATCTGGATAAAGACGGTATCCGCGCCTGGATGCTGCAGCGCGTCTACACCATGCGCCAGCTGAGTTCTTCCAACATGAGAAAGGACCATGACTTGGTTCCGGGCTGGATTTACACCGATCCGAAGGATAGAAAGCCCTTCACGAAAGGTACCGTCCGCATGGATCCGGATGACATTAACAAGAGCTTTGACATCTTCTTTGAGCAGATAGGCTGCGATAAAGAAACCGGGGTTCCGACAACGGATACTTTGAAGGCCTACCGTCTGGACTTTGTCATCCCTGTTCTGCAGAAAGAAGGTCTCATTAAATAACACGGGTCTTCCATCATGAGTCAACAGGAAAATATCTACGAACTGCCGCTCTTTAAAGCGCACGTACTGCTTTTAGCCGACATCGTGGCCGACTTCAGCGGACGGACGGAATTGGCCGAAAAAGGAAAGGTAAAAGAGCTTTTTCTTCGTCAGGTTAAAACCGTTGCCCTACCCGATGCAGCCGAGCTGCAGGCTGCCGCTGAAACTTCCACCGATGCGGTTTTAGAGCGTGCATTGAAGCGCAAGGAAGAGCAGGAATTTGAGGTCCAGCTCACGCCGGAGGGCAAGGTTGATCTCTACGAGGCCGAGCATCCGAACCTGCGTCCGAGCCGCAAGGCTTTAAGCCGCAGAGAAATGCTGCGGTCTCTCGTGCGCGGAGATATTCATCCGAGCGACCTGCAGACCGAAGAAGAACTGGAGAGGAACTTCCCGAAGATTATTTCGAAACCGTCTGCAAGGCGACCGAAGATGGCAATTTAGGTGTCTTCTCGATCACTGCCCCGGACGGCGGGGAATACCTTTATTTCAAGCCCCTCATGTCGCACTCCTACGCCAGAATTCTGGCGGTCAAAGACAACGCCGAAGCGCTGGTGTGCGACCAAATTCGAGAAAATTCTCGGATTTATCCGCGGCCGGTTCCCTCCCAGATGTTCCTGGAGTCTCCGTTTGATTTTGATGTTCCGACACTGGAATGTTTGCTTCAGTCCATCGGACGGAAAGAAGAAAACAAGGACATCAAGTTCACGCAGACCTCATCCGGGACGATTTTCCTGTACTCAGACAAATATTTGGACGACGACTTAGCGGAGTTCCTCGCTGAAGAGCAGGAAATGCGTCCGCTTAACCCGTAACCCACAAAGCATTCAAAGGCACAAAATGTCAACTCTCAAAACAACCATTCTCCTGTCCGCACTGGCGTGCTTGACGATGTCCTCTGCCGCCTTTGCACAAGACAACGTTCCCGTTAAAGCTCCGGAAAGCCTCAAGAACGTTCCCTTTAAGATCGAAGGCGTGGACGGTTTCCTGCAATCCCTCGGAATCGCCCGAAAACCGAGATCAAGCTCTCTAAGAAAGAGCTTCGCTCTCTTGCCGAATCCAACTACAACGACAAGACCGCCCAACATTTCATGAGCGTGCATGCCCGTCACGGCGTGGGATGCCTCTCTTGCCACGATCAATCCGAAGTTAAAGGCACAGCTTGGATGGCCTACGTCAGCAATCCTCCGATGAAGCAGGACTGCAAGACCTGTCATACCGTTCAGGCCGATGTCTTCAAACACACAGATACGCACAGCAAAGTGGACTGCATCGCCTGTCATATGCCCAATATGCCGAAACCGGCTGAATACAGCGAAGATCAGGCCAAAGTCGCAGGCACCGCTCTGTACCGCGCTCACATGTACAAGATCAATCCGTCGCCCGATAAGACTTCCTATGTTAAGAAAGAGGTTAAAGTCGACGGCAAGACCGTATCTCAGTACGAACTCGCCAAAGATGAAAAAGGTCGTGATTTCGTCGATCTGATGTGGAGCTGCGCACGCAACGCGCCTGCAGACTGGACCGTATTTGAAGGCAAAGGCTGCCACAGCCAGTACACCTCTAAACTTGAAGAAGGTCTGGTCTACAAAGATCAGAAACAGGTTTACGGCGAACTCGTGAAATGGCAGATCCCGATTAAAAACGGCTACAAAGAAATTCGCGGCGCAACCGAACGCATCAACAAGCTCCTCGAAGTCACACGCCTCGACCGCGATCAAAGAACTCAGGTCCTCTCCTATGTGGATTTGGCCACACAGATTGCCGACATGATTGAAAAAGACGGTTCCTGGGGAGCCCACGCTCATAACTATCTGACCCAGCGCCTGGCTGCCGCTCAGAATTATGTCCGCAAAGCTCAGGAAATCTTGGACGCAGGAAAGTTCTCCAAGACCGCAGTAGATCCGCTTAAGTAACCGTTCCGAGGGGCCCGGAAACGGGCCTCGGAGAAAAATCATGACAATAGACCGTAGAAAATTCCTAGCCGGCACGGCCCTCGGAGCCGTCACCGCCGTTCTGCTGGACAAGCAGGAAGCAAAGGCCATTAATGTCAGCGGATATAAGCCTCGGTTTGCGATGATCTTCGACCAGAACAAATGTGTCGGCTGCGGAGCCTGCAAAGAAGCCTGCTCCGAGACCAATCACGTTCCTGTCGGTCAGCTTCGCATGACGCTGGAGCGCCAGTCGCCGCTCGACGGCACGCCTGGCAACCGCAAGTATGTCCGCGTTTCCTGCCAGCAGTGTTCCGAGCCGCCCTGCGTGAGAGTCTGCCCGACAGGTGCTGCGCACATAGATCCGGCCACCAACATCGTGACCATGGACAATTCCCGCTGCGTCGGCTGCAAGTACTGCATTGCCGGATGTCCTTACAACGTTCGTTTCATTAACGAAGAAACGAAGGCCGCAGAGAACTGCGACTTCTGTCTGCACACCAAGCTTGCTATCGGCGAGCAGCCGGCTTGTGTCCAAGCCTGCCGCTACGATGCGCTTGTCTTCGGGGACACGAACATCCGAATTCTTACATCAGTAAGATGCTGGCCGTTAAGAACTCCGTGCGCGTACGGGCAGTTCTCGGAACCCATCCGAACCTGCATTACATTCCGAAACTGAAAGAAGAGGTTTGATATGCAGACCACAGATATCGTTATTGACTTTACGACCGGTTTATCCGAAAGTGTGGCGTGGCCCTGGCCGATTGCCGTCTACCTTTTCTTAGCCGGTATTTCAGGCGGTGCGGTGGCGCTAGCCATCATCATCAATCTCTACAAAGGGACGCACGCTGATAATCCGCAGATGAAGGCTGCCACCATGGTGGGCCTCGTCACCATCCTTTTGGGTATGGTGTGCTTGGTGCTTGACCTGACGGATCCTTTCAACTTCTGGCGCATTCTGATCTTCTACAACCCGACCTCGGTGATGAGTATCGGTGTTGCGGCTTTGCTCTTTTATATCCCGCTGCTCTTCGTGTTGACGCTTTTAGTCTTCAGGGATTTGCCGATATTGAAGTTTTTAAAGCCGCTCACTGACTTCCTTGCGCACTTCCGAGTTGTATTGGATTGGGTAGTCATGATTCTGGCCGTTGTGATCTGTGCCTACACAGGCTTCCTGATCTCCGCGCTGATTCGCTTCCCGCTGATCAACACGGCAGTTCTTCCGGCCTTGTTCGTCGCTTCGGGCTTTTCCGCGGGCTGCGCTGCGATTCGCCTCTTTGCGATTTGCTTCGGAGCTCAGCGTGAAGACTCCTCTATGCATATCCTGCATGTGGCTGAATATCCGATCATTCTGGTCGAAGCGATGTGCATCTTCATGATTGCAGTCTCTTTGATCACCGGCACGGAAGTGGCAAAGATTGCGTTCACCGCATTCACAACCGGTGTTTGGGCTTGGGTCTTCTGGCTCGGCGCTATCTTCGTCGGCATGATTGTTCCGATTACTTTGAGCTTCTTCCGCTCTGTAAGCTGCTTCTACCTCAGCTGCATTTCGGCAATCGCCGGCATGATGTGTCTGCGTCTGTTCATCCTTTATGCAGGACAGCTGAACGGACTGAATTAAACAAAAATAACTGAAACCTTCAATTTCTCCTGGGCGGCTACTGATTGTTCGGTGCCGCCTCTTTTTGTCGAAAGCCGTAGGAACGTCTCTATTCTGAAAATGTGTTCTTTTAGCCCTCTCTTCTTAAGTTAAGTAAGCGACTACTCATTGGTGTTGATAAAATTAGAACAAATTGGAGGCTTTATGGAAACAATTTTGGCGCCGCTCCCACTTGGAACTTCGGACTTCTCCGCATTACGCAAAAGCGGCCAGATTTATGTTGATAAGACCGGTCTGATCTACACTCTGGCCTCGAAGCGCCAAAAATTTTTCTTATCTAGGCCCAGACGCTTCGGAAAGTCGTTGCTGCTGTCTACGTTTGAATCTCTCTTCAAAATATGGACTACGAGACTTCCATGGTCTTGAGATAGAGGCCTTATGGAAAGACGAAAGTACTTATCAAGTTATACGATTGGATTTCGAATCTGAAAGGCTTTTCCTCCGCAGAAGAATTTAGCGAACTTCTCGACCAGTACCTCCTTGACACTTTAACTGTCAACAGACTTGTCAGCCCTATAAAGACCGATAAGGAAGGCCTCCGTGCATTTATCGGGTGGTTAGCTCTCCAAGCTGACAACTCTGTAGTACTGCTACTTGATGAATACGACACTCCTCTCACTTCTTGCCTAAATAACCCACAGCTGTTTGATGAAGTCAGAAAGAAACTCTGGAGACTTTATGGCGCTTTCAAGCAGTGGGATGGAGCAATAAGATTTTTCTTCATGACCGGAATTGCAAAGTTCAGCCAAACCAGCATTTTTTCCGAACACAATCACTTTACAGACATTTCTTTAATGTCTGAGTTCGGCTCCTTGCTTGGATATTCTCACCAAGAGGTACAAAGGTATTTTTCCGATATCTCGAACAGGCTTCTCTTCAGCTCGGCATAGAAAAAGAAAAACTTCTGGAGGAGCTGACTGTAAACTACGATGGATTTTGCTTTGAAAGGACAGCAACTCAACGAGTTTTTTCTCCATGGTCACTTTTGAAATTTTTGAATTTTCCCTCAAACGGTTTTGATAATTATTGGTATGAAAGCGGGGGCCAACCAGGGGTACTGCTCGAATATCTAAAATCCCACTCTACTTTAAAACCAGAGGATTACGAAAGCGAAAAACAAGTCCAATTAGATGACCTGGCGCTTTCCGCCAAATTCTCCCTTTTGGATGATAAGGTTTTGCTTGCGCAGACCGGCTACCTGACGATTAAAACAGTAAGAGGAACAACCGTAACGCTGGGCTATCCCAATAGAGAGGTGAGCGTTTCGATGGCTCGCCTCTACGCTGAGGTCATTTTAGATAAAAAAGCTATCAACAGAGCCGGAGAAGGTTATTTAGCTGACTATTTGGAGAAAGGTGATCTCCCAGCTTTCGTAAAAGAAGTTAACCGTATCATTCTTGGAATTGATTATCAGGCTTTTCCTCTTACAACTGAAGCCAGCTGTCGGTCTGCGGTATCTATTATGGTGAGCAGCTCCAGCGCTTTAGTAACAGCGAGAGACGAAGTTCACAATGCTCTTGGCAGAAGTGATCTAGAAATTCAAACTGACAAAAATTACTGGGTTCTCGAATTCAAGTTTTGCCGAGAAAAAGAATCTCCAGACTTTCTTCTTCAAGAAGCTGTTCGTCAAATTAAAACAAGACATTATGGAGAACAACTAGCAAAGTGCAATTTATTAAGGGCTGCGTTGGTTTTTTCTCAAAAAGATAGACAATTCATACGATGGGCTGAAGTACCCGACTGATCTCTTAGGAATTATTTCGAGTAGGCAATTGGTTAGCTTTGCCTTCTCCTGATCACGATAGTAAGACAAACAGGATGCAGGAACTAAACGGAGTTTTCTGGGATCAGTGCGAAATTCCATATGGAATTTCATCTCCCATTGATCGCGAAAAATGCGGTTTATTTCTTCTCGAAAATCTTGCACCGTACACTTGGAACACTCTGCGTTCTTTCGAAAATAGTCCTGCAACGCTCGCTCAAACAGCTTCCATATTGGCTGGCCACTCTGTCAGCGGACTCAGCAATCTCGATTTGCTGCAGATCAAAAATTACGGTGACGGTACAAAGGCTTTGGCAGGCCTCATCCAGGAAGACAAATTTGAGTTATCCGCTCCGACAGCCTGTCATCTACACAACTACGTCGGAAAAGAGGACGCCTTGGAGTGGGGTGTCATTCGGTCGAAAGATGTCAGCCTGCATAACATTTCATTTGTTCCTCCGACCAACGATCTCGAGAAGATTATTCAAAACGGTTTCAACTTTCTGCAACATGAAGTCGCCAATCCTGTGGAACGCGCCATCGGCGTCTTTCTTTTCATGGCAAGGAATCAGCCCTTCTATGACGCAAACAAGCGAACCGCTTCGTTAATGATGAATGGCTGTCTGATGGTGAACGGTTATTTCCCGATTACCGTATTGAATCAAAACTCTGAAGAGTTCCATCGTGAACTGGGCTTGTTTTACGAATCCGGTAACGCCAACGATATGTTCAGATTTTTCCAAAAGACAATCCAAGAACTCTATTCGAAAGAACAATACGAAAGCTTTTCCGCAAACAATAAGTAAGCTAAGCACAGACCTGAAGAAACTATTCCAATTCTTCAGGTCTGCTTTACTTTAAAAAATCACTTCCAGTTTTCTAAAGTAGCCGCGTTCTTCCCGGCGACCCTTCCGAAAACCATTGCATCAGCATTTGCGCAGGCTCCTTGGTATGTAAGACCCCAAGTAGAGCCGAGCTCTCCGGCAACATAAAGACGCGGGATCGGCTGACCGAATGGATCCAAAACTTCTGCTTTCACAGACTTCTTCGGGCCTCCCATCGTGTGGTAAGTGACAGGAACCAGTTTCACGGCGTAGAAAGGCCCTTCTTCAATCGGGGCTGACCAGCTCTTTACGTCACGTCCGACAAAGACTGCTTTCATATTCGGATCTGCCGTCAGCGTGCGGCCGTATTCCGTATCAATCCCTTTTTCTCTTAAATCGCTGTTCCAGCGTTAACTGTTGCGGAGAGAACGGACGGGTCGGCAATGCCAAGTTTCTTTGCCAGCTCTTCAATCGTATCGGCTTTGATGATGACGCCGGAATCAATTTCTTTTTGATTGTCTTTACTCCATTTATAACCCTCTCGATTGATCGCCCAGCCTGAACCTCCGTTGGAAATGAGCGGACCGGCTTTCAGGTAGCTCGAGTCCATAATCATGAAGAACGGGATTCTCGGATAACGATGATTAATGGCGTCGAAATTATTAACAGCCATCCAAGAGCAGTGGTAGTCGAGCTTTTTCTCATTCACGAAACGCTTACCGTCTTGATCAACCCAAATGAAAGCAGGCTGCCTTGTAACCATAGCAATGCCTGCTTTAACTCCAGGAACCCGAACGCCTAAAGGGGCAGAAACCGAATTCATATGCCAAAGATCGCATCCCATCGATTGAGCCATCAGCAAGCCGTCGCCTGTATGCGCAGGACTGCCGAGATAAGCCATCGGATTGCCATAAATGTAGCGAGCCATCAATTCCGGATTAGATTGGAAGCCGCCCGTGCAAATCACGACAGCTTTATTGGCTTTCACAAAATACGGGTTGCCTTCGTATACGGCTTCGACGCCCAAGACCTCGTTTCCTCTTCTGACCAATCTTCTGGCAGGACAATTAACAAGAACCGGAATATTCCTCGCCTTTACTGCGCGATCAAAGATTCCGAAGAGACGGTCGCCGCCTTTCGCGCCGGGAACATTTCGCATCGACATCTTGTTCACGCAATCTGCGCCAGGCAAATTCTGATAGCCCGCATGTCCGTATACACCGATCTTTCCTTCGGGAGCCAGTGAAGAGACATAATCGCCTAAATGGAGGGACTCTTCGCAGAACAGGTCCAAAAGGTCTTTATCCCACTCAGAGCGAGACAATTCATACAGCGCCTTTTGGAACTTGTAATAATCTTCTTTGTTTGTCAGAACGACAAAGCCGCCAGAAGAAACAGAGACATTTCCGCCGCCCGCAGGCGTCTTCTCGATGATGAGAACTTTTGTTCCGGCGTCCGCCGCTGCGATCGCTGCATTAGATCCGGCGTTGCCGTAACCGAGAACGAGAACATCTGTCTCATTATTCCATTTCGGCATATCTTCCGCATGTGCAACTTCGATCGCGACGCTCATTCCGACGGGTGCCGCTGCAAGCGATAAAGAGCTCTTGAGTAAGTTTCGTCTTGTTGTCATCTGCCTCTCCTTGACGATGTGGTTGGGATCTCTTCTGTATATACCTAACTTTTGGGAGAGTCAACGATTAATTTTGTGTGCTACTAAAACCCAACAATACGAACAGCGACAATAGTTTGAGGGGCGCTAAACAACAAGTACGAAAAGGCTACACAGACATTGAAGCGAACAGCATAATTTCAAAAACCAGAATTGGTATTGATAATCATTCTTATTTGTGTTATATTTCACTTATCGATTGATTGAATTCAATCTTCTCCTTTGAAGCATAGAGTTCTTACGCAACTCCTTGTCAGCAAAAGAGCAATTGGGGTGAAAATTTTTGGGCGAGAGTCTTTTGGCTCCCGCCCCTTTTCTTATCGTTTTCCGCCGCGTTTTCGATATCCGCTTCATTAATAATTGAGACGGACGGACTAAAGACGAAGTTCAAAAGACATCTGATACAATTTCACACAAACGTAAATGCGAATCGTTCTCATTTTATGATATGATTTCAATCACTGGATGATGTCTTTTGAGACGGAAATCTTCTCCTTGGAGCAATCCAAAGAAATGGGGTGAAAATATTTTATGCGGAGGGTCTTTCGATCTTCCGCTTTTTTTTTTCATTTTTTGAAATGCACGGTCTGTACCGGATCGGCGTTTCCTCCGAACCTCACCGGAGAATCAAAAGACTCTGCCTCCGTCGTAGGCAGGAGATCATCCCGCTCAAACTTAACTTCTGAATTCTTCATAGCAGTAAGCGACATGATCGCACCGGTGACCACGGCCCACGGAGATTCTTCTTTCTTTAAGGCGACGTCAATCGCAGCGATGTGTCGTGCCGCACCGTCCAGGAGCGCCTGGGCTTCTGCATCATTTAACCCGGATAAAAATTCTAAAAACATCGGCAGATAGTCCGGAAATTCATTACTCTCGATCGTAAGCCCTCGCTCTTCATAGAGCTTTTTAAGGTTGATCATCGCCGAGCCTCGTTCCCGCGAATCCCCGTGCATGTGCTCAAAAAGGTTAAGACTTGCCTTCTTGCCGATATCAAAAGTCGCCACATATTCCTTCTGTAAATCCGCCATCGGCGTCTCAATCATGTGATTGATAAAAATCTCGAGAGCCTCCTTCTGATCGTTAGCAAGTGTCGATTCTGCAACAGCTTCCTTAATTTCCTGCAGATTATCTTTCAGCGCCGCATCCGGATACAAAAGCAGACAAGCCAGCGCTTTTAACCCCAAATTCATGTCATTCTCCGTTAATTTTTATTATCTCTATGTTAGTGAACTACGCATTTTTGCTCCTTAACCTCTGCTCAATTCGAACAAACAAAGGGTTACAAATTGGAGGGCGCCCATAGAATGAGAACAAACCCGAATAAAAGTTCGAGTACCGTTTTAAGTTGAATAAGGAAAAAATATGCGTCCAGATATCAAGGTTTGGAATCCTGAAAATCCGGCCCAATGGAATAAGACGCTGGCATGGACGACTGTGTGGCTAAGTACCTTCAGCCTGACCCTAGGCTTTTGCGCTTGGTTCTTGGTCCCGTCTCTCGCTCCGAGATTAAACGAAATCGGCTTTTCTCTCACCCACAGCCAGCTCTATTGGCTTGTTGCTATGGTGGGTCTTTCCGCAGGTACGCTGCGTATTCTGTGGACCTTCTTACCCCCGATCCTCGGTACCAGAATTCTAGTTACACTCTCAACGGGCTTGCTGTTAATCCCGTTTTTCTGCTGGGTATACGCCGTCCAGCATCCTGATACACCATATTGGATGCTGATTATCTTTGCTCTTTTAAGCGGTATCGGCGGCGGTACATTCTCCGGCTTAATGGCCTCCACGAACTATTTCTTCCCGAAGCATGCAAGAGGATTGGCGCTCGGTATTCAGGGCGGCCTCTCTGACTTCGGTACCGGCCTGGTTCAGTTTGTCACCCCGCTCGTTATCGGCTTCTCCGCATTCGCTTTCTTAGGCGGCGGTCAGGTCGCTCATTTGCTGACGGCAAGACTGTTACTTACTGGCTGCAGAATGCCTCCTGGGTGTGGATTCCTCTTGTCGCAATCATCACCATCCTTTCTTGGCTCTTCCTGCGCTCCGTTCCGGTCTCCGGAAACATTAAGCAGGAGTGGACCATCTTCGACAATAAGCACACCTGGTTCATGACCCTCTTCTACTACGGAACATTTGCGACGTTCGCCGGTCTCGGTGCGCAGTTAGGCTTGCTGGGCAACCATACCATTT
>ERZ860009.838-NODE-838-length-11607-cov-1.436981_pt1 | contig 11607 bp, 16 predicted proteins | sample MGYA00510114_ERZ860009 | MGnify/ENA primary metagenome ERZ860009 (study PRJEB30046, sample SAMN00715177) | human gut metagenome | study: EMG produced TPA metagenomics assembly of the A metagenome-wide association study of gut microbiota in type 2... | reverse complement strand
ACTCCTATGTCAAATACCGATTGAGATTTCACCTGTTTTAAGAGATTTAATAACTGTTATATTTTGTTATTAAATTCTCCACAAGCCCTTGAAAACACTGGATTTATCGCAGGTGAGCTTTTCCTTATTGTTTCCCTTGTGTTATATCGTCCCATCAGTGTTTACGAACTCTGATAAGGGCAAATACAAGGGCAAGAAAAATCTATAAAACAGTATAACACAAAATAAAAGTGACATGGTGAACTGATTGAAATGCTTCTGATTTTTGTAACTGATAATTGATTGAATGATAAGGAGAGATAAGATACGATGAGAACAATATTTGCAGAATACAATCCACAGCGCAATAGTATTGATGTTTACACCTCTGCTGGCTATATGCTCCGCATTGATTGCTGGGAAGCTGAAAAGAATTTAAAAACTACACCCGGATCAGACTGTGCATTAAACGCACTTGCTATTGATGAACCACTTGAATTGTACGATTATATTTGGACGGGAATATGCAGATGTGGGTAGATGCAGAAGATTCATTAGAACTATGGTGATTTTTTCAACAGCACTAAGGTTAATTTTTCCAATCTCATTTATTGAGAATCGTCTTTTTACCGTGCATATATATTCAATATCTTTTTATCTATTATAATGAAATCAAGGGCTGGTCTAATGCCAGCCCTACAAAAATGAAAATTCACATAGAAAATAAATTTACAATTTTTCCAATATAAACCTGTTATCAACAAATACAAACATAATTTATATTATCGTATCTATTGATATGATATGTATTTCAAAGAGTTACCAGAAGTTTTTGAAAAGTTTTCAACTTCTTCCCTTGTGTTATTATCTAAATCTCCTAATTTTATACTGATACATCAATAGAATTGCGAACTAACCTATTACCATTTTTGACAAGAGTAGATTCCACTGATTCTCTTGTGACATTATCAAGAATGCTTGTATCAAACTTTTGTCCCGGTTTCCAATTTGGATTAGCTGATTTCACTGCTGCATACATAGCGGCTCTATCTGTCCTTCGTATTGCTCTAAAGTCCATGTGCCACTTAGCCGTTTGTCTTTGCTTACACTTAACTGATAATCTTTGAAAATATCTGAACGCTTCGTTGTATCACCATTTGAAAGACCATTTTCCTGAATAAATTCCTTCTTCACATTATCAAACATCTTTTGACGATATTCCTCAGATACACTTGTGAGTTGCTGCCACGATGTACCTTTGCCGGTAACATCCATTCCTGCCACTCCATTTGCATTCAGCAAATCACCTTCTGAATCAAATTGCTTCATCAGATTCTTAATAATGGTATCTCTTCCACCGAATGTTTCATATATCATTCTTTCTTCTGGTGACATCATGGCTTCATTTTGCATAATACCAGATAACCAGCCTTTTTCTTTCAATGCCTTATACTGTTTGCTATTTGTATTGATACTATTATAGGTATTACTTAAACCGTTAATATTCATTGCATATAAAAGCCTCCCTACAAATAAATTCAAAATACGTTTAGAATCAGTACTATATATAATATATCGTCGCAAATCCCAGAAAACTAATAACACAGCATATAATACAAACTGCTTTTCCCGATATAATTAGGTAAGATTTATAATTTGAAATGAGGAAAAGCATGAACATATGACTTTATAGAATGTGCGTATAATCATAAAATATAGAACTAATATATATGCGCATAATCTGGAGGAGCCATGATATTATAATGAAAATAAGCATCGAAATGATATGGAAATTGATTTTATTATTTCAAATAACCGCAGATTAAAATATAAGATGTTTCCGATTGAAGTGAAGTCAGGAAAGCAATACAAAACGACCTCATTAAATAATTTCAGAGAAAAATACAAGGAGTGCATAGGGGAAAGTTATATTATTCATCCAAGAAATTTAATTGTAAAAGATGGAATTATATGCATTCCCCCATATATGACGATGAATATATAAAGATCTGACATACACACTTAAAGGAACAAGGTGCCTGACACAATAAAATTCCGATGCATTAAAAGAGGATGCAGTAGACATCAACTTTACAGAGTTTGAATCTGGACCACCGGAAAATAAATCGTTCGCGGCCGGGCAGCAGGACATCGGAGTAATGGGAAATGTGCCTTCGATTTCAGGGATTGCAGCCGGACAGAACCGTTCTATCATTGGAATTTCCTATAATGGGGAGCAGGCAACGGCACTGACGCAGGGACAGGTGGATGCTGTCACGACCTGGGAACCATCCATCACCAAAATTCAAAGCAGTGGGGACACACAGATTTTAGCAGATGGAACGGACCTATTCAAAGGAGAAAAGACGATGTGGCGGATCTGCAGAAAACTGCCGATTTCTTATATGAAAGTGGAACGATTTCACAGCAACTGCAGATCAAAGATTCTGTTGTAAAGCCGTAGAGGAATTTTATAAGTTCAATTCAAATGACGATTTTTACGGTTCACGCAACACCTGAATACTTTGTTGTTCAGGCACTGAGTGAACAGTAACGTAACCATTGCAATTACATTCGCAATCTGATAGGATAAACACGGAAAAGAGGTGCAGATCATGCAGATTTCAAGCAGATTTACAATGGCAATTCATATGTTTGCATGTATAGATGCATTTTCAGACCAGAAGATGACAAGTGATTTCATGGCGGCAAGTATAGGAACGAATCCTGTTATCATAAGAAAGCTGCTGCAGCAGTTAAAAGCTGCGGGGATTATTGAAGTCTCAAGAGGTACAGGAGAATCTCCTGCGTTCACTTATGAATGGCAGAATGCCAAAGCCGGCAAGCGAGGAATTTCTTAGAGTTCAGGATGAATATCTTAAGGAAAGAAATGCAGAACGCGGCATTACAGGTATTGCAGGTTTAAAGCCGGTTTCATCGGATGAAAGAATGTACATCTGGCAGGGAGATATCACAACATTAAAATGTGATGACATAGTAAATGCCTGTAATTCCCAGATGCTCGGCTGTTTTGCCCCGATGCATGCATGTATTGACAACTTTATTCACACTTATGCCGGAGTCTGGCTCCGTCTTAAAATGTATGAAATTATGCAGAAGCAGGGATATGAAGAAGAGACAGGCAAGGCAGCAGGTGAATCCAGACGCTGATACCAAAGAATATGATGCATATGCAGATACGAATTATGCTGTGCCTGACGGGTATACAGGTGAGATTGAGGGCAGGCAGTATGGGGAGGCATGGGTGCTAAGTATATTGTATAGAATGCACATTATGACTATAACACACCAGACATGATAGTGGTTAGCCCGACAGTATTTACATCGGCTAAATACGATTCAGAGGAAGGATTGTCATTCAAGGTTTTGACATCGCAGTATGACAATTTTATAGATGAGCTTGAAAATGACCTTATGCCAGCGATAGAGAGCCGGTATTCCATAAAAACAGGGCGTGACAATACAGCAATTGCCGGATATTCACTCGGCGGCAGGGAATCATCATATATTGGGTTTAAAGCCCCTGACAAATTCGGATACATAGGTGCATTTTCAGCTACAAACGGAATATTTAAAGACGAAGTGTGGGCTGATGCGGCATTGAAAGGTTATGATTATACAAATCTGAAGAATAATTATAAACTGCTGTTATATCAGGTTGGCACAGAAGACCCATACATTGATGGAGTAAGGGAATTCAAGCAGCTATTTGACAAATATAATGTCTAGTACATGTACTACGAAATGCCGGGAGACCATGAGGCTGCTGTCTGACAGCATGGATTGTATAATTTTGCAAGACGGATTTTCAGGTGAAGAATTTATAAGATAGTAAATTTACAAGGTGATAAATTTACCCGGATGCGACCAAAGCGGTTTCATCCGGGTAAAATGTTTGTATGGGTGCCTCTGCTTTTTCTGATTGATTGGGTATTGCTTCATACATTATCCACGCTCGTAAGCCATCTGATATATTGCAAGGATGTCATCATAAGCTAAAGGCTTATAGCCTGTAAGAGTACGGGTTTTGTTTCGTGAGCAGTTAAGAGCCAGTTTTGTAAGTGATGCTTCTTCAACGCCGAGGGCTTTAAGACCGATTGGCATGCCTAGTGAAACATAATACTGTTCCTGAAGATTAATGGCTTCTTCAATGGTCTTTTCAGGGTGTTCGTAATCAATATCGAGATTCCATACATTTGCAGAATACTGCAGCCAGCGGCTGATGTTGGCTTTATAGACATATCTGCCCAGCTGCACCATAGGGCGGCAAGACCGGCACCATGTGCAATCTTTGGATACATACCGGATAATTCATGTTCAAACTGGTGGACAACTAATTGGAATTCTCTGCCACACTGGGTAAGACCATTATGAGCCAGGGATGATGCCCACATCATATTAGCTCTGGCAGTGTAATCATCGGGATTCTTCATGCAGTCAAAAGCAGCTTTTCTTGTGCTTTTAATTACAGCCTCAGCGATTGAGTCTGTGAGGTAAGTGTCTTCGCCAGGGCAGAAATAGCGCTCGATAGTGTGCATTGCAATATCTACGGCACCACAGGCAGTCTGGTAAGGATTTACTGTGTATGTAAGAACAGGATTCTCAATGGCAAAATTCATACGGTTGAAGCTGCTGTTGTAGCCTCGTTTTTCACCAGTTGCTGCATTGGTAATAACACATGAGGAACTCATCTCAGAACCGGCAGCAGCCAGAGTGAGGATGGCACCTTTTGGAAGTGTCCTTGCAGGAGCAGCTTTTCCGAGAGAGAAATCCCACACATCTACATCTGGATTAGCAAGACCATTAGCAATGGCTTTCGATGAGTCCAGTACGGAACCGCCACCGACTGCCAGTACAAAATCAACGCCCTCCCTTTTACCAAGGGCATACCCTCTCTTACCAGAGACAATTCAGGGTTGGCGACCACGCCGCCAAGCTCTACGAAGCTGATATTTTCTTCTTTCAGGCAATTCTCAACACGTTCAAGCAATCCGCTCTTTCTTGCAGAAGCTCCGCCAAAATGTATCAAAACCTTTGATGGGTGATATTCAGATATAATCTTTCCTATCTTCAATTCTTCATCTTTTCCAAAATAAACCTTTGTTGGTGTATCATAAATAAAATTATTCATAATTAGCTGGTCTCCTTTATTGAAAATATTTGAATATTAAAAAGTTTAGCATTTTGATATAAGGAATTCAATGAGATAAAACTGTAATAATGTAAAATTTAATTATTAATACCAAGGATAATAAAGAAAAACAGAAATAATATCGTACTAAGGGAAAATTGACATTTGACAATTTAAAAAAAGAAAAATATAATAAACCATGAACGAGTAGCGAACTAGCGTAAATCCAGTTTGCTACCCGTTTTTTTATGCAGAAAAAGGAGGATTATTATGGCGGAAAGTAACAAAATGAAGGATATGCCGTTAATAAGCTTATGATTCAGATGGGAATACCAATGAGCATGAATCTCAGGGCTGATGGCACATTTGTAGAAGACAAAGGCTGGCATCAGGCGGCACAGCGTTACGATGAGTTCATACAGAGACACAAGAACCTGAAAATAGTGTTTATGGAACTTGGTGTAGGTTACAACACCCCAGGCATTATAAAATATCCTTTCTGGCAGATGACAAATGCATATCCGCAGGCATCTTATATATGCTTAAACCAGAGCGAGGCATACGCACCCGCCGAGATAGCTGGCAAATCCATCTGCATGGATACTGATATCAGCGTGCTGCTTGAGGAAACAAGAAGAGCCAAAGCATTTAATCTTATATAAATTAAATAATTATATTATAAAACTTCTGGAATTATATAATTTTCGGAAGTTTTCTGTTTCGACAAAAAAACATACAATATGTTGACTAACAAAAATACAGATGATAAACTACTAGGTGGTGCATTATGTTTTGTAGTATTGTGTTTTTAAGTACATTTTAGGTGTATGAATACAATGGTAGAAGGATAGATATGATATTTAGTAGAAAAGCTAAGCAGGCAGAGTACATAGTTGATGTGCACTGTCATATTCTTCCGGGAATTGATGATGGTTCAAGAAGCATGGAGGAGACATTGAAGATGCTTCGTATTGCTGCAGATGAGGGAATAACACATGTTATTGCAACACCTCACTATAAGCTTGAACATAATAATGCGACACCCGGACAAGTTGACGAACTTATAGATGCGGTTCAGGCAGAAGCCAGTAAAAATAACATCCCGATAGTTATTTATCAGGGAAATGAAGTTTTATTTTTTAATGAATTTGATGAGTACCTCGAAAATAAGAGCTTTTGCAAAATGAATTATGGAGATTACGTTCTTACAGAATTTCTTCCAACCGACAGATTCAGTTATATCCGCAATGCGGTAGATGATGTGCTGAGTACGGGATGTGTTCCGATAGTTGCACATGTTGAGAGATATGAATGCATGGCTTCCAACATTGAAAATGTAAGAACAATCCGCAATATGGGAGCGGATATACAGATTAATGCTTCGAGTGTTACAGGCGGTGGCGGAAAGAATGTTAAAAAGTTTGTTCACAGCCTGCTAAAAGAGCAGCTCGTTGATTATATAGGAACAGATGCACACAGATGTGAAGGCAGCCGCGTTCCCAATATACGTGAATGCAGCAATATTCTATACAGAAAATATGATGAGAAATATGTTGACTCCATATTATATGGCAATGCAATGGACAGAATTATACAGTAAGCAACACATTGAAATGCGATTATTTATATATTTAAGAAATGAGGAGAAATACAGAAAATGAATCAGCAGAACAAAGAAAATACTGATGAAATCGAAATTGACTTAGGAGAAATATTCGGTCTGTTACTTCACAGACTCTGGCTCATCCTTTTATGTGGCATTGCATGCGGCATTATAGGATTTATCGTAAGCAGTTTTATCATTACACCAAAGTATGATTCGACAACTAAGATTTACATACTTAACAGGCAGAATAATGATAATCTTACATTAAGTGATACACAGCTTGCTTCACAGCTTACAAAGGACTATACAGAACTCGTAAAGAGTCGTTATGTATTAGAGACAGTTATAAAGCAGTGCGGACTTAATGAATCATATGGAACGCTTCTTGACCGTGTTACAGTTGCCAATACAACAGATACGCGTATTATTTCTATAACAGTGCGTGATGAAAGTCCACAGGCAGCACAGACAATCGCTAATGCTATAAGAACAGTATCAGCAAACCACATTAAGTCAGTTATGGATATAGAAGCTGTCAATGTTGTTGATGAGGCTAATCTTCCATTATCACCTGCCGCACCATCTATTACAAAGTACACAGTGCTTGCGGCAGCAATCGGTATCGTGCTTAGTGCGATAATTATTGTTATATGCTATCTTCTTGATGATACAATCAAGTCATCAGAAGATATTGAAAAATATCTTGGACTTACACACTTGCCCTGATACCTCTTAATACAGGAGAAGAGCTTTCTAAGAAAGGTGACAGAAGAGGCAGCGAGAGAAGAAGTGCCAGAACTGAGGAAGAAATCGGTGTAGAAACTGTAAAAGCACCTTCAGGCAGACGTACATCAGGACAGGCATCATCACCGGCAGCAAAGCCAAATAATCAGAGAGCAAATGCTTCTAATTCAAAGAATCAGACAAAGCAGAAAGTTGAACTTAACAATTCTTCAACATCAAGAAAAGTTAAGACATCCGAAGCAGCAAAGAAATATCTTGATGATGGAATAGAACTTATTGATGATTGAGCAAAAGTTGAAAGGGATTAAACAATGCAGGAATTTACAATAAAGCAGACAATACTTGATTATAGAAGCAAAGAAGCATTTAAGACATTAAGAACTAACATAGAATTTTCAGGTGAGGATACAAAGGTAATATTTCTTACCAGTACAACACCTAATGAAGGTAAGAGTACGGTTTCATTTGAACTTGCACAGTCATTTGCACAGAATGGAATGAAAACACTTCTTATAGATGCCGACCTTAGAAAATCAGTTATGAAATCAAGAGGTAAGAAAGGTAAAGTAAAGTATGGACTTACACATTATCTTTCAGGAAAGACAACATTTGAGAATGCACTGTGTGTAAGTGATGTAGATAATTTCTACATGATATTTGCAGGTCCGGTGCCACCAAACCCAAGTGAACTTCTCGGCAATGACAGATTTAAGAATATGATAGAAGCATCAAGAAAGATGTTTGATATAGTAATGTTGATACACCTCCTATCGGAAGTGTCATTGATGCGGCAGTAGTATCTAAGTTCTGTGACGGAGGTATCCTTGTAATCGGATGTGGCGATATAAGTTACAGATATGCAAGAAAGTCAAAAGAACAGCTTGAACTTGCAGGCTGCAAAATACTAGGCTGTGTACTTAACAAAGTTAATTTTTCAAGCAACAGCTATTATGGCAAATACTATGGCAAGTATTATGGTAAATATTACGGCAAATACTATGGCAATTACAGCAATGAAGACAATTAATCTGATGAACATATAATCCGTAAGGGTTATATGTTCATCACATATAGAAAAATAAGTCTACCAAAGATAATGTTATAATATTTACGAAAAATAAGGTGGGGGGGGAAAAAATACAAAATGCAGTATTGCTCCAACGGAAAGTATGAGGGATAACGAATGTATAGGAAAAAGTCAAATGGATGGTTCAAACATTTCGATTTTATAATAATTGATTTATTATGTGTCCAGTTTTCATATGTACTGGCATACTTTTTCCGTCATGGATTGACGAACCTTTATGAAGTTGAATTATACAGAAATATGGCATTGATGATAGAAATTGCCGATTTGATAGTTATCTTTATGCTCGAACAGTACAAGGGTGTCCTAAGGAGAGGATATTACAACGAATTCATGTCAGTATTAAAGCAGATGATATTTATTGAATTAATATCAAGTATGTATCTGTTTACAATAAAGAGTGGCGGATTTTCGCGTATAGTGCTCTATCTGATGGGGGCTTTTTATCTTGAATTTTCTTATATAACAAGAGTCTTGTGGAAAAACCACCTTAAAAAGAAAATGGAAGAGGGCGGCAAGCGTTCTCTTTTAATAGTGACAACAGAGTATCTGCCGAGGATGTTATAAAGAATGTGCGTGCAGAAAATTATGACATGTTCAATATAAGCGGACTTGTAATCTCTGATTCTGATATGACAGGCAGAACAATAGGCGGCGTAAAAGTTGTTGCCAATATGCAGAATGTCAGTAAATACATATTAAAGAACTGGGTAGATGAAGTATTTATCAACATGGAATCAAGAATGGAATATCCGCATGAACTCGTTGACGACCTCGTTGAAATGGGCGTTGTTGTACATTTTAATCTTTATAATATCGAAAATGTTGCAGGAAACAGACATGCAGTTGAAAGACTCGGTAATTATACAGTTCTTACATCAAGCATGAACTATGCGACAAACAAACAGGCATTTGCCAAGCGAACATTGGATATTGCAGGCGGTATAGTCGGATGTATCTTAACCGGAATCATCTTTATATTTATAGCACCTGTTATATACATAAGCTCACCGGGTCCTATCTTTTTCTCACAGACAAGAGTAGGACAAAATGGGCGACGCTTTAAAATCTACAAATTCCGCAGCATGTACATGGATGCTGAGGAACGCAAAAAAGAACTTATGGCACAAAACCGCGTAAAAGACGGCATGATGTTCAAGATGGATTTTGACCCGCGAATCATCGGCAACAAAATCCTTCCTGACGGCACAAAAAAGACAGGCATCGGTCACTTCATCCGTGTTACATCACTCGATGAATTCCCGCAGTTTTTTAATGTGCTTAAAGGTGACATGTCACTTGTCGGCACACGTCCCCCAACGGAGGATGAAGTTGAAAAGTACGACCTTCACCACCGTGCCCGCTGGCAACAAAGCCCGGCATAACAGGTATGTGGCAGGTCAGCGGCCGCAGCAAAATCACAGATTTTGAGGAAATTGTAAGGCTTGACACGGAGTATATCGAGAAGTGGAGTATCGGGCTGGATATTAAGATTTTGGTGAAGACTTTTGCTGTTGTATTTAAGAAAGATGGATCGATGTAGGAGATAGGAGAAAAATATGTCCAAATTGAAATTCATGAATATAGAAGTTGATAATTTGACAATGAGTGAAGCGATAAATGCTATGGATTTGTTGATTCAAAATAAAGAAAATGCTTATGTTGTTACACCAAATGTTGATCATATTGTTCAGTTAGAAAAGGATAGTGAGTTTAGGAAATGTTATGATGAGGCGAGTCTTGTTTTAACAGATGGAAAACCGCTAATCTGGATTTCAAAATTATATAAAAAACCAATTAAAGAGAAAATATCAGGTTCGGATGTATTTCCGCAGTTATGCGGATTGGCAGAGAAAAAAGGATATAAGATATTTTTTTTAGGTGCGGCTGAAGGGGTGGCTCAAAAGGCTGCCGAGAACATAAAAGTAAAATATCCCGATATTCGGATAGTTGGGACATATTCTCCGGAATATGGCTTTGAGAAAGATGAAGCAAAAGTAAGAAAAGTGGTTGGAATTGTAAAAGAAACAAATCCGGATATTTTAATTGTTGCATTAGGAGCACCAAAACAGGAAAAATTCATATATAATAACAGAAACGAGTTAGAAGTTCCGTTATCATTGGGGCTGGGGGCAACTTTGGATTTTGAAGCCGGAAATGTGAAAAGAGCACCTGTATGGATGAGTACGCATGGGTTAGAGTGGCTGTATAGAATATTTCAGGAACCCAAAAGAATGTTTAAAAGATATTTTGTTGATTTTATAAAAATAGTTCCGTTGATATGGAAATACAAATAATAATTGTACTATAGCAAACTAAAGCCAGAGGAATATATATGAGAATATTATTTTTAACAAATTTATTGCCGTATCCGTTAGACAACGGTGGAAAAATAAAAACATTTTCTACATTAAAGGCTCTCAGTATAATGGGAAACAGTGTAGATTTGTTGTGCTTTTCGGAGAATAGTGAGAACGACTCTGGGAATGTAAAAAATTAAAAAATATATGTAATGATGTACAGTTTATTGAACATAAATTAACTACCAAAAGTAATATAAAATATATGATGGCAGTTGCATTTAAAAGTTTATTTTCAAAATATCCATTCGGAATATATAAATATGAATCAAAGCAAATGAGAGATGTTATAGCAAAAAAGATAAAAGAAAATGATTATGATATAATATATTTTGACCATTTACAGATGTATAAATATTTTAATTCATTTGACAGAAAAAATGTTACATTTGTATTAGATCAACACAATTCCGAATCTGAAATTGTTTATCGTACATATCAGAATTCCAATAACTTTTTAAAAAAAATCTTTTTAAATATAGAATATAATAAGATAAGAAAATTTGAAAAAAAAGCATTATCTGATGTTGATAAAATATATGCATTGTCTGAAAATGATGTTGAGTCTATGAAACATTTAAATGTGAATTTGAAAAATTTTTCTGTAATCCCTATTGGTGTAATAGATAATGGCATAATTAATAAAAAGGAAGATAAGAATAAAAAATTGACATTAATG
>ERZ860009.837-NODE-837-length-11608-cov-1.732624_pt1 | contig 11608 bp, 13 predicted proteins | sample MGYA00510114_ERZ860009 | MGnify/ENA primary metagenome ERZ860009 (study PRJEB30046, sample SAMN00715177) | human gut metagenome | study: EMG produced TPA metagenomics assembly of the A metagenome-wide association study of gut microbiota in type 2... | reverse complement strand
CATGGGAAAGCTGTGTAGTTGGTGCCCCCGATAATTTTTGCAGAGGGATCGACATTGAAAGTTTTATCGAATACTGCTCGTTGGAAGATAGGATAATTTATTTTCACAATCTAAAGTTTGATGGTAGTTATATATTGTCGTATCTATTGACACATGGCTACAGCTGGTCAAATAAGCGGATTTTAAAGAAGCATGAATTTTCTACCCTTATATCGAACATGGGTCAATTTTATTCCGTTACTGTTTGTTTTGGCGATACTACTACGACATTTTACGATAGCTTGAAATTGATACGCCTGAGCGTTGAACAGATAGCTAAAGCTTACGGTCTAACATTCCGCAAGCTGGAAATTGATTATGATAAGCCTAGACCAGAGGGGTATATACCAACCGATGAAGAATGGGAATATCAACATGCGGATGTTGCCATCATGTCACAAGCTTTGCATATCCTGTTCACCGAGGGGTTGACTAAGATAACGCAAGGGAGTAATGCGTTGTGGGATTACAAGGAGATTATCGGCAAGAAGAATTTTAAGCGCTGGTTTCCTGTGCTACCGCCTGAGATAGATGCCTTTTGCAGGAAGTCATATAAAGGGGGTGCCACTCAGGTACACAAGATTTTTGCGAATCAGGAAATCGGTTGTGGGATAACGCTGGATGTGAATAGTATGTACCCTTGGGCAATGTATGAAATGTTCTTGCCATTTGGTGAGCCGATATATTATACAGGTAGGTATAGGCAGGATAAGTTATATCCATTGTATATACAAAAGCTATCCTGTAGCTTTGAGTTGAAAGAGGGTTATATCCCGACGATACAACTAAAGCACTCGGGCTTGTTTAGAGGTACAGATTTTTTAGAATCATCCGACGGTAACATCGTTGAGCTTACCCTGACAAGCGTTGACTTGAAATTATTTTTAGACCATTACAACGTATACAATGTATCTTGGATAAGTGGGTATAAGTTTATGCAATCAAAAAATATGTTCACGGAGTACATTGACAAGTGGTATGCGATAAAGGCACAAGCCACCAAGGATGGAAACAAAGGGCTACGCCAGATTGCTAAGGATATGATGAATTCCCTATCGGGTAAATTTGGGTTACGCCCCGAGGTACAGGAGAAAATACCATATTATGACGAAAAGCTACGTTTCAAATTGGGTGAAGTAGAACAGCGTGACAGTATCTATGTGCCTGTGGTTTCGTTCATTACCAGCTATGGGCGTGACAAAGCTTTACGTTCTGCCCAGAAGAATTATGATAGGTTTATTTATATGGATACAGATAGTCTACATTTAGCAGGCACGGAATTACCTGATAATCTTGACATAGACAGTACGAAACTTGGCTGGTGGGACTTGGAGAAGACATGGGTAAGAGGGTACTTTATTCGTGCCAAGACCTATATTGAGGAAGAAAGTGTTTCACGTGAAGCAATGGAATCCATGGTACAAGAAGAAAAGGCGGAGCCATGGCAGTTTTATGAGGTTGATGGCGATTTACGGATACTTAATATTACTTGTGCAGGAATGCCTAAAAATTGTTATCGCCATGTAACGTATGAGAACTTTAGACCCACAAATTGTTTTGACGGCAAACTTATGCCTGTAATGTCTAAGAACGGGATAACATTAGTAAAAAAGGTATTTACAATTCAACCATAACATGCTATAATGTTGTTGCAAGGTTATTATGGTTTAATTGTCATACAGGTTGGGGCACAACAGGGTAACTCCTGCCCGATACTGTTGCACTAGTAATGCTATGGCAAACTGTATTAACTTTGTTTTTATTTTACAAAAGAGGTGATTAAATGGCAGAACTAAAGCCAAAATGGCTTAATATAAATGATGTGCTTTCGCATAACATCCCGATTATGATGGTGTTAGGAACGAGAGGGTGTGGAAAGACCTTCGGGGTAAAGAAGCATTTGATAAAGAGGTTTGTAAAGCGTCAACGTAAGTTTGTGTATGTTTTTCGGACGGAAAGTCAAATGAAGCGGATACTTGGGACTACGGATATATTTGATGATATCAACAGGTCTATGCTTTTTGACGAAGACATAAGGTGTGAATCAAAGGGTGCTTATTATGGCGATGAACAGATGTGTTACTTTATCCCACTCTCATTGGCGAAGGACTTTAAGAGGGCTTCCTTTCCTGATGTGGACTCTATAATGTTTGACGAGTTTTTGATTGAGGAAGGACAGACTGAAAGGTATCTAAAGCAGGAACCAGTGTTGATGAGTAGTTTAATAGACACTGTCTTTCGTAACCGTGAAAAAGTAGAAGTATATTTGCTTGGGAATGCTACAACTATATACAACCCATATGCGCTATATTATGGAGTTGAAAAACCGTACGGTAAAAATGTGAGCAAATCCAAGGACGGCAGAGCAATGATTTATCTAGCGGCGGATGAGGAGTTTATCAAATACCGAGAACAGACGGCGGTAGGAAATCTGATAAGCGGAAAGCTTACGGGTCATTCTCCCTGCACAATAAGTTCCAGGCTGAAAAGCAGGATTTATCGGAAAGAAAGAGCAGTGCGCGCCGTTCTTTACATTTATTTATGATGAACAGACCATGGGGGCGTGGATATCCTATAAGCTCGGTAAGATGTGGATATCAGAGGATGTCGACCCACAATGCAAATTGATTTATGCTCTTACCGTGGATGGTCATAACGAAAACACGATGTTAGTTAAAAGCAACCATGGGTCGATGGTGGATGTTGCTGTCAAGTACTACCAAAACGGTTGCCTATACTTTGAAAATTACAAATGTAAAGAAATTTTCCTAAATGTCTTGAAAATGTATTTGTAATGTGATATAGTGCAGTTGAAAGGTGGTGATAGCCATGGAGGCATGGTTACAAGCAATAACCACAGTCGGTTTTCCGATTGTGATGTGTGGCGTTCTGGGGTGGTATGTCAAATACCAAACGGACAGAAACCGTGAGGATGTTAAGGCGCTCAACGAACAGCACGCGAAAGAAATGTTAGGGGTGACGGAAGCCATTAATAACAACACGCAAGCGCTTAACGAGCTAAAAGAAACAATGAAAAAAGGAGAGTAGACATGGGTAAAAAAGGAATTGATATTTCTGAACATAACGGCAATGCGGAAGCCACTATTAAAACCGCTGACTTTGTGATGATTCGTTCATCATGGGGGCACTTTGCGATTGACAAGAAACTAGAAGACAATGTAAAGTTGTGTAAAAAGCATGGTAAACCCTACGGCTTTTATCACTTTAGTTACGCAAGAAATTATAAAGAAGCGAAAGATGAAGCCCACAAGTGTATGAACCTTATATCTCGTTACGGGAGAACTTATCCTATTGCTCTGGATTTAGAGTGGGACGATGGTACAAATTGGAAAAAGAACAATGGTATCACGTATCAAAGTGAAATGGAAGTATTGAAAGCATGGAAGGAAGTAGTTGAGCAGAATGCAAAACCTATTTGCTCCTATATTGTAACCGTTCTTTCTACAACCAGTTAAAAGCCGTGAACGAAGAACGCTTAAAGTCTGTGGATTTGTGGCTGGCTGAATGGGGTGTATCGAAACCATCAATTCCTTGTGGTATGTGGCAGTACAGGGGTGACCCTCTGGACTTGGACGAAGCATACTATGACTATCCGACACTGCTGTCTCATCCGCACAAACCCGCTGTGAGTGATACCATTAAAGTGGGCGGTAAAGTGTCCCCTATTGAAGCGGTCAACTATAACGGCATTAAGTTGATTGACGAAGTAAGGAGTATGCGATTAAGTGTTATTGAGATTAGCGGCAATCGGGTTGTTGTGTCTTACCCATCAGGTGGCACCGAGGCATTTGCCATGTCAAACCTCAAAAAGTGATATGGCGTGGATATCTAGGGCAGGCGGATTGAATCAGCAGGAAATGGAAAACAATGCAGATATCGTTATATCCACCTATCAACAAATGGGATACGATAATGCAACGATAGCCGCCATTCTAGGCAACATGCAAAACGAAAGTAGCGTAAACCCTGGCAGAGAAGAGGAAGGCGGCGGTGGCGGATATGGTTTAGTACAATGGACACCAAAAAGTGTGTTGATTGACCATTGCGCCACGCTGGGCTTATCTCCTTACACAAGTGGGGATGTACAGTTACAAGTCATACCAAAAGAGATACAGATGTAAGTGGGGTAGCCGAATGGTATAGTAGCGCGGCGTTCATTGAGCCATATTACAATAGCGGGGCGACTAGCGACATGATAGGAATAACGGGAAATCAATTTCTCCAAAATTCAATGGGTTGGACGCCCGACAAGCTAGCGGTGTTATTTATGGTGTGCTATGACGACCGTCTTATGACCCTAATGCTAATCACTATCAAAAACGAATGGCGGACGCGCTAACGTGGTATGACTACATCGGTGGCAGTTGCGTATTCACGCCGCGCCTTACCGATAACGGTATGATGAATAACCCATACTGGTATTCGCTGAACCCGTTTTATATAGCTGGGTTTGGGTTGCCTAACTGTACTTGTTATGCGTGGGGGCGAGCCTACGAGATAATGGGTAAAAAGCCCACCTTATCTTTAGGAAACGCTGACCAGTGGTTTGGATACACCCAAGACGGCTACTCAAGAGGTAGTACAGCGAAGCTAGGGGCTATCATATGTTATAGCGGCGGGAGCGGAGGAAATGGGCGTGTCGGGGGCGTGGGAGGCTTAAACGATGATGGAACGATAGTGATAAGTAACAGTAATTACGGAGCTGAATATTTCATCACCTACAACCTGCCAGCGGATTACAGTATGGCAGGACTTACCTTTCAAGGCTTTATTTATATTCCCTGTGGGGGAAAGCCACCTTTCAAAAGGGGAAATAAGATGTCTTGGATATATTATCTAAAAAGGAGAGTACGATAATGAGGACAAGAGCAGCATATGAAGAATTGCTTACACGTCTCATGAACAGCGGAGAGCTTACCCCAGATATGGAAGAAGACTTCAGTCGGCTTAAGGATGAACTAGACGAACGCGAGGGAATGCTCGCACGTTACGGCGAAACTTATGACGGAGAAAACAAAGAATATGAATGGGTTGCTCGCGAAGTCGAAACAGACGGAACGAAAGATGGCTCTGACGATGTAGTGCAGGATGACAAGGAGAATGATGTAATCGACACGCCAGAAGAAAACGTCATTGACTGGGAAGCAAAATATAGAAACTTAAAAGAAAGATATATAGACCGTTTCATGGGACGTATCAAAGAGGAAAACCTTGATGACATGCACAACGATTTGGAACGAGGTCGAGACATGGCGAAGGCGTAAACGAGGTAACATACAATGACCTATTTAAATAAGGAGCGTGATTAAAATGCCAAAAATACCTACAGTAAAAAACTTAGAAGCAAACACGGCACAGATTCTGAATGCGGCGAGAGCTGACATTGGTGGCACATACGCTCAGGACGTTCCAAAAGCATTAGCTGATGGAACTAACTTAGCGGCAATTGGAGAAGTGGTGATGAACAATCCAGCTTATCCAAATCAGTTATATTCTAGTCTAGCAAACCGAATCGGTATGGTCTTGCTGACATCAAAAGCTTATCGTTCAAGCTTGAAAGCATTGAAGAGGGGTCTAATGACCTTTGGTGAGAAAGTAGAAGAAATCTTCGTTGCTATGGCTGAACCGCACGACTACAACATTGTAGAAGCACAGACTAACGTGTTTAAACTGGAGACAGGTGATGTCTATACAGCTTTCCACACATTGAACTACGAAAAGTTTTACAAGAAGTCAATCAGTGAGGAGAATCTGAGACAGGCGTTCTTATCTCCTGAGGGTGTATATGACCTTATCGGTGGGTTATATGAATCTCTGTACAGCGGTGCTGAGTATGACGAATTTCTTACTACAAAATACCTGATTGCCAAAATGATTCTGGGTGGATTCATCAAGTCAACACAGATTCCGGCAGTTACAGCGGCTACGGTCAAAGAAGTTGCCACTACGATGGCAGAAGCTTCCTATATGTTCCGTTTCCCTAGTAACAAATATAATATTGCAAAAGTAACGACATTCAGCAGACCAGAAGATTTGATTCTTATGACATCGGCTAAATTCGGTGCACTTAACAACTTCAACGTTCTGGCTTCCGCATTCAACATGGACAAGGCGGAAATCGAAGCACGACACGTCATGATAGACGGGTTTGATATCTTTGACCTTGACAGGCTGGACAAACTGTTAGGCAATGACCCAGAGTACACAAGATTCACAGACGACCAGCTTGCTCTGTTAGGGTCTGTTCCTGCCGTGACATTCGATAAAAACTGGTTTATGATTTTCGACGCGCTTATGACGTACAAGGAGATATACAACCCAGAGGGTATGTACTGGCAAAACATTTACCACGTATGGAAGATTTTCAGCGTATCACCGTTCAACAATGCGATGATGTACACTGACCAGACATCCAGCGTGACAAGTGTAACAGTATCGCCTAAAACGGCTACTCTAAGCAAGGGGGCTACCCTGCAAATGACAGCTACAGTGGTGACTGCAGGGTTTGCCGACAAGTCTGTCATTTGGACAGTAACAGGGAAAAAGGAAACTACTTCCACTATTTCCTCTACTGGCCTGTTATACATTGCAGGAGATGAAGCTAATGCAGAATTGACAGTAGCGGCTACATCCGCACTGGACAGCACAAAGAAAGACACGGCAACAATTACCATCCCAGCTTAATGGATTTTATCACAACGATATCGCCGCTCACGAATGTACGCATTTTGAGCGGCGTACCATTAGATAACAGTTATACAGACACACTCACATTTGCTAGCGCTAGTGCTCAGTACACGTACTTTTCCGAAAAGACAAAGTACAATAAATTAAACATGACACCAGTACGTATGCAAAACCAGATTGCCGTGGATTTGGTGGCTGATTCGTTGTATGATTGTAATTATCTGATGTTTCAAAACAAGAACTTTGGCAACAAGTGGTTTTACGCATTTATAACTGCTATTGATTTTGTCAACATCAACACAAGCAATATAACGTTTGAACTGGATGTGTGGCAGACATGGTATTTTGACGTCACAATAAAAGAGTGTATGTTGAACGTGAGCACATATCAAATGATACTATCGGCGCCAACCTAGTGCCTGAGGGATTGGAGTATGGGGAGTACGTATACAATGCCGTTTCCCAATCCAAGATTAGAAATGTAAAACGTATATGTGTAGCTAGTACAACTGCTTTGGATGGTACGAGCTATGAGGGCGGCGCAATCATTCACGGTATGTATCAGGGGTGCGGTTACCATTGGTTTGATGTTTCCGACGCAGGTGCAACAGCAGTGAATGAATACCTAAAGAAGTTGACCGACGGAAACAAAGTAGATGGTATCGTTAGCGTCTTTATGGCTTGGGGGGCTATGGTAAACGAAGGTACATTGACGGACAAAGCCCCATCTAGACCTACAACCATTGACGGGTACACCCCGAGAAACAACAAACTGTACACTGACCCATATGTAAAACTTCTAGCATTTGATGGAGCAGGTAGTTCTTGTGAATACCAGTATGAATACTTTAACGACCCATCAGCTCCTACATTCGAACTGGAATGGGATGTGTCTCCTAACCCATCTATTTACACCTCACCAAATGGGTATAGAGGAAACGGCAAAGACTTATACAAAATGTGTACGACTGGATTCCCTCAATGTTCATTCAACATAGACACTTACAAGGCGTGGCTAGCTCAGAATGGGGGCGTTGTGGGAACAGCATTCAACTTTGGTAACAGCCTGGTTGGCGGAGCAGTCGGAGCTATTGGCTCGGCAATGTCTGGAAATCCACTTGGTGTTGGTGCTGGTGTAGGAAGTATGCTAGCCACGACATTCGACGCATTCCGTGAGGTGTCCATCAAAAAGGCATTACCGCCTACTTACTCGGGCACAAATTCATCCACAACGCTTATGGCGAACAATGACCTATCTCCTAAGTATTGCTCCGCAACGATACGTTCAGAATTTGCGCAACGTATAGACGATTTCTTTGACCGATTTGGTTATAAGACAAACAGACTCAAAGTGCCCAATATAACAGGAAGACCAAGCTGGAATTACGTTAAAACAATATCAGCTACTGTAACAGGAAGCGTGCCTTTTGGCGATATAACCAAAATAAAGGCTACACTTAACAACGGCATAACATTCTGGCACGGGGACTTTGTTGGAGATTATGGAAGGGGTAATAAATAATGAGTAGCAAAAGAAGAAAAATAAAGGCAATGTTAAATAACGACGCCACCTATGCAGATATCTTCGGGAGACTTTCCATGCTATGTATGAACTGTTACGAATGGATAAACCTTCCTGCCACAATCGATGAACGATTCCTAGAGCTGACCCTTATGTACAAAGGATACGCTTTATACTTTCACGACGAAGTACTGGGAGATATCACTCTTCCATGTATGTTCGATGGCGAACTGGATATATACCGTACGCCTACAAGGCGTTACCCGTATTCAGTTACTTCTGATTACTTCGATGTACGGACGGACCTTGATAGCGTGTTTATATTCAACAACTATCTTCGTAAACCTACAATAATTACGATAGACCTGTACGCTAGGAGACTGACAAATATCCTAAGAGCTATCGATGTAAACATAAATGCCCAGAAGACTCCTGTGGCAATGGCAACCACTATAGCTAATAGGCAATCCATAAATGAAGCATATGAGCAGTATGATGGGAACGTGCCTGTTATTCTGATGGACAAAAGTCAAGGAATAGATTTCAAAGAAGCTTTCCAGTCCATCAGCACGCAAACCCCATATGTAGCACATAAGCTTTGGTTTATGTATCAAGCAATTTGGAATGACGCTTTAACTGCCTTAGGAATTGAGAATGCTAACACAGACAAAAGGGAGAGAAGGACAGAGGGTGAAGTAAATGGTTCTGGTGGTGCAATTGAAATGTATCGTAATAGTGGGTTATCCATAAGGAGACAGGCTTGCAAGGAAATCAACAAAATGTTCGGACAAAATATTGATGTTATATTTAGAAGTAATCTGGATACGCTAGTAAACCGTGCTTTCAATCCATCTGCCGCTCAAGAGCTTGACGGGCAGGAAATTGATGGGTACGTAGAAAGTGAGCTGGAATATGATATTTGATGATAGAAACCAATACACGATTAGTGTGCGATGGATAGTGGAAAGTTATTCACAGGAGACACCAGAAATTTCAACTGACGAAAAGATTTCTATTGCACTTCCAAAAATATTCAACTTTAATTTTCCTATCTACAGTGAGGCGTATAGAACAGAGTTCGAGGAAAAACTCATACGCCACTTCTACTTTCATGAGATAAATATAACTTCAATCGGGGCATGGAAATTCCAGCTGCGTGAAAAATTAAACCTTATCATGCCATTGTACAATAAAATGTACGAAGCCGTGTCAATAAAGTATGACCCGCTGATTGACACGCAAATGCATGAAACATATACGCGTAACAACAACTTAACTCGCGATTCAAGTACGAACGGAAACGTAACACAAAAGGATACTAGTAACAATAGCCAAGTTTATTCGGACTTACCACAAACCACATTACACGGCGGTGACTATGCTACTAATTCAACCCAAAACGAGGGTACAGCAAATTCCATGCAAAACGCTAGCCAAACGGCTAATGCGACAAGCAGCAACAAGGAAACATATGAACATGACAACACAGGATTCTCTAGCAAGTCACAGCAGACTTTATTGATAGAATACTATGAAGCGTTAAGAAACGTAGACGAAATGGTGTTCAATGAACTGAGAGACCTGTTCATGTTTATATACTAGAAAGGATAAACAATATGAATGATATACCTACACCAATAACACCAATGTATTTCTATAATACGTTTGTACTCCCTATTTATTTTGATGATAGTTTAGACAGCTACCAGAAGCTATTAAAAATTCAATATAAGATAAACGAGATTATAGCTAACCAAACAGGAATTATTGATTGGCTAAATCAGTTGAAACAATGGATTGACTCCCAGCTTGAAATGTATGCTAAAGAACGGCTAAATGAGTGGCTGGCTGATGGAACGCTGGAAAGAATAATTAACCAAGAAATATTCGGTGAACTGAATGATAAAGTTAATCTATTGATGGGGCAACGTATATACCACATGAATTCGTATGTTTCCCCTGATGGCAATACAGACAACACTATTCTTATGCAAAAGGCAATAAACGAAAGTGCTGGACATATCCTAGTTATTGATGGGTCTTCTAAACCGTATAGGTGTAACCAACTTACCTTACAACCAAATTCTATCTATTGGTGTCAACCAAATGCAGTAATAAAGGCAAATGATACATGGATAACTACTGATAGATGGCAAGACCCGCTAATTGACATAAGGATGATTGAAAATGTAAAGTGGTTCGGAAACAATGCTGAAATAACGATGAACAAACCAGCTACCTTAGTAACTGAACATGCACATTGCATGGGAACGAGAGGTTCTAAAAATGTTTACGTAGAAAACATGAATTTAACAAATGCAAGTGGTGACGGGTTCTATTTAGACCAATACGACGGAGACAATACTAACAAGCCATCCAGTGACATAACACTAAAAAATTTAAATTGCGATGGCAACGGTAGAAATGGAATTTCAGTAGTTAGTGCACATGATATTGAAATTGTAGGTTGTATGTTATCTCATACAAAGGGAACTGCTCCACAGGCTGGTATTGACATAGAATCAGAACTACGAAGCCCTAATATGCAAAATATAAAAGTACACGATTGTAATTTTAATAGCAATGGATTTTGTGGGCTTTTGTTCTCTGGTCAAGCTTCTAACCCCCAAACCTTACAAACTGTTTTTATAGACAGTTGCACCTTTAACAACGAGAACACCGGTGTTTATATAAACGGTATTAAACCAGATTCATTAGGCAACATTATTGTATCTAACTGTGATATAAGAAATTGTCAAAGAAATTCTATCTTAGACGGAAATAATTCTAACTCCGGCATAAAAAGAACATATATAAATTGCGTTTCTTTGAATGCTAATAGCGCGAATAGAGCCCAAAATGATGGAAACATAGGTGAGTGGGGTTGGGCTTGTGCTTTCCAAATATACGCAAAGGACCAAAACTGTGGTAATGTACGTTTTATAAACTGCATTAGCGACGATAACCGAGAAACGCCATTAGTTAAAACTGCTTTCGGGTTAACAAGAAATCCTAGTTCAACCAATGTTATAAATTTAGTAGAGTTAACAGGATGTAATGCATATAAAACAAGTACAAGTGTTTTAGGAAGTTTTAATGATATATACGGATTACAAATTGACGAAACACTACCTAGAAATCGTATAACCCCTAGTTCTACAGGCGCAGATTTTATAAACGCTAAAAACAACTATTGCTAGTTATGAACGGAACTCTATATGTCAATACTTCAACAAACACCTATGCGAAAATTGTTGCTATTAACACAAATGGAACAAAAACAAGACTGAGGGCAGGAACAGGCGTTTCATTTGGAAATAACATGAGTGATATAATAAT
>ERZ860009.836-NODE-836-length-11614-cov-1.765810_pt1 | contig 11614 bp, 12 predicted proteins | sample MGYA00510114_ERZ860009 | MGnify/ENA primary metagenome ERZ860009 (study PRJEB30046, sample SAMN00715177) | human gut metagenome | study: EMG produced TPA metagenomics assembly of the A metagenome-wide association study of gut microbiota in type 2... | reverse complement strand
CCTCCAACGATTGTCGGCGCGCAGGCAGCAAATGAGCTGCTCAATATTATAGGAATCAAGGCATCTTTTGTGCTGACAGAGTACGCAGGAAAAATATACATCAGCTCACGTTCTATTGATGAAATTAATGTACAGTTAATCATGGAACGAATGGGTGGCGGCGGTCATTTGAATGTGGCTGGGGCACAGTTGACGGGATGTACGATTTCCGAGGCAAAACATGCCATTATGCGGACCATTGATGAAATGCTTGAAGAAGGAGATATACAGGAATGAAAGTAATTTTATTACAGGATGTGAAAGCTCTTGGGAAAAAGGGCGAAATCGTAAATGTGAGTGACGGTTATGCACGCAATGCAATTCTGCCGAAGAAACTTGGAGTAGAGGCAACGACAAAGAATCTGAATGACCTCAAATTGCAGAATCAGCATGCAGACAAAGTGGCAGCTAAAATTTAGAGCACGCAAAGGAACTGGCGGAAGAGATCGGAACAAAGAAAGTTGTTGTAAAGATCAAATCCGGCGAGGGTGGACGTATTTTCGGGTCTGTTTCCACCAAGGAAATTGCACAGGCTGCAAAAGAGCAGGCAGGGCTGGATCTGGATAAAAAGAAGATGCAGCTGGGCGAATCCATCAAGGCTCTGGAACTTATGAGATTCCGGTGAAGCTTCATCCAAAGGTAACCGCAACACTGCGTGTTCAGGTTGTTGAGGAATAGGAGGAAGTTCGCTTGGAAGAAACGCTGATCAAGCGGGTGATGCCGAACAGTCTGGAAGCCGAGCAGTCGGTCATTGGTTCCATGATCATGGATCAGGATGCCATTGTAACAGCCATGGAGATCCTTCTGCAGGAAGATTTTTATCACAAGCAGTATGGAATTCTCTTTGATGCGATGATCGAATTGTACAGCAGCGGACAGCCGGTGGATCTGGTTACACTGCAGAATAAACTCAAGGAAAAGGATGTACCACAGGAAGTCTCCAGTCTGGAATTCGTTGGAGAATTGGTGCGTGCGGTTCCGACATCCGCGAATGTCAAATATTATTGTAATATTGTAAAAGAAAATTCCATGAAGCGGAAACTCATCCGGGTCACGGAAGAGATAGAGAATGAGTGCTATGCGGGCAAAGAATCGCTCGAAAGTGTTCTGGATAAGACCGAACATGATATTTTTGCATTGTTGTCAAGCCGTACCGGCGGAGACTATGTGCCGATTCGTCAGGTTGTCATGAACGCACTGGAAAAGATTGAAAAAGCGTCACAGCAGGACGGAAATGTTACGGGAATACCGACAGGGTTTATTGATTTGGATTACCGGACAGCAGGATTACAGCCATCGGATCTGGTATTGATTGCAGCCCGTCCGTCTATGGGAAAGACAGCGTTTGTTTTAAACATTGCACAGTATGTGGCATTTCATGAAAACATGTGCACGGCGATATTTTCATTGGAAATGTCGAAGGAGCAGCTGGTAAACCGACTGTTCTCCCTGGAATCCCGTGTAGATGCACAGGCACTTCGTACCGGTAATCTGTCGGATGCTGACTGGGCGAAACTCGTCGAAGGAGCCGGAATCATAGGGGATTCCGAACTGATCATTGATGATACGCCGGGAATCAGTATTTCCGAGATGCGCAGTAAATGTCGTAAATATAAGCTGGAGCATGATCTGAAACTTATCATCATTGACTATCTGCAGTTGATGTCTGGGTCCGGCAGGAGTACAGACAGCCGGCAGCAGGAGATTTCAGACATCTCCCGTTCCCTGAAAGCACTTGCCCGTGAACTGAATGTACCGGTGCTTGCTTTGTCCCAGCTTTCCCGTGCAGTCGAGCAGAGACCGGATCATCGTCCGATGCTCTCCGATCTGCGAGAATCCGGAGCGATCGAGCAGGATGCCGATGTCGTGATGTTTATTTATCGTGATGATTATTATAACAAGGATACTGAACTGAAAGGAATTTCAGAAATCATTATCGCCAAACAGCGTAATGGTCCGATCGGTACGGTGAACCTCGCATGGCTGCCGGAATACACGAAGTTTGCAAATCTGGAACGATAAAATTTTTCTTATGATCATGCATCAAATTAAATACATTTGCCGAAATGCTTGCGCTTTGGACGGGTTTGTACTAGAATACCATTAAGCCAATAAGGCAATAATGATCATTATTCATAAGGAGGATTTTATTATGGCATACGTTATTTCTGATTCATGCGTTAGCTGTGGTACATGTGCAGGCGAGTGTCCTGTAGGAGCAATCTCTGCAGGTGCTTCTCAGTACGAGATCGATGCAAATAGTTGTGTTGATTGTGGTACATGTGCTGGTGTTTGCCCAACTGGAGCAATCTCTCAGGGCTAATCACATAATAAAACGAAACGAAGAGCTGTCTCTTAAACCACGGAGGCAGCTCTTTTTCGATTATAGAAAGAGAGGAATAACATGGCTACATTAGGAAATCCTAAGAACACGATTGCAGTATTTCAGAATTTAGATGTATAGAGCAGGGGATATAAAAGAGGAGAAATTTGTGAAAGAACCTACATTAGGGAATCCACAAAATACAATTGCTGTATTACAAAAATATAATTTCTCATTCAGAAGAAATTTGGACAGAATTTTTTGATTGATACAGGAATTTTAGAGGAAATTATAGAAGCTGCGCAGATCACAAAGGATGATTTTGTGCTGGAAATCGGTCCGGGAATCGGAACCATGACACAATATCTCTGTGAGGCGGCACGCGCGGTAGTGGCAGTGGAAATAGATACCAATCTGATTCCGATTCTAAAAGATACGCTTGCGGAATATAATAATGTGGATGTATTGAATGAAGATATTTTAAAAGTAAATATTTCAAAACTTGCGGAAGAAAAAAATAACGGGAAGCCGATCAAGGTCGTTGCAAATCTTCCGTATTACATTACGACTCCGATCATCATGGGATTGTTTGAAAGCCATGTGCCGATCGACAGTATCACGATCATGGTACAGAAAGAAGTAGCGGATCGTATGCAGGAAGGACCGGGAAGCAAGGAATATGGCGCACTTTCCCTGGCGGTGCAATATTACGCAAAACCGGAAATCGTAGTCAATGTTCCGCCAAGCTGTTTTATGCCGCAGCCGAAAGTCGGCAGTGCCGTGATCCGTCTGACACGACACAGTGAACCGCCGGTTACCGTAAAAAGTGAAAAACTGCTGTTTCAGGTGATCCGGGCATCGTTCAATCAGCGCAGGAAAACACTGGCAAACGGGCTTGCCAATTATGGTGCATTCGGTCTTCCGAAAGAAGAACTGCAGGCATGTATTGAGGAACTTGGCGTACCGGTTAATATTCGTGGAGAGGCACTTTCTTTAGAGCAGTTTGCACAGCTCTCCAATATTATTTATGATCACAGGAGTGCTGTATAAAAACAGCGCGGGCAGTCCATACTATCATCAAAGACCATAAAACGAAATGATGATGGAGGTAAGCCAAATGAGAAAACAACAGTATATAGCCACTGTCGCGTGTCTGGTAGCGGGAGTGATTGGATTTGTCAGTGTATATGCCACGGATAAAGGAAAAAACGCAGGGAAGCAGAACAGGAAATTGCGGCACAGACCCAGAGGAGGCACCGGCTTCCTATGAAGTGAAACCGGAAATAAGTGTGGAAGATGCAACGAAAAAAGCGGAAGAACAGGCGTTAAAGCTGGCAGAGCAGGAAAAAATAAAACAGGAAGAAACACAGCAGGAGGAAGAGAAGAAACAGGACGAAGAAAAAACAGTAGAGACAGCAGCCACCGTGACACAGCATTTTGACAAGAGTTCTGCGGTCTGGCCAATTGAGGGAGATGTTCTGCTGGATTACAGCATGGATTCCACCATTTATTTTCCAACGTTAGAGCAGTATCGCTGCAATCCGGCCATGGTGATCAGTGGCAATGTCAATGATAAAGTGTTTGCAATGGCAACGGGAAAAATCACAGATATTCAGAAAATGAAGAAACCGGATGTACGGTGATACAGGATCTGGGTGACGGATATGCTGCGGTTTACGGACAGTTGAAGGAACTGAATTTTGCAAAAGGGGATACGCCGGAAGCTGGTCAGGTGCTGGGATATGTCAGTGAGCCGACAAAATATTATACAACAGAAGGCAGCAATGTATATTTTCAGTTAAAGAAAGACGGAAAAGCTGTGGACCCGAAGAGTATCTTCCGCAGATGGCGATGGATACGCTGGATTGACATTCATAGTTTTTTCTAATACAATAAAATGTAAACGGTTTTGGAGCTTTATGCGAAAAAACCGTACATAATCAAGAGGTATCTCAGCTTAAGAGGGATAAAATATGGAATTTAACCAGTACAATACAACCGTACAACAGTGGATTCATACAGTTCTGGAAAATCGGGAAACCAATGCGGACGTGGTGTTGGAATGCTGTCGGGATATCATAGCGTATGGACGGGAAACAGATGATCCAAAGCTGATAGGATTTGGCTGCTTTTATGGTGGAGAAATCTATTATGGATTAAATGACGGAGAGCATTTTTTCCATATGATGACAGAGGCACTGACGTATCTGGATCGTGCAGAGGAATGGGAACTTGTGGTGCGTTGTTACAATTATCTGGGAATCGCATCCATGAGCAGAGGAAATCCATCAATTGCACTTGATTATTATATGAACGGTCTTAAGGACAGTGATACATATGATCTTCCGATGCAAAAGGTTATGATTCTGATCAATATGGGGTTATTGTATCTGGAGTGCGAGCATTATGTGGATTCCGAGAACTCTTTTTTAGAAGCTTATCAGGTTTTACAGACGAGACAGCAGGATGAAAAGTATAATTTTTATATGTATGTGTTTTATGGAAATATGGCAGAATGTCTGATTCTGCAAAACCGTCTGGAGGAAGCAAAAACATATCTGGAGTATCTGCATAAAGATGGCTGGGAACAGGCTGCCCTTACAGACCGGCTGTTTATCGCCATCGTGGATGTAATTTATTATCACAAGATGGGAGATGTACAGAAGCGGAATGAGAGTATTCAGATGATCCATCAGAACCTTCCGGATAATCTGACGGTGCTGGACTTTTTTTCGGATTATTACCGTTGTTGTCTGGTGTTGCTGGAAACGGACCAGGATGAATCGTTCTGGCGTATCATTGAAGTAATCGAACCACAGGTGGTGAATTTTAAGATCATTAATCTGCAGCTGAAAGTTCTGTCCCTGAAGATGAAATTTTACCGGAAGCATAACCAGAATGCGGAATATCTGCAGGCTGCCGGGCTTTACTATGAATTGTCTGAGAGGAACGAAGCAGTGACGCGCAACATGCTTTCGAGTGTGATCACGTTGCGCAAAAATCTGGAGAATATGCGCAAAGCCAGGATGAAAGCGGAACGAAAGAATCTTGTATTACAGGAGCGTTCCGAGCAGGACCCGCTGACGCGTATGGCAAACCGGTTCCGTCTGAATGATTATGCGGAAGAAGTGTTTACCTATTCGCAGGAGAATGATATTCCGGTTGCGATGGAAATACTCGATATTGATTATTTTAAGGAATATAATGATAATTACGGACATCAGGAAGGAGACCAGTGTCTGGTAAGTATCGCAAATACAATCCGTAATCTTGTGGAGGAAGCGGAAGGATTCTGTGCACGGTATGGAGGGGATGAATTTGTCATTATCTATGCGAATGTGACACGGGAACAGGCTGTTTCCTTTGCAGAAGAGCTGCGCAGACGTGTACTTGCACTGGAAATGGAGCACCGGTTTTCCAAGGCACTTCCCGTAGTGACGATTTCGCAGGGAGTCTGTTGGGGAATCCCGCGCAAGGGAAATCGCAGCTGGGATTTTTTGCATGCAGCAGATAATATGCTTTACCGGGTGAAGAAATTCAGCCGGAACAATTATTGTGTAGGGGGGCTTGATGAAACTGAAGACGTGACCATGGGAACCACATTGTAACGGCATGGCAGTCGAAACCTGGCAAAAAGAAAAGGATGAAAATGGAAACAGTTAAATTTGAAGAATTAGGGTTATATCCGCAGCTTCTGCGGGCAATCAAAGAGATGGGATTTGAAGAGGCAACACCTATCCAGTCACAGGCGATTCCGGTTGTGATGAGTGGGGTAGATGTGATTGGTCAGGCACAGACCGGGACCGGAAAGACGGCTTCTTTCGGAATCCCTCTTTTGATGAAAGTGGACCCTAATAATAAAAAAACGCAGGCAATCGTACTTTCTCCGACAAGAGAACTGGCCATCCAGAGTGCGGAAGAAATCCGGAAACTTGCAAAATATATGCATGGGATCAAAGTGCTTCCCATTTATGGAGGGCAGGATATTTCCCGTCAGATCAAGGCATTAAAAGGTGGGGCAACCATCATCATCGGAACACCGGGGCGTGTGATGGATCATCTGCGCCGCAAAACCATTCGCTGTGATTATATTAACACGATTGTGCTGGATGAAGCGGATGAGATGCTTAATATGGGATTCCGCGAGGATATAGAAACAATTTTATCCTATATCCCGGATGAAGACCGGCAGACCGTACTTTTTTCGGCAACTATGCCAAAGCCGATTCTGGAAATCACAAGAAAATTCCAGCATGATGCGACTACAATCAAGGTGACGAAGAAAGAACTGACGGTTCCGAATATTGACCAGTATTATTATGATGTGCGCAGAAATGATAAGATGGAAGTGCTGACACGCCTGCTGGATTATTATAATCCAAAGCTTTCGCTGGTATTTTGTAATACCAAGCGCATGGTGGATGAACTGGCATCGGAATTACAGGGGCGCGGCTATGCAGCAGAGGGAATTCATGGCGATATGAAACAGGTGCAGCGTGACCGAGTGATGAAAAAATTCCGAAATGGGAAAACAGATATCCTGATTGCAACCGATGTCGCAGCGCGTGGAATTGATGTGGATGATGTTGAAGCGGTATTCAACTATGATCTGCCGCAGGACAATGAATATTATGTGCACCGGATCGGAAGAACCGGACGCGCCGGCCGTACCGGAAAAGCGTTTAATTTCGTTAAGGGCAAGGAAGTATACAAACTCAAAGAGATCCAGCGCTATTGCAAGACAAAGATCAAGGCGCAGCCAATCCCATCTTCGGATGATGTGGCAGCGATCAAGGCGGATAAGATTCTTGACGGCATCGGACAGATTATCGAGGACGGAGATCTGCGCGATATGATTGAACTGATAGAGCAGCAGGTGAACAACTCTGATTATACCGCGATGGATATTGCAGCTGCATTTTTAAAACAGGCAATCGGCGGAGTGGAATTATCAAAGGAGGATCACGAATTTGATGATGCATTAGCAGGAGATACCGGAGCCGAGGAAGGGATGGTACGTCTGTTCATTAACATCGGAAAGAGCCAGCGGATCCGCCCGGGAGATATTCTCGGGGCTGTAGCCGGAGAGGCAAAGATTCCGGGCAAACTTGTGGGAGCAATTGACATGTATGATAATTACACATTTGTCGAGGTGCCGCAGGAGTATGGAAAAGATGTATTAAAAGCCATGAAAAATGTAAAGATCAAAGGAAAGTCGGTCAACGTGGAGCCGGCAAATGCACGATAGAGGATAAGACCGTTTTTGGGGGAATGTTTACTATGGGGGAAGCTGCAAATGGTAAAGATGCCATGGATCAGATCGAAAAGCTTCAGCCACAGATTGTTATCAGTGACGTTGTAATGCCGCTGATGGACGGTGTCGATTTTACGGTGGCGGTACATCACCGCTATCCGCACATCCAGATGATCATTCTCAGTGGATACGATAATTTTGAATATGTAAAGCAGACGCTCATGCAGGGGGTGGTGGATTATATCTTAAAGCCAACCCTCACACCGCATGAGCTTCTTGGCGTGCTTCAAAAAGCGGCAGCGCGGATTCCCGGCTGGCATCCGGATCATGCAATGACCGGGGAAACCGCGGAGGAACTGCTCAAAGAATTGCTGCTCGGGGAAACAAAAACAGGAGAAGAACTGCAAAAGGTATTTGCCGCATCCTATTACTGCATGTATGCGGTTACGATTGCGCATGGGAGTGAACGGGCGGCAGAAACAGCAGAACTTCTATGCGAAAAAATACAGCGTGCCAAAAATGAATTTTCCGGAGTACTCATCTGTTCTCTTCCGACGGGCATCCTCTTCCTTGTTCTGCAGAAAAGTTTTGCAAACGGAATTGTGGGGGCTGTCAAAGGATAAGACGACATGCCGGATACCGTGGGTTTTCAGGATTTCAGTGAAATCGGAAACCCACGGTTTTTGCATTTAGAAGAAATATCAGATATGGAAGTAGTAAATAAAACTACGTATAAAAGAAATGAAAACAAATATATGTTGACAAAGAAACCACATTGCCATATACTGAAAATTGTTTGATAGTCAAACAGTTTTGAAATATGGAGGAAACGTGCATGATAAGCACATATACATCAAAGTTGAAACAACTGCAGATCGGGGATCTGATTGCAAAAATTCCGATCATCCAGGGTGGCATGGGGGTAGGAATCAGCAGAAGCCATCTGGCGGGAGCTGTGGCAAAGGAGGGCGGTGTAGGTATCATTTCTACTGCGCAGATCGGCTACGATGAAGAAGGCTTCGAGAATGATCAGGCAGGCTGTAACTTAAAAGCCATCAAAAAACATATCCGGAAAGCAAAGGAGCTTGCCTGTGGAAACGGACTTGTGGGTGTCAATATTATGGTTGCATTAAAGCATTACAAAGAGCATGTCCGGGCAGCAGTTGCGGCAGGGGCAGATGTGATTATCAGTGGAGCCGGGCTTCCTATGAATCTGCCGGAGCTTGTCAGCAAAACCTGCCGGACAAAGATAGCTCCGATTGTATCCTCGAAGCGTGCAACCCAGCTGATATTGAAGATGTGGGCGCACCGCTATGACCGCACGGCGGACTTTATTGTAGTGGAGGGACCGAAGGCCGGCGGGCATCTGGGGTTTTCCAATGAACAGCTGGCACATATGGATGCCATTAATTTTGACGGAGAGATCCGGCAGATTATCGACTGCAAAAAGGAATACGAACAGCGGTATCAGAAAAATATTCCGGTCATTGTGGCCGGCGGGATATTTGATCAGAAAGATATTTCGCATGCGCTGGATCTCGGCGCGGATGGTGTGCAGATTGCCAGCCGCTTTGTCGCAACCGAAGAATGTGATGCATCGGAGGCATACAAGGAGGCGTATATTCACGCCAGTGAGGAAAATATTGAGATTATCCAAAGCCCGGTCGGTATGCCGGGACGTGCATTGCGCAATAAGTTTATCGACCGTGTAAAGCGCGCAAAGCTGCCAGTCAGTAAATGTTACAACTGTCTGGAAAAATGCAGTCCGCAGAAAGTTCCTTACTGTATTACGAAAGCGTTGATCGATGCCGTGCGTGGGGATGTGGAAAACGGTCTGGTATTCTGTGGGGCGAATACGGGACGGATTCACGAGATTACTACGGTACATCATCTGATGCAGGAGCTGGCTGGAGATCTACAATAAAAATGGTTTGTGTGATTTTTCCTTGGAATCAAAGAATTCCTGTAGTAAAATAAGAAGTAAAGCAGTAATGCAGATACGGGAAAACAGGAAAGAAGGAGAACACGCAGCATGACGGTGGCCGCACACGGTGGGGATATTTATCAAAATCAGATCACATATGATTTTTCTGTAAATACCAATCCGCTGCCGCTGCCGGAGATATTGCAGAAACGGATGGCGGAAGCGGCGGTTCACAGCAACCGTTATCCACAGTATGACAATGTGCTGTTGCGGGAACGGCTTGCAGCACTTTATGGTTTTTCAACAGAAGAAGTAGTGTGTGGCAACGGGGCATCCGAATTATTTGTTGCGATTGTGCATGCACTGCGCCCGAAGCGGGTGGGCATTTTTGCTCCGTCTTTTTCGGGATATGCCTGGGCGGCTCAGACAGTGGGAGCCGAGGTATGCAGTATTCCGTTGCGGGAAGAAAATAATTTTGCCATGGACATGGCACAGATGGAGTCATTGTGCAGGCATCTGGATGGAATCAGCTTATTATTTTTGGCGAATCCAGCGAATCCGGCGGGAAACAAAATGGAAGCGTCTCTTTTGGAGACGCTTCTTGACGTGTGTGAAAAGAAACAGATTACTGTGGTGCTGGACGAATGTTTCATTGCATTTACGGGGACGGAAGGATATGCTTCCTGGATTCGGAAATATCCGTATCTGATTGTCGTGCGGGCATATACAAAGATCTATGCGATTCCGGGAATCCGGCTGGGGTATCTGCTGGCGCAGGAAGAAATCTGTAAAAAAATTGCGCATCAGCTGCCGGAGTGGAATGTATCTGTGGTTGCGCAGCGGATCGGCATGGATATTCTGGATGATTCGCTTCCTGGTTGGAGTCGTAGAAAGTATCTGAAGGATACGATTGAGCTGATTCAGGAAGAAAAGCACTTTTTAAAACACGAGTTAACAAAAATATTTGGAGATCAAATGAAAATTTTTCCTTCTGAAGCTAATTTTTTGTTGCTGAAAACACAAATTCCACTGTACAGATTATTGCTGGAAAGAGGAATTCTGGTCCGAAACTGCGCAAACTATACAGGACTGGGACAGGACTTTTACAGAATTGCCGTAAAAGGTCATCCGGAAAATGTACAACTGATTGAGGCATTGCTGGATATAAAGAAGAAAGGGGAAGAAAAACGTTATGCAAAACATTGAATATGTTCTTCCGGGAGAGATTGAAAAACGAAGTTTTGCCATCATAGGGGAAGAACTAAAGGAGCGTGGTATCGTGCTTCCGCCGGAACAGGAGCCGGGACAAAGCGCGTGATCCATACAAGTGCGGATTTTGATTATGCAAAGACGATGACGTATTCTCCCCATGCCGTGCAGATTGCCAAAGAACTGATTGCTGGTGGTGCTGACATTGTCACGGATACCAATATGGCGCTTGCAGGCATCAACAAAAAACGGTTAGCGGAATTCGGAGGAACGGTGCATTGTTTTATGGCAGATGAGGATGTGGCGCGGGAGGCAAAGACGCGGCAGGTGACACGTGCGACGGTCAGTATGGAACATGCGGCAAAAATTGATAAACCTGTAATTTTTGCCGTGGGAAATGCGCCGACGGCATTGATTTCGCTCTATGAACTGATGCAGAAAAGTGATTGGCGTCCTGCGTTTATTATTGGAGTTCCGGTGGGATTTGTAAATGTAGAGGCGGCAAAAGAACTGATTTTAAAAACAGATGTGCCACATATTGTCAACCGCGGTAGAAAAGGCGGCAGCAATGTGGCGGCAGCAATCGTAAACGCACTGTTATATCAGATCCGGCCGGTATAAAGGAAAAAGGAGGCGTATCTGGTGTGAGGTACGGATTTACAACCGGCAGCTGTGCTGCCGCAGTGCAAAGGCTGCGGCATATATGCTTCTGACGGGAAAAATAAAAAACTGTATAACGATTGAGACCCCAAAAGGAATTCCATACACCGCGGAAGTGACGGATATCGTGCGTGGGGAATCTCAGGTTTCCTGCGCTGTGGTCAAGGATGGCGGCGATGATCCGGATGTGACAGCGGAAGTAAAA
>ERZ860009.835-NODE-835-length-11656-cov-1.680200_pt1 | contig 11656 bp, 11 predicted proteins | sample MGYA00510114_ERZ860009 | MGnify/ENA primary metagenome ERZ860009 (study PRJEB30046, sample SAMN00715177) | human gut metagenome | study: EMG produced TPA metagenomics assembly of the A metagenome-wide association study of gut microbiota in type 2... | reverse complement strand
ACGCCACAACAGCCTGTACATTACCTGCCGGCAAAGAGACGTCAAGTGAATAAGGACGCGGCTGCACATTTTTCAGTGTCCAGGTCACTGTTTTCATACCACCCGCAGTTTTTACAACCGGAGCAGCTTTTCCATTCAACCATTCATAATGCAGAGGTTTGCTTTCGGGCACTGACAGCGAAAACACATATTCCCTGATTGGGGAAAGCTCTTCCACCTGCTCGCACACATCCAGTTCGGGCAGATATCCCGGACGAGTAACGACGGAGTAGTCCAGATAAATGGTAGCTCCCAATTCCAGTCCCGTATGAACGACTACCATCTCTTTCAGACCATTATAAGCCGGAGCATCTGCCGCTGCGGAAGGAAGCACCTCAAGGAGCGCATTTTCGGGAGTCTTCACAATAGTACCGTCTTTCTGACGAGTATAAGAATCGTGTATCTTCAGTGTCTGAAACTCCGGATTGTAAATGATAAAACTCTCTCCATACACACGGTTCATCGCTGCATGAGTAAACAAAGTCAGCTCTTTTTGCACACGCATTTCCTGACTACCGTCAGCGTGTAACGTATAAGCCTTGCTCAATTTCCCAAATTCAGCTTCGGATGCCGCTTTCACCGGAAATGCCAAAATCAGCATCGCCAGCGTAACTATATAATAATATGTATTTTTCATTCTGCTCTACTTTTTAATCACCAAATATTCACCATACGCCTTGTGGGCATTCACAGCATTGCGGAAACTTTCCCAATCAGAAGCCTCATAAACACGCTTCTTCAAAGCCAGTCTATTGTGGAGCAACACTTTATTTCCTTTCTGCACCAACGAACCTTCAAAATCGGCTCCCACTCCTTGCATGGTTTCATCCTTGGCGGCACTCGCCAACTTGTATCCTGCCGGAAGCTGAATCGTTTCATCCAGTTCGACCAAACGGGAACAACCATCTTTGAAACCATACTTACGGTTTTCTACCGAAGTATCGATCCACATATAAGAACGTACCTGATTATAAAGGTTATTCATCACCATCGGACGGAAAAACATCTCGCCCTCTCCTTTCAAGGCATAATCGGGTATTTCATAACGAAAAGTGATTTTAATAGGTGCAGCCTGATAGTCTTTGGGATTTTTTCCATAGTCTACGCTCAACAATCTGGCTTTGGGAGAGATGGCCAACAGCTGACGTTCCATCGTGCTTTTCCATTCGCTCTGAAAGCCGGTGGTAAAGATGCGACGGATATTGCTGTCACTCTGTCCTTCGGCTGTAAGGGTAAAAGTACCGCGTAGTGTACCATCTGCTTCCAAGCGGTTGTCGGCTTTGATATGTACATAATGGTTTTCGGGAGCGGAAACCGGAGTGATACACAAATCAGAACCTTCGGGTACACCCGGCAGATAGTTCTGCTGCTGTTCGGCACTGCTCCATAACTCGCGGCAGAAAGGAACCCATGTAGGATCGAGAGGCATATATGTTCCATTGCTCAGTTTCACCACTGCCACACAATGATTAAAATGGTCGGCAGGAATACTTTCTACCCGACTGCCTGCCATTGTCATGGCAGGATAGGCTTCGAAACCGGCCATGCGCAAGAACGAAATCAGTGTACCTGCTATATCTTTGCAGACTCCGCAACGATCAGTATAATTCATTTTAGTATTATGAAGTGTAAATCCTTCTCCTTTTCCCATCGAAATGCCGGAATAGCGGATGTTATCTGCCACCCAATGAGTCAGCACAGCTATTTTTTCCATTTCGGTCTTCTTGCCTTTTATCAGTTCATCTACTTTTTTCTGTGCTTCGGGCAATGGATCAAAACTACCATAATCTTCATTCACTTTATTGAACCACAACGACTTGTCTTTCCACTGGGGAGTGGAAGACATCATCAGTTTGGGAGCTGCATCGAAAAGGTCTACCATGTTTGGCTCTTTAACGAAAGGCATCATATCATCCATCGCAAAGCTATATTTCTTGCGACCGTCTTCATAACGCATGGATGATGCGCACTCGCCCTGATAGAACTGAAACTGAAGTTCCTTCTCCATCGGAATACTTACTACATAAACTTTACGTACAGTAGGAGTGCTGCTCCAAAAAGGAACAATATCATAAAACTGTCCGCGCATAGGCGGAATAAAGCGTGATTCATCTTCATTACCGGCTGCAAGCAACGCATAGGTAAAGCCTTTCTTGGCTATTTCGTAATCCACAATATCACCCGGCTGCAAGGCGCCCACTTCAATCATGATTTGTCTTGCGCCCCAATAAATAGCACGCGCAGGAGCAGCATAATCACAGGTTTTCCTGACATCAAGTTCATCTACTTTTCCATTAGCACGATGGATGGTTACACGTTTAAATTCGGCATAAGCAGTCAAAGGGTCATAATCGTATTTAATCACCCGATTATCCACTGCTCCCCTCGGAGTCTGTACCTTTATCACTTTGCATACAGCAAACGACCCTTGTCCTGTAGGCTGGACAGATACCAATGTACTATCCAACAGTGTCACACAATCGGATGCTTCGTAAGTCTTCCCCTTCGCAGTCTGTTCATAAGATTTCCAGCTTTGAGCTAATGACGTAGCCGAAACAAGAAGGCAGCAAAGGAGTGATACTGATAGTTGTTTTCTCATGTTTTTCACTTACATTTTATTTATAGAAACAAATGTAAGTAAAATCTTTGGAATTTATTTATTTTGTGCTAAAGCAATTATCATTTTTCCTGCCTCAATACAACAAATTACTACATCACCTTACTTACAAAAACAAATGACCTATTTGAAATATTTAAATATTTATCCTGAATTTATATCTAGTTTCTAACCAATCCTCCGTTTCTCACCGAGAAATGCCCTCTTGGTTTTAAAGAAATGGGGCGTTGGTTTTAAAGGAACGACCCGTTGGTTTTAAACCAAAAATAGAAATTTATAACTGTTTGATATACTGTCTTTTACAAAACACACAATAACGTTCTTCAGCATATTTTATTTTTCTCAACAAATAGATTGAATTTTAAAATTATAATTGAGGTGAAGTATGGAATATGTCTTTACATCTTAGTTCTAGAATCTCATTGCTATATTTGAAAGAGTACAATGAAAATTGAAAAAAGACTGAAATGTAGATGAAAATGGAACTTCTCCTAATAATCATAACCCAGGATGCCTATATTGGACAACGATTTACTAAAAGATCATCCTATCTTTGCAGCATATATGATAAAACAGCAAATACCATGAAAGAACCTTTTCAAATACCGACTTCCGAAGATATAGAGAATCTGATAGGAACAGACCTTTATGATGTATGGAACTCACTCTGCCAGCGCATCGAGAAGAGCTACGAAATGGAGCTACTTTGGAACCATGGCGGCAAAGCGTGGACGTATGAATACAAATACCGCAAAGGCGGTAAAACCCTCTGTGCTTTATATGCGAAGGAAAAGACTCTGGGATTTATGGTTATCTTGGGAAAAGATGAACGTGCCAAATTTGAAATTCAGCGGGGACAGTTTTCAAACGAGGTACAGATGATCTATGATGCAGCTACCACTTTCCACGACGGCAAATGGATCATGTTTGAATTAAAAGACACAAAACTATTCAATGATATGGAACGGCTTCTGCTTATTAAGCGAAAACCAAACAGAAAAGCAGAGTAAAGGAAGGAAAAGGAAGCTATTTTTTCATAGCTTCCGCTCTCATATCTTTAGGCATTTTCTCCAGTGCATACCAGTAAGCTGTACGAGGCATTGCAGAACGATGCTTCGTAACAAAATCGAATATCTCATTAATTTCTACGAGAACGATACGCCCATTCGCAGGCTACAACTGCTTCTTCCCAAAAGCCCGACTGCCACAGTTGCTCACACTATTGAAAAATATCCGGTTTAGATTCACCTTTTACCTCCTGCCAGGATACAAACATCCTTTTTGTATCTTTGCCGGATACAGAATAAGAATGAAAAGAGAAATCCTATATCAGAGGATAGCCGGTACCATCGCCTGGCAAACAGACACACTTTTCTATATATTAACAGGTACAGATATCCGGATAAATCAACATTTACGCACAGGAAATGAGATAAAGAGAGAGATAACAGTCAGAATACAACCGTAATACCATGCATATCTGTGAAGTAAAAAAATAAATTACAAAGAAACGATTACTCCACACGCAAAGTATTCCCTTTAATCCTTCCCAGAATTTTAGGGAACTGCCAAAAGAACAATAACGTGCAACAGATGGCCGCAGTCGCATCAGATATAGCCTCAGCTGCATACACTCCGGTTACTCCCATAAAGTTCGGCAAAATTAACGCCAGCGGAATCAACAGGATAGCTTTACGCAACAGAGCAATGAAGATAGAGATTCGGGCCTGCCCCAATGCAACGAACATATTCTGACAGGCACGTTGCAAGCCGAAGATGGTCATGCCACCCAAGAAAACGGGCATTGTCCAACGTACAGTTTCTATCAGTCTTTCATCACTGGTGAAAGCAGAGGCAACCGTCGAAGGGAAGAGAATCATGAAAAGCATCAATATCAAATTGAAGGAAAACATGGTTACCAGCACAATACGGAAGCAATCTTTCACACGCTGCTTGTCACCATGCCCGAAGTTATAACTTATAATCGGAACGAATCCTTGCGCAAATCCGGTCAGCGGTACACTGGCAAACTGCATCGAACTTTGCAGAATCGTCAATGCGCTGATGTAGATATCTCCAAATTCCTTCAGACTGCTATTGAGGACAAACCCAACCAGACTTTCCGTACTTGCCATAATGAAGGGGGATACTCCTAAAGCTAATATGGAAAGGATAATCTTCCGGTCCAGTCCCATATATCGTTTCTCCAAAGGCAGAGAGGCACGTCGGGAAAAGAGGAAACTTACCACCCACACCGCACTGCATGCTTGGGAAAGTACTGTAGCCAAAGCAGCACCTTTCACGCCCATGTCAAACCAGAAAATAAAAATAGGATCAAGAATGATGTTCAATAAGGCTCCGATCAGAACTGAAAACATGGCAATGGCAGGACGTCCCTGAGCATTGATAAAGCTATTCAACCCTGTGGATATTTCGACAAATATCGTTCCCAAGAGATAAATGGAAAGGTAGTCAACCGCATATTCCAAGGTGTTTTCCGAAGCTCCTGTCAAGAGGAGAATAGGTTCCATAAAAGTATATGCGATGACAGAAGTCAGCAAAGTAAACAATATCAGCAGAACAAACCCGTTTCCCAATATCTTTCCGGCTCGTACACGGTCGCCCTGTCCGAGTGCAATGGCAGCCAGCGGAGCACCACCGCCGCCGACAATTGCCGAAAAAGAAGAAATCAGTATAATGAGAGAGGTAGTCACCCCTACACCCGCCAGCGCATCGGTGCCAATTCCCGGAATATGCCCGATGTATATACGGTCGACAATGCTATAAGCAGATTGACGAATTGTGCAGCCACTGCCGGAAGTGCCATCTTGAAAACAAGCGGTAACATACGTTCTGTTCCCAGCCGTTCTTCGTATTTATTGTTCATTCCAAACTTCTTTTTCTAAAATCGGCTGCAACATAGATAAAAAACTTCAATTTTTATCTATATTGTGATAAAAATTGAAGTATAATCTTTCCTTCTGACCGCATGACAGTTTTTGGCATGTGGCGCCATTTCTAACATTCTGCCTGCTTCGTTTCTTTCAAAAGAGAGATTTTCTACATGTTCTCCAACAAAGATACCAGCCATATCTCCGGTTTTATACCATTTCGGCTTCCCAGGCATGTCGTCTGTAATCTTTCGCCCATTGACCACAAGATTCACAAACCTGATACCAGATATCTTGTGATTCTCATCATACCCTGCAATGATCGACAAGTTTTCACCCGATCCATTGTAAGTAACATCCTTAACAAGCACATTCTGAATACCTCTGCCGGTAGAGACACAATACTTCGGATTGAAACTGATTCTGAAATTCACAAGCTGTCCGTTACGAAAATCTTCAATCCGAATATTCTCGAACGTAATATTACGCACCAATGTATTGTCGCCTGGATTTATAGCCAGACATCCCTGATAATCAACCTGTTTTTCTGCCTGATCAAGAATGTCGATATTCCTAAAAGTGACGTTCTGCACCGTATCCATGCCGTTCGGATCTCCATGTCCTCCGATATTGATTGGATGAGCCACATCAGCCCAAAGTGTCGCATTTTTCACCAATACATTATTGCTTCCCCCTTTAAATCCTTGCGTAGAAGCATAAACTGCGGCACAGTCATCACTATTACGACAGAAAACCCCATCTAATATCACGTTACTGCTTGAGAAAACATCCATTCCGTCGCCCCAACCATAATAGCTGATTGATTTCACATTCGTCAACTCTACCGAATCGCATTGTCCTATGGGGAGTTGCGAAACCACAATTCCGTCGATCCTGACATTTTTAGAACGTCTGACCCAAACACCGGCTCCCCTGCCATCAGGGTGTACCTCGCCTCTCCCGAAAATATTCACATCATGTGCTCCTTCCGTGAATATATTGCCATAAACACGAGCTCCCCCATCGATATAAACAGTAGTTCCTGAGGGGACAAATAGAGTATCATTAGGAAGATTATGCACACCGGGACCAAAATAAATCAAATTGGACCCTTTTTTTTTCTTGAGAGCCCTTTGGATTTCTTTATCGGAAGGACGAAATTTATCAATCGGATTCGCAAAAAGATGAAGATTGTGAAAAATATCTCCATTGACCTCTACTGAGAGATTGCGAGGACGCGAAAGTGAGAATGTCACTGTGTCTCCAACACAATCCGGTGTTATCTTATAGCTTAAAGGACGTACTCTCGCACTATTGACTCTCTCTTTGTTGCTGATTACTCGCACATCTACCATTCCGTCAAAATCGAAATAAGCAATGGAGGCAACCTCTACGTTATGACCTTTTTCATCAACCCTATCAACTTTAACAGGATAAACGTCAACGGGCAACCACGGTCCGCTACCCTGACGCACTTCCACAGAAAAATCGTTTAAGGTTTTCACCCCGACCCCAGCAGGGTATGTGACTACCTCTGCGTTAAGCGAATGCATAGCCAATAACGCCAATGAAAGAAGTATCGCTTTTGGATAATTCATATTCTTTGATTTTAAATTTGATATTGAAATTTATTAAACACTCTAATTTGAATACGTTTTGACTATAAAAAGCGCCCAACAGAAGAATGAATATTTTTACTTTTATAAAATAGAGAAATAAAGCGGAAATATGTAATCACAGAGAGAAATAAATATTTCAAACGGTAAATAACAACTCACTGAAACGCATCGTAACGAACTAATCCCAGTCTATCTTAAAATTAATTTGCTGTATGCAATCATCTAATGCTCGGTTTATATAACCTTATTCGTCTGACAACTGTTGAACTTTCGTCTGACAACTGTTATTTTTTCGTCTAACAACTGTCAGACGAAAAAGAAACAACTGTAGACGAATAAAACATTGCAGCATTAATCTTACATCCATTAAACATAAAAAGTAAATCTACGTAAACTCGGAACTAGTTCATAACGGTGCAGGAACGAACGAATATCGGGCAACGGAGTAAATCAAAGCAGCACAGAAAAGATATGGAAATCTCCATAAGAATACAAACAAAGAAAAAGAACCATCTAATGAACCTTTGACTATTCCTTTTCGTATCTTTGTGGAAAGTCGTATCAAAAAGGTACAAATATAAACTCTAAAACTTAGAATGAAATGGAAAATATTACCGGACAGAACAACGAATTTACATTAATATTCCCACATAACAGAATTGATTGCACTTCTTCTCAGAATGACAAATTCAATAAGATTATTAATCAGGCCAACATCACAATCACAGGAAACAACAATCGTATCTCAATGTATTTCGACACTGAAGAAAGTGCGGAAGAATTGCTGCTTAGCAACGGATTTCTGCTAATCGTAAAAGGAGATAATAATATCGTAAATATGGGAACAATCATCCTACGATATTCTACCATATTAGGTATGACAGGATTGAAACTAATCATCGGACAGCTGCCGGGACTGGGTGCCGGTGTTTCAAGAACAGCCAACAATTGCCGGATAGATATCGGAAACCGTGTTGTAATCAATGGGGTTACATTGTATTTGCAGGAAGATGACTCATATGTTAGTATTGGAGATGACAGTCAGTTAAGCTGGGGAATTGATATATGGTGTACTGATGCACATACAATAACAGATTTAAAGGGTGAACCGATCAATTTTGCCAAGTGCATAGAAATCGGCAAGCATGTATGGATAGGGAAAGATAGCAAGATTGGCAAGAATGTGAAGATAGCGGACAACAGTATCGTTGGTTGGGGAAGCATCGTAACAAAAGAATTTAATGAGCCGAATGTAATCATTGCAGGTATACCGGCCAAAATTGTCAAGCGAGGGATAAATTGGGACCGGAGATGTATCAATAAGTATCTAAAAGAAAGATTATAAAAAGGAAGCTCCAATAGGATCTATGAAACATAGATTTTATTGGAGCTTCCATTCTATGTCGCTATGATACTTTTTATTTCATAAGTTCCTCCATATCCCCATTCATGATATGAGGCAAATAATGAGCTATCTCATCAGTACTCCAGTCCCACCATTTCAATTCCTGCAATTGCGCAATCGTATCTTCGTCAAAACGCATCCGGATTTTCTTCGCAGGGGTCCCGCCTACTATCGTATAAGGAGGTACATCTTTGGTGACTACTGCCCTCGACGCAATAATCGCTCCGTCGCCGATATGTACGCCCGCCATGACAACAGCCTCATAACCAATCCATACATCGTTTCCAATCACTATATCCCCTTTATTATCCCATGCCGAAGTGATATTTCCCTTATCCAACTGCCACTCCTCAAAAAATATAGGAAACGGATAATTCGACAAAGAATTCAACGTATGATTCGCGCTGTTGAAAAGAAACTTAGCTCCACAGGCTATCGAACAGAATTTCCCTATGATCAGCCGGTCTCCATTGACAGGATAATGATATAAAACATTGTTCTTCTCAAACTGAACAGGATCATTTACAAAATCATTGTATATGGTGTAGTCACCAACCTTTATATGAGGATTATTGATAACAGCATTCAGATAGACAGTCTGAAGGTCATTGGTACGCGGATAAATATTTGTATTCATTGTAATTGCTTCTTTATAAGATTTCTTAAATAAAATAATAAAATATCGGGTGACCTGTTTAGCCACATAAGACTCGAACAACAGATTTCACCATTGTCCATCATCCATATAGAGCGAAGCTATTTACAACGTTGCCATTTCATTGCGTTAAAAAAATAAGGTTCATATCACATAACAAATGTACAGGATAATTTTGAAAATCAGATGCAAGGATCTAAAAATTATCCCGTATATTTGCTGTATACCATTTATATCGTCACTATAAACCTTTAGCATCATGGCAACTTATACTCATTTCGGCAAACAACCGGATGTACTGAAACATCTGATACTTTGCGAAGTTCTTCGGAACGAGCATCCACAAGTCTATGTAGAAACAAATTCTGCTTGTGCCATCTACCCGATGCAGCAGACTTCGGAACAGCAATATGGCATTTACTATTTCTTAGAAAAAGCGGTAGAGGAAGACAATCAAGTTCTAAAAGACTCCATTTACTATAAGATAGAAAATGCAGAAATGCAGAGAGGGTACTATTTAGGTTCTCCGGCTTTAGCAATGGAGGTATTAGGAAGACAGGCACAAAGATTTCTATTCTTCGATATAGAAAAGAGTGCTTTGGATAATGTGGAACGCTATGCGAAGCAAGCGGAACTACAGACATCCGTCCGCCTATATAATACCGATTCTCTCGAAGGAGTCATGAAGTTACTGCCATCACTCCCCAAAGATTCTTTCATTCATATCGATCCTTATGAGATAGATAAGAAAGGAACATCGGGACTAACCTATCTGGATATATTAATAGAGGCTACCCAGTTAGGAATGAAGTGTTTACTATGGTACGGCTTTATGACTCAACATGACAAAAGCCATCTGAACTCATACATCACGACCCGACTAGAAGAGGCAAGGATTAAAGACTATATTTGTGCAGAACTGATAATGAGCTCTATCAGACAAGACACCGTATTATATAATCCCGGTATCATAGGCAGTGGCATCCTGGGCACCAATTTATCACAGAAATCAAATACAGCCATTCTTGATTACAGTGATATACTGGTCCGCCTCTACCAATACGCAAAATACAAGGACCATGACGGCAGCTTATACAGAGACATTATCGGCAATCCACCGGAAACCTGAGTCGAAAACAAGGAGTAGCAAAAATAGGAAATACATCAATCTTCCCACTAAATATGTATTCCATATCGGTGCTTCACTTCCGCCATCACAAACGTACTTTCCAGCGAACCCAGGCTATCGATGGTTCCCAATACATTCAGAATAAACTCCTGATAATATTTCATATTAGGAGCATGGATCTTCAGCAAGTAATCGTAACTGCCCGATATATTATAACATTCGGTCACTTCGGGAATATCCTGTATGATTCGGGTAAACTCAGCCGCAATGTCCCTGTTCAGCCGCCTTAGCTTGACACTGCAAAAACCACAAAACCCTGATTCAGCTTTTCGGCATCCAGCACAGCGATATACTTCTTTATATATCCCCCACTCTCCAAACGTTTAAGGCGCTCGAAAACAGGAGTCGATGAAAGACTGACCCGCGCAGCCAACTCTTTGGTCGTCAACCGCGCATTCTCTTGCAAAGTACGGAGTATCTGCAAATCCACTTTATCCAATTTCTCAAAAGTATCCATAAGAAAAATATCTTCTAACAGGTGATTTTTAAGAATAAAGCAGTTGCTTTATTCTGTATAACGATACAAAAATAGCATTATTTTCTATATTTCTAATATATATTGTTCGATATATCTACATCCCATACTTTGCAAGAAAATAAAGAGAGAATATCAAACTTAAAAAGCATACGATTATGGAAAGAAAGAATTTACACTTTGAGACATTACAGGTTCATGTAGGACAGGAACAAGCAGTCCGGCAACAGACGCACGCGCAGTACCTATTTATCAGACCACTTCTTATGTATTCCACAATTCCGCTCATGCAGCCGCACGTTTCGGCTTGCAGGATCCGGGCAATATCTACGGCCGCCTGACCAACTCCACCCAAGGAGTTTTTGAAGAACGTGTAGCCGTCCTCGAAGGAGGCGTAGCAGGTCTGGCAGTTGCCTCCGGTGCCGCCGCCATTACTTATGCTTTCGAAAACATTACTCGTGCAGGCGACCACATCGTAGCTGCCAAAACAATTTACGGAGGAAGCTATAACTTACTGGCACATACTTTGCCCAATTATGGCGTTACCACCACTTTCGTTGATCCGAGCGACCTTTCCAACTTTGAGAAAGCGATTCAGGAGAACACCAAAGCCGTATTTATCGAAACACTCGGAAACCCGAATTCCAATATTATAGACATAGAAGCGGTATCCGAAATTGCTCACCGTCACAAAATTCCATTAATTATAGACAATACGTTCGGCACTCCCTACTTAATCCGCCCCATCGAACACGGAGCAGACATT